>OOKD01000067.1_pt1 | contig 62575 bp, 52 predicted proteins | sample 1691731 | NCBI WGS metagenome assembly OOKD01 (sample SAMN05831947, study PRJEB22555) | human gut metagenome | isolation source: Skin biopsy | host: Homo sapiens
GCCTTGACCGCACCCGCGGCGGTCTGGCGCACCGTGGTCGTGATCTCGTCCATCGCGGCGGCGGTCTCTTCCAGGCTGGCGGCCTGCTGCTCGGTACGCTGCGACAGGTCGTCCGATGCCTGGCGGATGTCGCTGGCACCGCTGTTGATGCCGCTGGTCGCCTCCGTCACCACGGTCATCGCATCGTTCATCGACGAAAGCGCGCCATTGAAATCGGTGCGCAGCTTCTCGAAAGGCCCGGTCAACTCGGTCGTGATCCGTGTCGTCAGGTCCCCTTGCGCGAGCGCCTCCAGACCCTTGCCGACGCTTTCGACGATCAGCGTCGCCTGCTCGGCCTTGGCCCGCTCCGCCGCTGCCAGCTGGTCGCGCAGGTTTTTCATCGCCGTGACCAGATCGCCGACCTCGTCGGTGCGATCCGCATCGGGGATCGCGACGTCCATGTTGCCGGTGCCGAGGGCGGTCAGGCCCTCCGTGACCGTGCGCAGCGGCGCGGCGATCGATCGGATCAGCATCATCATCAAGCCGACCAGCAACGCGACGACGCCGATGATCGAGACAATCAGGAGCATCCGCGACGTGCGGTACGACGCTTGCGCCTCTTCGGCGATCCTGGCGGTATTGGCCCGCTGCGCATCCATGAGTTCGCTCGCCGCCGTGTTGCCGCGATTGTAGACGTCGCGATTGTTCAGGAAGTGGCGCAGCGCATCGTCGTGACGCCCGGCCTGAACGAGTGCGACGCCCGCCGGCACGGTCTTCATGAACTCGGCCCAGCGCAACCGCAGGGCGTCCAGCTTTTCCTTGGGCCCTGGGGCGACGACGTTGTCGCCCAACCACTTCAGTCGCGTGTCGATGAGCGCGGCGCGCTCGTTCATGCGCTTGAGATATTCCTGCTGAAGAGCGGGTGTGTTGGCGAGCAGGTGAACCGCCTGATAGGCGCCGAAGTCGGACGTTGCGGTGTTGACGTCGTCCTCCAGGCCGAGCTTCGTGGCCTGGTCGCGACCGAGATAGTCGGCGCGCTCCGCGGCGACCGACAATCGATAGATGGAAAAACCGCCAAGGCCGACCAGTGCGGCAATGGCGATGGCGAATGCGACAGATAATTTACCCGCGATCTTCAAGTTTTTCACAGAGGCACGTCCCGAGCTGTTGGCGGTACCCCCGCACCGCCCCGATTCCGCCGAACCCCGATCATCGCGCACGATGACCGACTGCCGTCGACGGGGCGGCAGTCCCCCCTCCCGCGTGCAGATGCCCTGTGCCCGGAGGGAAAACCGGGGCGAGTGTCGACGCTCCCCCCAGTTAAGTTCGCTCCGGAAGTATCAGGGAAAGAATGAAAAATAGATTAAAAAGGTCCATAACGGTTATTGCTCAAAATGGGTGTTTCTAGGACGCGGCCGGTCAAATCATGGCTTGAAACGTCGGCGGCTGCCGCGCCGGCGAGCGGTCAGCGCTCGAACAATCCGCCTGGCTTATCGGAATGCGGGCACATCCATGATCGGCCAAGGCGCGCGTCGGTAGGATGGGACGACAGCACCGCCCGTCCCGCCCACGCATGCCCTCGACACGATGAGCGCGCCCGCCTATCGCCGCCCGCAAAGCTATCGACATGCAAGGGGAAGATATGACCGCCGCCAGCCAGGTCCTCGACCGCGTCCTCGTTCTCGAGATGGTGCGCGTCACCGAAGCGGCGGCGATCGCCGCCTCCACGCTGGTCGGTCGCGGGGACGAGAAGGCGGCGGATGCCGCCGCCGTCGAGGCGATGCGCGGCGCGCTCAACGAACTCTATATGGACGGTACCGTCGTCATTGGCGAAGGCGAGCGCGACGAGGCGCCGATGCTGTTCATCGGCGAGAAGGTCGGACTGGGGAAGGGACCGGAGATCGACATCGCGCTCGATCCGCTGGAAGGCACGACGATCTGCGCCAAGGCCGGACCGAACAGCCTCGCGGTGCTGGCGATCGCGGAAAAGGGCGGCCTGCTCAACGCCCCCGACGTCTATATGGACAAGATCGCGGTCGGCCCCGGCCTGCCCGACGGCGTCATCGACCTCGACCGGTCGCCGACGGACAATATCCGCGCGATCGCGGCGGCCAAGGGGGTCAAGCCCTCCGACATCATCGCTTGTGTGCTCGATCGACCGCGGCACGAGGCCCTGATCGCGGAGCTGCGCGCGCTCGGCGTCGGCGTCATGCTGATCGGCGATGGCGACGTCGCCGGCGTGATCGCCACCGCCGATCCGGAAACCACGATCGACGTCTATATGGGATCGGGCGGCGCGCCGGAGGGTGTGCTCGCCTGCGCCGCGCTGCGCTGCGTCGGTGGTCAGTTCAAGGGCCGCCTGCTGTTCCGCAACGATGACGAGCGCGCCCGTGCCCGCAAATGGGGCATCGACGATCTCGACAAGCAGTACGACCTCAAGGAACTGGCACGCGGCGACTGCATCTTCGCGGCGACCGGCGTGACCGACGGGTCGCTGCTCGAAGGCGTCAAGCGCCGCAAGGGCAAGATGACGACCGAAAGCGTCGTGATGCGCGCCTCGTCGGGCACGGTGCGGTGGGTGAAGGGCGAACATCGCCTCGACGGATGACGATCCTGGCGCTCGCCGCGCTGGTGAGCGCCTATGCAGTCGTCCTGCTGTGGCGCGGGCGATTGTGGCTGCCGGTCCGTGTGCCGATCGCCGCACGGCATGGTCGCTGGGCGATCGGCCTGTGGCTCGGCTATGGCCTGCCGGCGCTGATGTTCCTGGCCCTTGCGGGACAATGGGGTGCGCTGCGTTCGCTTCCCCCCGCCTTCCTGCCGCTTTCCGCGTCGCTCGATCTTCGGCCCGGCGATATCGGTTTCGGAACCGTCGCGACCGGGCTTGCCGGCGGCTCGGTGCTCGGGCTGCTCGCGACCTGGTGGCGGGCGCGGCGCGGGCGCGCGCCCTGGACCGCGGGCGATGCGCGCGCGATCATGCCGACGAGCGATGCCGAACTGCTGCCGGCGACCGCGCTCGCGATCAGCGCGGGCGTGACCGAGGAATTGTTCTTTCGCCTGGCGCTACCGCTTGCGCTCACGCTGCTGACGGGGGCGCCCGCGATCGGCTGTGGCCTCGGAACCGCCTGTTTCGCGGCGATGCATCGCTACCAGGGCCGGGTCGGCGTCGTCGCGACCGCGATCGGGGGGGCGCTGATGACGGCGCTCTATCTCGGCAGCGGCGCGCTGTGGCTGCCGATCGTTGCGCATGCGCTGACCGACCTCAACGCCCTCGTTCTGCGTCCCGCCGTCAGCGGCCGGATACGGCGGCGGGCCGTCCGTCGATAGCGACGCCTCGCAGCGCAGCGGCGGCGGTCAGCCGATCCTGCAGCGCGGGGGCGAGCGGCGCGACGATATAGCCGTCGTCGAGATCGCCGATCATGATCGATTCGGCTGACGGCGCGAGCCGCCAGTGCAGCGCGATGGCGAGGCAGAGCATCGCATCGAGCCGATCCTGATCGGCCTTGCGCGGGCGGGGAAGGGCCGCGGCGTCACGGCACCAGCAGGCCGGCTCGGCCAGGTGCCAGCGGTCGAACTGCGCGGCGGCGGCGCGCGCGACGCGGCACCAATCGTCCGGCCGGAAGCGCGGGTTCGCCGGATTGTACTTGGCCGCGGCCTTGCGCGCCGCGCAGCCCGCGTCAAAGGCGGGTATGGCGAGGGCGGGAAACACCTCCATGACATGACGGCCATTGGACGCGGCACGCGCGGCCATCGGATCGTCGGCGGCGCCCAGCGCCGCGAGGAACGGCCAGATCGGCGCAGCGTCGCAGAACATGCCGGTCTTGCTGCGGCTCGCGGGCTGCACGCCGCCGCCGAGCCAGCTGATCGCCGCCGCCGCGACGCGTTCCGCCGGGCGCATGCCGGCGGCGTTGCGGACGATCGTCGGCTGATCCAGCGCGATCAACGTGTAGCCCGTAGCGACCTCGTCGACGAAGGCGAGCGCCTCGGCGAAGCGCGCGAGGCGGGGCGGGTGGAAGGTCACGGTCCCGTCGCTCGCGACGACGAGCGCGGCGATCGCGCCGGGCGCGCGCGGATTGTCGGTCCAGGCGGAATCGAAGCCGATGAAGCTTTCCGACGCCCCGGGCTGCCCGGCGTCGGACGCGCGTCCGCCGGGGGCCGTGGCGTCGGCCGGGTTCAATTCTTCAGCCGCCAGCCGGTGCGGAAGATCCAGCCGACCACCGCGAGGCACAGCAGCAGGAAGCCCGCCGTGACGCCCAGGCTGATCAGCACCGGCACGTCGCCCGTTCCGAAGAAGCTCCAGCGGAACGCGCTGACCAGATAGACGACGGGGTTGAACAGCGTGACCGTCCGCCATGGCTGCGGCAGCATGTCGATCGAATAGAAGACTCCGCCGAGGAAGGTCAGCGGCGTCACCACCAGCGTCGGGACGAAATTGAGCTGTTCGAAATTCTTGGCCCAGATGCCGATGATGAAGCCGAACAGCGAGAAGGCGAGGCTGGTCAGGATCAGCAGCGCGGCCATCGCGAATGGATGGTCGATACGTACCGTGACGAAGGCGGTGGCGGTCGCGAGAATGACCAGGCCGATCGCCACCGACTTGGTGGTCGCCGCGCCGACGAAGCCGATCACCATCTCCATCGCGGATATCGGCGCGGATAGCAGCTCGAACACCGTGCCGGTGAACTTGGGGAAGTAGATGCCGATGGACGCGTTGCTGACGCTCTGCACCAGCAGCGACGACATGATGAGGCCCGGGACGAGGAAGCTGCCATAGGGCACGCCGCCCACTTCCTGGATCCGGCCGCCCAGCGCGCCGCCGAAGATGATGAAGTTGAGGCTGGTGAGCAGGACCGGCGTGATCAGGCTCTGCCACACGGTGCGCAGCGCGCGCGCCATTTCGAAGCGATAGATCGCCCAGATGCCGTTCAGGTTCATGCCGCGCGGCCTCCCACCAGGTCGACGAAAATGTCCTCGAGGCTCGACTTCGACGTTTCGAGGTCCTTGAACGCGATGCCCTGTTCGGCCAGCGCGCGCAGCAGCGAGGGGATGCCCGTATGTTCCTCCGTCGCGTCGAAGACGTAGCGCAGCGTCTTGCCCTCGTTCTCCAGCGCGAGGTGCCAGCGTTCCAGCCCCGCCGGTATCTGCGTCATCGGCTCTACGAGGGTCAGGTCCATCTCGCGCTTGCCGAGCTTGCGCATCAGCGTCGCCTTCTCCTCGACCAGCAGCAGCTTGCCGCCGGTGATGACGCCGACCCGATCCGCCATCTCCTCCGCCTCCTCGATATAATGGGTGGTGAGGATGATCGTGACGCCGCGCGCGCGTAGCTTGTGGACCAGCTTCCACATGTCGCGGCGCAGCGCGACGTCGACGCCAGCGGTCGGTTCGTCGAGGAACAGGATGTCAGGCTCGTGCGCCAGCGCCTTGGCGATCAGCACGCGGCGCTTCATGCCGCCGGAAAGCTCCATCACCTTGGCGTCGCGCTTGTCCCACAGCGAAAGGTCGCGCAGCACCTGCTCGACATGCTGGGGGTCGGCGCCATAGCCGAACAGCCGCCGCGAATAGCTGACCGTCGCCAGCACGGTCTCGAACATGTCGACCGACAGTTCCTGCGGTACCAGTCCGATCATCCGGCGGGCCCGTTTGAACGCACGCAATGCATCGTGGCCGCCGACCGAGATGCTGCCGGTCGACGGCGTGACGATGCCGCAGACGATGCTGATCAGCGTCGTCTTGCCGGCGCCGTTGGGGCCGAGCAACGCGAAGATCTCGCCCTTGTTGATCGTCAGGTCGACGCTGTGCAGCGCCGTGGTGCCGCTCTTGTAGGTCTTCGACACGCCGGAAAGCGCTAGGATCGGTTCGGCCATACAATGCCCCCTTGTTGCCGCGGGAGATAGGGCGGCGGGCGGCCGGGCGAAAGGGTGCCGGGTTGCGGTATCGGGCACGTCCGGCGCCAATCGGCCCGGTCGGCGGCCCCTGGCCGGCGCGTGGAGCGCTGGAACGCCCGCCCTATCGGCCGCGGGCCGCCGCGATCGCCTTTTCCAGCTCCTCCACCGGCAGCGCGCCGGCGAGCATCTGGTCGCCGATCACCCAGGTGGGCGTGCCGGTCATGCCCAGCTTCGCCGCCGTCTCCATGTTCCTGGCGATCTCTCCGTCGAGGGCCGGTGCACTGGCGGGCGGCAAGCTGACGCCCGTCTTCGCCGCTGTCGCGCGGATCGTCGCGTCGCTGACCGGCCCCGCCGCGTAGAGCGCGTCGTGGAAGGCGGCGAACTTCCCCTGTTGCGCCGCCGCCAGGCTGGCGCGGGCCGCCGGTCGGCTGGTCGGCCCCAGGATCGGCAGTTCGCGATAGACCACGCGCAGGTTGGGATCGCGCCGGATCAGGTCCGCGATCATCGGCAGTGACGCGCGGCAATAGCCGCAGTTGTAATCGTAATATTCGACCAGGGTGACGTCGCCCTTGGGATTTCCCGCCCAGGCGCTGGCGAACGGCGTGGTGATCGCGTCGCGATTGGCCGCCACCGCCTTGCCCGATTCGCGCGCCTGCAACGCCTGCATCGCCTGGGGGATGATCTCCGGGTGTGAGAGCATATAGTCATGGACGACTCGCTCGATGCGCAGGCGGTCCGCGCCGCCGGGGGCGACGAGGCGATCGGCGCTCCATACCGCGCCGGCGCCGATCAGGGCGCCGAGCGCGGCGACGCCCAGCAGATGCATGGTCTTCACTTGCGCTTATACTTCTTCGGATTGTCGTCCATGTCGTTCTGGGCGGCCATGGCGATGTCCTGCGCGCGAATCCAGTCCGCGGTGTTGGCGGGGATGCGCGCCATCGCATAGCGCGCGCTTTGCGCGGCGGTGCGCTGGTCGCCGGTCATGCTCGCGCGCTCCGCGGTGGCCAGCGCCGCGCGCGCAGTGTCGCCGGTCAGCTCATAGGCGGTGCCGAGCTGGTACCAGGCGAAGGGATTGTCGTCGTCGCGCTGCGTCGCGATGCGCAACACCTTGATCGCCTCGGGGTAATTGGTCTTGTCCTCGGTCGCGATCAGCGCATGGCCGAACGTCGTCGCGATCAACGGATTGTTGCCCGACCCCTCGGTCGCGCGGCGCAGCGGCACCAAAGCATCGGCGGGTCGCCCCGCTTCCAGCAGGATCTGTCCGCGAATCTCGAGGAAATAGGGATCGTTCGGCTTCGCCTTGAGCAGCGCCGCCGATTCTGCATCGGCTTTGTCGGGATAGCCGGCCTTGTGATAGGCGTAGGCGCGTGCGTAATGCGCATAGACCGTGTTGTCGGTGTCCGGGAAGTCGGCCAGTGTGCGCTCGGCGGGCATCACATAGCCCTCCAGCTTCGCCTTCACCCGGCGGAACCGTTCCTCCAGCGCGGGATCGGAGGGCGTGTTCCAGGCCGGCGACGCCTGCAGATCGGCGGTCAGATGCGCGATGCGCTCGCCCGACAGGGGGTGCGTCTGCATGAACGGGTCGATGTTCTCGACGCCGTAGCGATATTCCTGCTGCTGCAGCTTCTTGAAAAAGCTCAGCATGCCCTTGCCGGTGATGCCGGCGGTGCTGAGATATCTGGCGCCCGCCGCGTCGGCGGTCGATTCCTGCGTGCGGCTGAAGGCGAGATATTTGCCCAGCCCGGCCTGCTGCCCCAGCGCCATCAGGCCCGCCCCCGCCTCGCCGCTGCCCGCCGCGATCGCGGCCAGGCCGAGCACCATCGACAGCAGGGTGATGCCCATCGCGGGCTTCATGCCACGGTCGGCGAGGACGACATGGCCGTCGGCGATATGGCCTAGTTCGTGTGCGATCACGCCCTGTACCTGGTTGGCATTGTCCGCCGCCTGGAGCAGGCCGGAATGGACGTAGACGGTCTGACCGCCGGCGACGAAGGCGTTGATCGAATCGTCGTTGATCAGCACGACCTTGACGTCGCGCGGGCTGAGGCCTGCCGCCTTGATCAGCGGCGTCGACATGTCGGCGAACATCGCCTCCGTCTCCGCGTCGCGCAGGATCGACTGCGCCGCCGCAGGCTGGGCGGCAAGCAGGATCGCGGCGGCGGCAACGGCAAGCAGGCGCTTCATGCGCTATCGGTCCCCGGCCGGTGGCATAGCGCCCACCATAGGCGCGCCGCGGGGGAAGGTCACGGCGAAACGCGGCGAACGGCTCATCGCCGCGCCTATCGCGAAGCCGAGGTGAACCGCGGCTGAAAGCGAAGGCGGCCGTGACCGTCGTGGCGGTGCGTCTTCAGCCGCGGGTCAGGCTGGCGATGCAGGCGGCCCGTGCGCGGGCGAGCGTCGCGTTGCGAACGCGCCGGACGGCGACGAGCGTCCGGCTGCGATAGGCGGCGATCTCGGCCGCGGGAACGTCGATGAACCCCGCGCTGCAGACCGTCGCCGGCCGGAGCACGGGCGATGCGCCGGTGAGGTCGAGGACGGCGAGCACGCGATCCGGTGCGTGCGGCAGCGCGCCGGCGAGGCTGAGCCCCAGTCCCTCGGCCGTCGCGGCATCCGTGCCGGGGGCAAGCAGCGGCGCAAGTTCGATCTAGCCGGGGGCGGCGGCGTCGATCCTGGCTTCGACGACGTCGAACCACAGATTGTTCGCCGCGAGTCGGTCCACCACGCGCGTCGCGCCCTCGCGTCGGACAGCATCGCGGATGCCCGCCGGCGTGGTCGGCACGTGGCGCGGCCGGGCATCGGCATGCGGGGTGAGGAAAATGCCCGCGAGCAGGACAAGGGGCAGGATCGATCCGGTCGGCCACCGCATGCGCATATCCTTTGCTCGCGCCGCGTTGCGCGTGACGGCCCACCTTAGGTGCGATGGCTTACAGGTCGCTTACGGGAGCGTCATGGGGCGATCCCCGCAGGTTATCGCGCCGCCTGCGGCATGCCGGTGCAGACGGCAAAAGGCCCTCCCGCCACGAGGCGGGAGGGCCTTTAGTTTGCTCAGCCTTGCGGTGAAGGGTCAGCCGCCGAAGGTGCGCTGCCACCAGCCGCGGCGCGGCGTGTCGGTGGATTCGCCGGCGGAAGCCTCCGCATCCGCCGCGGCCGCATCAGCCGCCGGTTCCGCCGCCGGAGCGTCGGCCGGTGCGGCGACGGCCTCTGCCGACAAGGATTCTTCCGTCACGGCAGCGGGCGCGGCCTTGCGACGCGTGCGCTTGGGCTTGGGAGCCGCTTCCGTCGCCGCCTCTGTGGGGGCGTCGGCAACGGGTTCGGCGGCCGCCGGGGCGGCCTTCTTCCGGGTGCGCTTCGGCTTGGCGGGCGCTTCGGCCTCGGCCGCGACCTCGAGCGTCGCGGGCGCCGGCTCGGCCACCGGCTGCTCGGTCGTCGCAGCCTCGGTCGTCGGCGCGGCGGCCTTGCGGGCGCGCGGGCGGCGGCGGGTGCGCGGCGCCTCGGCGGGCGCATCCTCGACCGGTTCGGTCGCGGGCGCGTCCAGCCCGGTGGTCACGGGACCGGCATCGCCAGCCTCGACGATCGGCTCCAGTTCCGGCGCAGCGGCCTCGGCGGCCTCGGCGGCCTCGGCGTTCTCGTTCGCCTCGACCGTGCCTTCGGCGCTCCGACGACCACCACGGCGGCCGCGACGACCGCGACGGCGGCGCTTCTCGCCCTGGCCCTCGGCGACGGCGGCGTCTTCGACGTCCTCGCGGGCAAGGGTCTCGGCCTCGTCGTCACCGGCGTCATCGGCGTCCTGCTCGGCGTTGCCGGTCGCGGGCGTGGCGTCGACGCTATCGTCCTGCTGCTCGCCCTGCTCGTCGCGGCGACCACGGCCCCGGCCGCGACGACGACGGCGACGGCCGCGACGGCCCTCGCCGTCTTCGCCCTCGGCGCGATCCTCGCGCGGTGCACGGGTTTCGGCTTCCGCCTCGACCTCTTCCTCCTCGTCGAACTCCTCCTCGATATCCTCGGGCAGGTCGTCGTCGAGATCCTCGACCAGCGGCTCGATCTTGGGGGCGTGCGTCGGCGGCGGTCCGCTCGCCTCGACCGACATGCGCGCGCCTTCCTCTTCGCGATCCGGCAGGATCTCGACGGTCACGCCATAGCGATCCTCGATCTCCGCGATGTCGGCGCGCTTCTTGTTGAGCACGTAGACGGCGGCTTCCTGGCTGGCGCGCAGCGTCAGGATCGACCCGCGGCCGCGCGCGGCCTCGTCCTCGATCAGGCGCAGCGCCGACAGGCCGGCGGACGAGGCGGTGCGGACCAGGCCGGTGCCTTCGCAATGCGGACACTGGCGGGTCGACGCCTCGAGCACGCCGGTACGCAGGCGCTGGCGGCTCATTTCCATCAGGCCGAAGCTGCTGATGCGGCCGACCTGGATGCGTGCGCGATCGTCCTTCAGCGCCTCCTTCATCGCCTTCTCGACCTTGCGGACGTTCGAGCCGTTGTCCATGTCGATGAAGTCGATGACGACCAGGCCCGCCATGTCGCGCAGGCGCAGCTGGCGGGCGATCTCCTTGGCCGCCTCCAGGTTGGTCGCGGTCGCGGTCTGCTCGATATTGTGCTCGCGCGTCGAGCGGCCGGAGTTGATGTCGATCGACACCAGAGCCTCGGTCGGGTTGATGACCAGATAGCCGCCCGACTTCAGCTGCACGACGGGGTTGTACATCGCCGCCAGCTGGTCCTCGACGTGCGCGCGCTGGAACAGCGGCACCGCGTCGGCATATTGCTTCACCCGGCGCGCATGGCTGGGCATCAGCAGCTTCATGAAGTCCTTGGCGTGGCGATAGCCGTCCTCGCCCTCGACGATCACCTCGTCGATCTCGCGATTATAGATGTCGCGGATCGCGCGCTTGATCAGGTCGCTGTCGCCATAGATCAGCGCCGGCGCCGACGAATGCAGCGTCGTTTCGCGGATGCCGTCCCACAGGCGCGCCAGATAGTCGAAGTCGCGCTTGATCTCGGTCTTGGTGCGCTGCAGTCCGGCGGTCCGCACGATGCAGCCCATCGACGACGGCAGCTGCATGTCCGCCATGATCGACTTCAGCCGCTTGCGGTCGGCCGCATTGCTGATCTTCCGCGAGATACCGCCGCCGTGCGACGTATTGGGCATCAGCACGCAATAGCGGCCGGCCAGCGACAGATAGGTGGTCAGCGCCGCGCCCTTGTTGCCGCGCTCTTCCTTGACGACCTGGACCAGCAGCACCTGACGACGGCGGATCACGTCCTGGATCTTGTAGCGGCGGCGCAGATTCATGCGGCGCTGGCGCAGTGCTTCGACCTGGTCGTCGTTGCCGTTGCCGCGCGGACGCTTCGACGTGCCGGTCGCCTCCGCATCGTCGGCATGGTCGTCGTGATCGTCGTCGCCGTGGTCGTCCACGGCGTCGTGATCGCCCTCGAACTCCTCGTCGTCGCCGTCATGTTCGGCGCGCAGCGCGGCCTCTTCGGCGGCATGCTCCGCCTCTTCGCGCAGCAGCGCGTCGCGATCCTCCTTGGGGATCTGGTAATAATCGGGGTGGATCTCGCTGAACGCCAGGAAGCCGTGGCGGTTGCCGCCATAGTCGACGAACGCCGCCTGCAGCGACGGCTCGACGCGCGTCACCTTGGCGAGATAGATGTTTCCCTTGAGCTGCTTGCGCTCGGCGCTCTCGAAGTCGAATTCTTCAATACGGTTGTTCTTGACGACGGCGACCCGGGTCTCTTCCCGGTGGCGTGCGTCGATCAGCATACGCGTGGTCATTGAATAGTCTCCACGCGCGTCCCGGTGGTGCGGCAGGGCCGGCAGCAGGGCGGGGCGCGCGACGATGAAGCGCGCCGATCACGTCGGCGCGGGTGTTTGGCAAAGATGCGTCTGCTCGCCCGGCAATCTGGGGGGCACGGCCCGCCCACACGCCCGCGCATCCGCCGGCAACTGCCGGGCGGTGTCGGAACGTGGAGAAATGCGTCATGCGAGCGTCAACCTGGTTATGTCCCGCGCCAGAACGGCACGGCGGACCGATGTGTCGCCGACCTTGGTCGCGACGCACGGGTACATTTGATTAGGTAGCATTGCGAGAGCCGCATCGCAACCGGCGGTAAATTGCCGGTTTAGGCGGCAAAATCGTGCCCAACGGACAATTAACCCTGCCGCGCAACCCGGTGGCAGGAGCTTGGCTCCTATCGGAACTTCTCGCGATCACAAGGGGATCGCCAAAGGGGTATGGATGGTTTTTCGCTGGACCCGCGGCCGGGTGAAGCGGCAAATACGTGCCGTGTTCGCGTTCCTGGCCCTCTTCGCCGGATGGCTCGTCGGCGGTCCCGCCGCCGCGGCGACCGCGGTGCGTAGCGTGTCGGTGGTCGACGGGCGGATCGACATCCGCTTCGACGGCCCGGTCGGCGATGCGACCGGCCTCATCCTCAAGGGCACGCGGCAGATCGCGGTCGACGTCGCGGGGGCGATGCCCGGCGCGCATGCGATCGGCGGGGGGCCGGTGGCCGGCATCCGCCAGATCGCGCATGCCGGCGGCACGCGGCTGCTGTTCGACCTCGCGCGCCCGGCGGTCATCGACGACGGCGGCTTCGATCCCGACGGACGGCGCCTGACGCTGTCGCTCCAGGCGGTCGACGTGGCGCGATTCGCCGCCGCGAGCGCGGCGGGCCCACTCAGCTTTTTCCCCTTCGATCTCGGCACGCTGACCGCGCGGCCGAAGTACAAGGTGTCCGTGCCGGTGCCGCCGCCGGCGCGCGGCGTGAAGCTGCCGCGTGTCGAGGGCGAGGACGACCGGCCGCTGGTGGTGATCGATGCGGGCCATGGCGGTGTCGATCCCGGCGCGATCAACGCCGAGACGGGGCTGCGAGAGAAGGACGTGACGCTGCGCATCGCGAAGGCGATCCGCGACCAGCTTCTCGCCAGCGGTCGCGTGCGCGTCGCGCTGACCCGCGACGACGACCGCTACCTCGTCCTGCGCGAGCGGTTCGGCATCGCGCGGCGGCTGCACGCCAATCTGTTCATCTCGATCCATTGCGACAGCGTCGGCAGCGGCGAGGCGAGCGGTGCCTCGGTCTACACGCTGTCGGAAGTGGCATCGGACAAGGAGGCCGCGCGGCTCGCGGCGCGGGAGAACAAGGCGGACGTGATCAGCGGCATCAACCTCGGCGACGCCGGTGCGGACGTGTCGTCGATCCTGATCGACCTCACCCAGCGCGAGACGATGAACACGTCCGCCAATTTCGCGCGGCTGCTGGGGCGCGAGGCGAAACCCCTGATCCCGACGAAGGACGTCTTCCACCGCATGGCGTCGCTGATGGTGCTCAAGGCACCCGACATGCCGTCGATCCTGTTCGAAACGGGCTATATCTCGAACGCGCGCGACGCCGCCTTCCTCGACAGCCGCGAGGGGCGCGAGAAGATCGGGGAAAGCGTGACGCGCGCGATCGAGGTGCACTTCGCCCGCCAGATGGTGAGCCGCTAGGGTCCGGTCCACCTGCATGGAAGCGGCGCCGGCTCTCATCCCAACCCGGCCGCTCATCCACGATACGCTGTGTGGGCGGCCGGGTGGGGGTGAGGGCCGTCGCCGGCCCGATCCGCCTTGCCGGATCGCACGCTAACGGCCGCGCAGCATGGCGGTTCGCCGCCGCAACGCGGCGCGGCACGCCGCAATCGGCTGGCAACCGGCTGCGAACCTGCTACACGCGAGCCGCAAGTCTATGGCGTCCGATCCCCCCAGCACCACCCGCATGACCCGGTATCGCGACGCAGGCGGCCTGCGCGGCGTGGTGCGGGCCGCCTGGGGCCGGTGGTGGGTCAAGGCGCTCGCGGTTCTCGCGGTGCTGGCCGTGATCGGCTATGGCGTGTTGTGGATCACGATCCTGCGCGATCTGCCCTCCGTCGCCCAGTTGCGCACCTATGAGCCGCCGCTGCCGACGAACGTGCGCGGCAACGACGGCAATCCCATCCAGTCCTATGCGCGGGAACGGCGCGTCGAGCTGTCTTACAGCGAATATCCGCCGCTGCTGGTCCGCGCCTTCCTGGCGGCGGAGGACAAGACCTTCTTCGAGCATCACGGCGTCGATTACCCCGGACTTGCCGGCGCGGTCATCGATTACGCCCGCAAGTTCGGCAGCGGCAAGCGCGCCCGCGGCGGCTCGACGATCACGCAGCAGGTCGCCAAGAACCTGCTTATCGGCAACGAATATTCGCCCACGCGCAAGCTGAAGGAGGCGATCCTCGCCTTCCGGATCGAGGATACGCTGCAAAAGCCGCAGATCCTGGAACTCTACCTCAACCAGATCGCGCTCGGCCGGAACGCCTTCGGGGTCGAAGCGGCGAGCCACGCCTATTTCGACAAGGAGCTGCCCGAGCTCGATCTCGCGCAGCTCGCCTATCTCGCCATCCTGCCGAAGGGGCCGTCGAACTACGATCCGGTCCGCCACCCAGACCGCGCCATGGAACGCCGCAACTGGGTGTTGGGCGAAATGCTGAAGAACGGCTTCATCACGCAGGCGCAGCACGATCAGGCGGTGGCGGAGCCGCTCGGCACGATCCTGCGCCGCACGCCCAAGTTCGAGCGCGTCGGCGGCTATTTCGTCGAGGAGGTGCGGCGGCAGCTGATCGATAAGTTCGGCGAGAATTCGCAGGACGGCCCGTATAGCGTCTATGCGGGCGGCCTGTGGGTGCGCACCAGCCTCGACACGCGTTTGCAAGACCTGGCGACCCAGGCGCTGCGCGACGGCCTGATCCGGTACGATCGCGGACGCGGCTGGTCCGGCCCGATCCGTCATGTCGAGATCGAGGACGACAATTGGCTCGGCGCGCTGATCAACACCAACATCGCGCTCGACTATGCCGATTGGCGCGCCGCGATCGTCATCGCCCGCGACGGTGACGCGTGGCGGATCGGCTTCGGCGACGGCAAGACGGGCGAACTGCCGCGGTCGCGGGCCCTCGTGCCGGTGCGCGGCAGCGCGGCGACCAGCTTCTCGGCGCTGAAGCCCGGCGACATCATCGCGGTCGCGCCCGAAGGCGGCAGCTGGGCGATCCGGTCGATCCCCAAGGTTTCGGGCGGTTTCGTCGTAGAGGAGCCGGCGACCGGCCGCGTGCTCGCGATGCAGGGGGGCTTCGACAGCCGCATCCAGGCGTTCAATCGCGCGACACAGGCGCTGCGCCAGCCGGGGTCAACGATCAAACCCATCGTCTATTCCGCCGCGCTGGAAAACGGGATGACGCCCGCGACGATCATCCTTGATGCGCCCTATTGCGTCTACCAGGGGGCACGGCTCGGCCAGAAATGCTTCCGCAACTTCGCCAACATGCGCGCGGCGGGTCCGCACACGATGCGCTGGGGCATCGAGCAGTCGCGCAACCTGATGACGGTCCGCGCCGCGGCGACGACGGGCATGCCCAAGGTGGTGGACGTGATGAAGCGGCTGGGCGTCGGCACCTATTCGCCTTATCTTGCGATCGCGCTCGGCGCGGGCGAGACGACCGTCAGCCGCATGGTCAACGCCTATGCCACGATCGCCAACCAGGGGCGCGCGCATGATCCGAGCCTGATCGACTTCGTGCAGGATCGCCACGGCAAGGTGATCTGGCCGGAGAACTGGCGTGCCTGCGACGGCTGCAACGCGCCCGACTGGAACGGCAAGGCGATGCCGCGCCCGCGGGACCGGACGCGGCAGGCGATCGACGCGATGACCGCCTATCAGATGGTGCACATCACCGAAGGCGTCATCCAGCGCGGTACGGCGACCGTTCTGCGCGATCTCGACCGGCCGATGATGGGCAAGACGGGCACGACGACCGGTCCGACCGACGTCTGGTTCATCGGCGGCACGCCGCAGTTCATCGGCGGTCTCTATCTCGGCTACGACAGTCCGCGGCGCCTGGGCGCGGCGGAGGGCGGCACCGTCGCCGCGCCGATCTTCAAGGAGTTCGCGGTCAAGGCCTATGAGGGGCTCGACAAGCTGCCCTTCCGCGCCGCGCCGGGCATCCGCATGGTCCGGATCGATCGCGCGAGCGGTCGGCCGGTCTACGGCACCTTCCCGACCGACACCGACCCCAAGCCGGCGGTGATCTGGGAAGCGTTCAAGCCGGAGAGCGAGCCGCGCCGTGCGGCGCGCCATGCGGGGCCCACACCTGCCGCCGCCGCCACCCCCTCCGCGGCGAAGACACAGGCGCCGCGCGACAGCGACTTCTTGCAAAGGGAAGGCGGAATCTACTAGCGCCGCTTCCATATCCGCGGTCCGTCCGCCATTCTTGCATTTTCCGGAGATCTTCCATGCGCGCCGAAGCGCAATCCCATGTCGACCGCATCAAGGACGCGCTGGCGTTGCTCCGCCGCTTCCTCGATTGGGACCGCGCGCTGCGCCGGCTCGACGAACTCAACGCGCGGGTCGAGGACCAGGCGCTGTGGAACGACCCCAAGGCCGCGCAGGAGGTGATGCGCGAGCGTCGCCGACTCGACGAGGCGATCACCGCCACGAAGGCGATCCAGTCGGAACTCGACGACACCGTCGAGCTGATCGAGATGGCCGAAGCCGAAGGCGATACGGAGATGGAGACCGAGGGCGTCGAGGCGCTCGCCCAGCTCGCCGTGCGCGCCGAGCATGACAAGGTCCAGGCGCTGCTCGCGGGCGAGGCGGACGCGAACGACACCTATATCGAGATCAATTCGGGCGCGGGCGGCACCGAGAGCCAGGACTGGGCGGGCATGCTCCAGCGCATGTACACGCGCTGGGCCGAGCGCCGCGGCATGAAGGTCGAGCTCATCGACTATCACGCGGGCGAGCAGGCCGGGATCAAGTCCGCGACGCTGCTGGTCAAGGGCGAGAACGCCTATGGCTTCGCCAAGACCGAAAGCGGCGTACACCGCCTGGTGCGGATCAGCCCCTACGACAGTGCCGCGCGGCGCCACACGAGCTTCTCGAGCGTCTGGGTCTATCCGGTCATCGATGACAATATCGAGGTCGACTATAACGAGAGCGACCTGCGCATCGACACGTATCGCGCATCCGGCGCCGGCGGCCAGCACATCAACACGACCGATTCGGCGGTGCGCATCACGCACATCCCGACCGGCATCGTCGTGCAGTGCCAGAACCAGCGTTCGCAGCACAAGAACAAGGCGGAGGCGTACAACCAGCTGCGCGCGCGCCTGTACGAGTTGGAGCTGCAGAAGCGCGAGGCGGTCGCCAATGCGGAGAACGCCACGAAGACCGATATCGGCTGGGGCCACCAGATCCGCTCCTATGTGCTGCAGCCCTATCAGCTGGTGAAGGACCTGCGCACCGGCGTCACCTCTACCGCGCCCGGCGACGTGCTCGACGGCGCGCTCGACCCGTTCATGGCGGCGGCGCTGTCGCAGCGGGTGACGGGCGAGAAGGTTGATGTGGAGGATGTCGACTGATGGCCGCGACGCGTCGCAGGGGGCGGGGGATGGTGGACGGCGTGCTGTGCGCGCTGCTGCTGCTTGCCGCCTGCGACGGGTCGAAGCCGTTGATCCGTCGCGATCCGGCCGAACCCGGCCCCTTTCCCGCCGCCGACAGGCCGGTCGCCAGCATCGTCTCCTCCCGCTGGTCGAGCGAGGAGGCGCGCGACCGCCTGAACGAGGCGACGGAGGTGATGGACAAGGCGAAGATCCGCCGCGGTATGACCGTCGCGGACATCGGTGCAGGCGAGGGCTATTACACGATCCGCCTCGCCCAGCGGGTCGGCAAGACGGGGCGCGTGCTGGCGGAGGATATCGTCGCCAGCGTCCGCGATGCCCTGGCCGACCGCGTGGCGCGCGAGGATCTCGAGAACGTCTCGGTCCGGCTCGGCGAGCCGGCCGATCCCAAGCTTCCGGAACATAGTTTCGACCGCGTGCTGATGGTGCACATGTATCACGAGATCGCGCAGCCCTACGAGTTCCTCTGGCGGCTGCGTCCGTCGGTAAAGCCGGACGGCCTGGTCGTCGTCGTCGACGCGGACCGCCGTCCCCAGAATCACGGCACGCCGCCCGAACTGCTCCGCTGCGAGTTCGAGGCGGTCGGGTATCGCCAGGTGTCGCAGGCGCAGATGCCATCCGCGGGTGGCTACATGGCGACGTTCCAGCCCGTCGGCGCGCGTCCGGAGCCCGCGCAGATCAAGGCCTGCCGTCTCCGCTAGAGGCTGGTCCATGTGGATGAGGGCCGGTACCGCGCCGATCCGGCCTTGCTCGATCGCACACTAACGGATGCCGCGGCGTCGATCGGACGGTGGATGCGCGCCGGCGTCGCGTTGGTCGTCCTTCCTGTCGATGCCATCGAACACGAACACGAACAGGGTCGTCGGCGCGCCGCGTTCCGGTACGGCGCCCTGGAACGCCTGCACCGGCGCGACCCGGCACCGTAGAGGGAAGCGGCGGCGCGCGGGCAGGGCGCGGTCGATCCCGATGCCCTTTGGGATCCAAGCCGCACGGTCATGATGTGCGTCTGCAGACCAAGGGCGTCCGAGCCGAACTTGAATGCGACCGCCGTGTGAACGAATCATGTTCAAAATGGCCTTGACGTTGAAAATAAAGATTATTTTTGTGAGATAGGGGTGAACGTAGAGTCCTGTTCTCTGGAAAGGCGGCAAACGATCTAAAGAAGATCTTATCAGGCCGCGATTTTGTGCTTGATAATATGCCTTTTGATTCACCTACTTGTCGGAGACGAGATCATTTAGGGACATCCTAGCCCTGATTAACCACAGATAATCGTTGGCAATCTGGATGTGCCGGCGTAATCGGTTATCAAGAATTTAACGATCAGGGGGTTTGGATACATGGCCTGGCGTAAGACCATGGCGAGTCTGGCAGCTGTGATGCTGACATTGCCCACGATTGCCGTGGCGCAAGACCTGACGTATCAGCCGGTCAATCCGAGATTTGGCGGAAACCCATTCAATTCAAATCACTTGTTCGCCGAAGCTAACGGGCAGAACAAATATCAGGATCCCAACGACCCGTCGAACCAGTCGCAGGCGGAGCTGTTCGCACGGCAATTGCAGTCGCAGCTTCTGTCGTCGCTTTCCACGCAGGTCACCAACGCGATCTTCGGTGCGAACCCGCAGCAGAGCGGTACGATCACCTTCGGGTCGCAGACCATCCAGTTCGTCCGTGGGCTGGACAGCGTGACGCTGACCATCACCGACACGACGACGGGCAAGACGACGGTCATCACCGTGCCCACGCTGGTCAAGGCGAGCTGAGATGCGGACCGCTCTCGCCCTTCTCGCATCCGTCGGTCTGTCGGGTTGCGCGGCCTATAACGTCGGCCCTTCGCGCTTCAGCACGGCCGCCTTCATCCCGGCGAAGACGCCGACGGAAGTGCGGCTGAACCAGCTGCCGCCGCCTGCGCGGCCGCTGTCGGTCGCGGTCTATGGCTTCGGCGACCAGACCGGGCAGTTCAAGCCGAGCGAACAGGGGCAGACCCTGTCCCGCGCGGTCACCCAGGGCGCCGGATCGATCCTGGTCAAGGCGCTCCAGGATGCGGGCAACCGCCAGTGGTTCACCGTCGTGGAACGCGAGCAGTTCAAGAACCTGCTCAACGAGCGGCAGGTGATCCGCGAGATGCGGGAGCGCTATCTGGGGGAGACGAACGTCAATGCCCAGGCGCTGCCGTCGCTGCTGTTCGCCGGCGTGCTGCTCGAGGGCGGCGTCATCGGCTACGACACCAACACCGTCACCGGCGGTGCGGGGGCGGCGTTCCTGGGCCTGGGCGCGAGCACGCAATATCGGCAGGACACGGTGACCGTGTATCTGCGCGCGGTATCGGTTCGGACGGGGGAGGTGCTGACGACGGTAACCGCCTCCAAGACGATCGCCTCGCGGTCCCTGAACGCGAGCACGTTCCGCTACGTCGCGTTCAAGGAACTGCTCGAGGCGGAGATGGGGATCACGACCAACGAGCCGGACCAGCTCGCCCTGCGTCAGGCGATCGAGAAAGCGGTGTATGGCCTGGTCCTCGAAGGCGTCGACCTGAAGCTGTGGGCGTTCAAGTCCCCGGAGGCGGGCGCGCCGCTCCTCGAGGCCTATAAGGCGGAGCGCGACGGCAAGTTCGCGCCCGACAAGGTCGAGACGGCGATGAAGGCGGCCGAGTCGGCGCCGCCGCTCAAGGTTCTGGCGACACGTGACCGGCTGAAGGGCAACGACGGCCCGGATGCCGGCAACAAGAAGGGGTCGCCATAAAGGAACGTCGGCCGGCGTCCTCCCGAACGGAGAGATGCCGGTCGTACGGCCGTCCCCCCGCGGCGATTGTACGAAATGGGGGTCTTCACGACGGGGCGGCAACCCCGTCGTGAAGGAGCGTTGCCATGGAAACAACGATCATGCACCGCGCCGGCGTGCCGGCGAGGCTGCGTGGTTATCATCTCACACCTTAAGGAATGACAACCATGAAGATTCTCGTTTTGGCTTCGGCCTCCGTCCTCGCCTTCGCCGCGCCGGCCGCCGCGCAGAGCGGCTTCCCCAGCAACGTCTCGTACATCGAGCAGGTCGGCAATTCGAACAACGCCACCCTGCTGCAGTCCACCGACAAGGCGATCTCGCTGGTCGCGCAGAATGGCTCGCTCGAGTCGGTTCAGGTCGAGCAGAGCGGTGCGACCAACTATTCGCAGATCTCGCAGGGCGTCGGCGCCAGCGGCAGCAGCGGGAACCGCGCCGTGGTTCTCCAGTCGGGCACGGACGGCAAGAGCTCCGTCCAGCAGCTTGGCGCCAGCAACTATGCCAACGTCACCTTCTCGCCGGGTTCGACCAATGCCTATTCGCTCCTGTCGCAGGATGGCACCGGCAACAGCGCGATCATCGCGAACGGCGACACGTCGAACGCGTCGATCGTCACCGAGTCTGGCGATTACAACAAGGCCAACATCTTCCAGATCGGCTGGAACAACTATTCGGTGCTGACCCAGACCGGATACGGCAACGTCGCTTCGGTGACCCAGAAGTAACCGGACAGGATGGCGGGGATTCGACGGCTTCGTCGCGATCCCCGCCATCGTCCCGGTCTCCTGCCTTCCGCGTCGACGGACGGGAGTAGAAGGATCAGGCAAATGAATGGTGTCCGACTAACCATGTTCGCCGTCCTCGCGACCTGTGTCGCCTGCGGCGGTGCTTCGGCGCAACAGCTTGCCGAGCCGATCGGCGCGTCGTCCAGCGCCTTTATCGCGCAGGTGGGCGACGCGCAGAGCGCGAAGGTGACGCAGAACGCGGCGAGCAGCCAGACCGTGCTCCATCAGGCCGGGACCGGCAACGTCGCCGCGGTGACGACCACCGGCGCCGGCAGCGCGGTGGCGCTGATCGATCAGTCGGGTCGGGCGAATACCGCGCTCGCCTGGCAGGGCGGGCCGGGCGAACAGGATCTCTTGGTCCAGCAGCGGGGCAATGACAATCTGGCGGCTGCGCGCCAATTGGGCGCGGGCGGCAACAATATCGCAGCGCTCAGCCAGATCGGCGCGCGCAACGTCATCACGCTCGATCAGTCCGGTGCGTCCAACGTCGCCAAGCTCGTCCAGGTCGGCAACGACAATGTGATGACCGCGGCGCAAAGCGGCAATCGCAATTCCCTCGATTGGCAGCAACAGGGGAACAATGCGATGGATATCAAGGTCGTCCAATCCGGCGGCGCGTCCGCGACGATCCGCCAATGATGGCCCGCCGGTGACGGGCCGTCCGTGCGATGCCGACGACGCTCCGTCGTGGATCGGTCACCTGTGGCGAATGGCGCTCGCGCTCGTCCTGATATTCCCGGCGATCATGCCGACCGCGGCGACCTGTCAGCGCGTCGACGCGCTGCAGGGTGGCGGCCCCCCGTATGCGCCCGCCGGCGCCGATGCGGTCGGGATCGCGCAGGTCAACGAGGGGCAGCGCCCCGACCCCGTCGCGGATATGCGGCTCGACCCGCCGGTGCGGGCGCCGGCGGTCGCGCAGATCGGATCGGCCGACCGAGCGATCGCCTCGACGCCATCGGCAGCGCAGCGCGACCTTGGCACACAGGCCGGACCGCCGCTGGCACAGGCCGGTGACAGTCGCGCGCTGTCCGTGGCGCGTATCGCCGGCCATGACCGCTGCGATCCGCAAGGTGCGAGGAATACGGTCGCTCCGTCCTGCAAGACGGTGATCGAGACCCGGGCCGACAGTTTCACAACCGAACGCCGTGATCTGTCTCCGGAGCAGCGCCTGGCCGCCGAACGCGACGCTGCCGAGGACAGGCGCGGCATCGTCACCGAGGCGAAACGCGCGGGCAGCGGCGGCATCGATCCGACGTCTTCCGACGGTCAGGCATTGGCCGCGTTCCTCCAGGCGGAGCAGGCGCGCGCGGCAGCCGCCGCGGAAGCCGCCGCCAATGCCGCGAAGACGAGCGCAGCGGTGTCGGTCGCCGTGTCCGTCCTGAACGGAGGAAAATGATCGGCAGGGGTAGCGTGCAGGGGCGGCATACCGTCCCGCTCGCACGCCGCGGCGGTAGGGCTTTCGGTTACAGCATACCCAGATCGCGAAAGCTGACCGTCGTCGTGTCGGTCAGGATCAGATGATCGGCGAGCACCAGGCCGAGGGGGTGCGCGACGCGGGCGAGGGCGCGCGTAAAGGCGAGATCTGCAACGCTCGGCGTCGGAAGACCGCTGGGATGGTTGTGGGCCAGGATCAGTGCGGCGGCATCCTGCACCAAGGCGACGCGAACGATGTCGCGCAGCGACGGCGACACCGAGCCCCTGCGGCCCTCGAAATCGAGCATGGCGAGAAGCCTCCATTCCGGATCGAGTAGCGCGACCGCCGCGCGTTCCGCCGGGGCGTGGCGCAGATCGGCGAACAGCGCGGCTGCGCTCGGGACATCGGCAATGCGGGGCAGGAGGGGGGCGGGATGCACGGTTTACCCTGCCGCGCGATCCCGATCCCTGCACGGCGAAGTGTGTCCGCTTCGGTGGAAACCGTCACGGCGGATGGTGCGTGCTGCGGTTGCGACAAGGACCGTGGCTAGGATCTACCCGAGCTTTGCGTTCGCGGAATTCCCGCGTGCATGCCGCTGACGGGACGGCTTCGTACGGGACGATCGATGTGGGTAGCCGTGGCGTGCGTCGTGCCGCGCGGAAACGCGAGCGGGAAACGAGTGCGTGGCGCGGCAGGACCGGCTATGGTCGCGCGCCCGGCTGGGTCAGGCGGCCATCCTCGGCAGCAGGGCACTGGCGGACGGTCGCTCCCGAGCTCCGGCCGGCGGCCTTTCACGGGCGAGCCTGGCGGGACAAGTGTCGGTGGTGGAGTGTTGTGGATGAATCACGCGGAGAGCCAGTATCTTGCTCTACTGGATCACGTCCTCGCCAAGGGAGACGAACGCATGGACCGCACGGGGGTGGGGACCAGGTCGCTCTTCGGCGCGCTCATCCGGTTCGACCTGAGCGGGGGCCAGGTACCCATTCTCACGACCAAGCGCGTCTATTGGAAGACCGCGCTCAAGGAGATGCTCTGGTTCCTGACCGGCGGGACCAACATACAGGATCTGCTCCGCGAGAACGTCCGTATCTGGAGCGATTGGCCGCTGGCGCGCTATCGACGAGAGACCGGCGCGTCGATCACGCAAGCCGAATTCGAGGAGCGGATACTCGCCGATGACGCGTTCGCGCACGCATGGGGCGACCTCGGGCCGGTATATGGCAAGCAGTGGCGGCGATGGCTCGACGGGTCGGGCAGGGAGCACGACCAGATCGGCGACCTGGTCGAGACGCTGAAGACGAATCCGTCCAGCCGCCGCATGCTGTTCCACGCCTGGAACGTCGGCGAGCTCGACCAGATGGCGCTGCCGCCATGCCACATGGTCTATCAATTTCACGTCACCTCGCGCGGCGAGCTCAACTGTCTCCTCTTCCAGCGGTCGTGCGATCTGTTCCTGGGGGCCGCGTTCAACTTCTTCGGCGCGGCGGCGCTGGTCCACATGCTCGCGCAGCAGGCCGGCCTGACCCCCGGCGAGCTGGTCTGGGTGGGCGGCGATGTGCACGTCTACCTCAACCATCAGGATCAGGTGCGCGCGCAACTGGGACGGGAGCCGAGGGAATTCCCCACGATGCGGCTCCTGCGCAATCCCGGATCGATCGATGGATACCGGTTCGCCGATTTCGCGGTCGACGGTTATTCCCCCCACCCGCCGATCCACGGCGATGTCGCCGTCTAGCCGTTCACGACGGTTGGTCGGATCCATGGAGGCCACAGAAACAACATGAGCAACAGCGCGATCGACGCCGCGGCATCGCTAGTCGCGGGGCCGGTGCTGTGCGGGGCGACGTCATGACGATCCTGTTCGTGCTCGCCCGCGCCGCCAATGGCGTCATCGGCCGCGATGGCCAGCTGCCCTGGCACCTTCCGGCCGACCTCCGGCATTTCAAGGCGATGACGATGGGCAAGCCGATGATCATGGGCCGCAAGACGTTCGAGAGCTTTCCGGCGCCGCTGCCAGGCCGGCGGCACATCGTGTTGACGCGTGATCGCCGCTGGGCACGGCCTGGCGCCGAGGTGGCGCACGGCACGCAGGAGGCGCTCGCGCTGGCGGGCGAGGGTGACATCGCCGTGATCGGCGGCGCGGAGATATTCGCGCTGTTCACGCCCGATCGCATCGCGCTGACGGAGGTGCATGGCAACTTCGAGGGGGACGCCGTGGTGCCCCCCTTCACCGGTTTCCATGAGGTGGCGCGCGAGGATCATCCCGCGTCGGAGGGACGGCCGGCCTATAGTTTCGTGACGCTGGCGCGGGAATGAGGCCGCGCCTTTCCCGTCCGACGTTCGGTCGCCGCGGGGCGCCGCCGGGCATTGAGTCGCCCGCCGTCCTCCCCTAGGACGCGCCGTCATGGAGCGGCTTGACGGCGGCTCGGCCATTCCGCCGCATCTGGCCGGCGGCATCGTCGCGCTCGGCAATTTCGACGGATTTCACCTCGGTCACCAGGCGGTTGTCGGCCGGGCCGTCGCGCGCGCGCGGGCAGAGGGCCGCCCGGCGCTGGTCGCGACGTTCGATCCGCATCCCGTACGGCATTTCCGCCCCGAGACGCCGCCGTTCAGGCTGACCACGCTCGACCAGCGCGAGCGGCTGTTCGCGGCCGCCGGTGTGGATGCGATGATCGTCTTCCATTTCGACGCCGCGCTCGCGTCGCTGTCGGCCGAGGACTTCGTCATGCTGCGCCTGTTCGACCTGCTTCGGGTCAAGGGCGTCGTCACGGGCGAGGATTTCACCTTTGGCAAGGGCAAGCGCGGCACCGTGGCCGATCTCGCGATCTTCGGTGACGCCTTGGGATTCGCCGCCGAGACCGTCGCGCCCGTCATGCTGGAGGGCACCGCGGTCTCGTCCAGCCGCATCCGCGAGGCACTCCGCGCGGGCGACATGCGCGGCGCGGCGCGGCTGCTTACCCGGCCGTTCGCGATCGAGGGTGTCGTCCAGCACGGCGACAAACTCGGCCGGACGATCGGCTATCCGACCGCAAACCTGGACATGGGCAAATATCTGCGGCCGGCCTACGGCATCTATGCGGTGACGGGACGACTGCAGGACGGAACCATGCTGAAGGGCGCGGCGAACCTTGGCATCCGCCCCACGTTCGATCCGCCGAAGGAACTGCTCGAGCCCCATTTCTTCGACTTCGCGGGCGACCTGTATGGCCAGACGATCGAGGTCGCGCTCGTGGACTATCTTCGGCCAGAGGCAAAATTCGACGATCTCGACGCGCTCGTCCGCCAGATGGACGCGGATTGCGCGCGCGCTAGGACGATATTGGGCGCCTGATGCGCGGCGCCGGTGTCGGGGCGCGAGTCAGGCACACGGCATCCGCGCCTGGTCACCTGGTCCGACACGCCGGCGCGATCACGCCATGGCGGCGAGCATCTCCGTGATCTTGACGAACGCAAAGCCGACGGAGCTGTCGGCGATGCCATAGGGCAGGAACAACGTGTCGCCGTGGCGGATCGCGCCGCACGAGTAGACGACGTTGGGCACATAGCCCTCCCGATCCTGATCCTTCGCCGCCAGGAGGGGTTCGACGGTGCGGCCGATCACCTTGGCGGGATCGTCCTTGTCGAGCAGGACCGCGCCGATCGAATATTTGCGCATCGCGCCGACACCGTGCGTCAGCAGCAGCCAGCCCTCGTCGAGCTCGATCGGCGGCCCGCAATTGCCGATCTGCACCAATTCCCAGGGATAGACGGGCGTCAGGATCTTCTCGCCCTCGTCCCAATGCTCGAGACTGTCCGACTTGAGCAGGAACAGGTTTTCACCGTCCTGCCGTCCGATCATCATATACTGGCCGCCGACCTTGCGCGGGAAGAGCGCCATGCCCTTGTTACGCGCCGCCGGGCCGGACATCGGCACCAGGTCGAACGCACGAAAATCACGCGTGCGCATCAGCTCGGACTGGATCACCGATCCGTTATAGGCGGTGTAGGTGCCGATCCACTCGAAGCTGCCGTCGTCGTGCTGGAAATGCACGATGCGCAGATCCTCCAGCCCCTTCGACTGCGCGCTGGTGATCGGGAAGATCACCGTGCCAGACAGCGTCGAGTCGCGATGGCGGTAGACGGTGACGGGGCCTTCCGGCATTTCGTCTTCCATCGCTTCCGCGACGTCCGCGGCGGTGGCGAAGGGCGGTTCGGGCGCCAGCTTCAGCTGATTCTGGTCGGTGATGATGCCTTCGCGGAAGGCGACCGAACTGATGTGCCCCTCGCCGACAGAACGCAGCGACATGAGGATGCGCATCGACCCGGCGGGCATGCCCGACTGGTCGAAATGCGGCACGGCGCTGGGGTTCATCAGCGCCGCGGCGGCATAGCTGTATTCGTGGCAGAAATAGGCGCCGATCAGCTGGCGCTTCTCGTCGCCGATCTCGCTGCCGTCGAGACCGAGCAGGTCCGCGATCTCGTCGTAGCGCGTCATGAACACGCGCCGCGTCTGCCAGTGGCGCGCCTCGAAATCCTTCAGCACGACCTCGAGTTCGTCGCGCGCCTGCTGCGGCGTCATCTTCAGCACTTCGCCGACCAGACGCTCGGTCCGGTTCGGCGCACCGCCCTTGCCGCCCCAGGCGATGTGGAAGGGACGCACGACGACGCGCGAGGGATCCGCGTGCAGCCGCAGCTCGTGGTTGAACAACTCCATCGCGGGGTACAGCCTCACCGGTCGTTACAGGCCGTCGCCGCAGGATCGATCACGCGACGACGCGGCCGGTCCCTGCCACGCCTTGGGCAGACTTTCCAAGAGCCGAAATCGCACAATTCGCCAGTTGCAGCGCCAAAATGGACTCGGCGCCCTGGTTGCGATTGAGACCCGTCGGCATCAGCCCGTCGAAGCAGCCGCCATCGGCGCTCGTCGCCAGCGGCAGGTCGAGGTCGTTCTGCCCGAGATACCAGGCATAGGCGCGCTCGGCCTCGACCAGCCAGCGCCCGTCGCCCGTCGCCGCATAGGCGGTGGCACAGGCGTCGACGGTAGCCTGCGCCTCCAGCGGCTGCTGATCGAACTGCAGCGGTTCCGCGTAAGGACGGTGGAAGCTCTCGGTGCCGACGGCGCGGAAGCGCCCCTCGGGCGAGGTCTGCTTCGCCACGATCCAGTCGAGCGTCTCCAGTCCGCACGCGACCAGCTCCTGCCGGCCCAGCGCCATGCCGGCCTGGATCAGACCCTGCGGCAGTCGCGCATTGTCGTAGGCGAGCACGATCTCGAACCACTGCCATTCCGGACGGCGGGCCTCTTCGAGCAGCGCGAGCTGATCATCGGGGAAACGTTCCAGGATGGTCCGCGCCAGTTCGTGGCCCGGCGAGGCCTCTAGCATCGCCGCCGCGCCCAGCATCGCGAACGACTGCGCCCGCAGCGAGCCGAGGTCGAGCGCGCAACTGGCGGTCGCGTCGAACATGGCCTTCGCCCAGTCGCGGTGCTTCGGCTCGCGGGCATCGCGCGCGGTGACCCCCAGCGCCCAAACCGTGCGGCCGTTCGAATCCTCACTGCCCACGTCCTCGCACCACGTGCGGTCGAAGTTCATGAAGTTGCGGAAGCGGCGTGCCTCGGGGTTCCAGGCATATTGCAGGAACGAGGCATAGACCGTCGTCCACTTGTCACGCGTCACGGGATCGATGTCGTCGATCGCGCTCATCAGCATCAGCGCGCGCGCATTGTCGTCGATGCAATATCCGTGGCGGCGGTCGGGCACCGAATAGATCGAGTGCTGGAGCATGCCCGTGGCGTCACTCATCCGCTCGACCGCGACGAAGTTCGGCGCGAGCGGACGAACCTTGGGCTGCGCCTGGTTGAGCTTGCGAGGGTGGGCGGCGACCGATGCCTCCACCTGCGCAAGCGTCGCCTCGGCGAGGCGCGGCCAGATCATCGTCCGCCCCCGCTCATAGGCACGCCGTGCCAGACGCATGCGATCGCGGCTGTTGGCCAGCAGCCGCTCGATCTCGCGCGAGAAGGCGGCGACGTCGCGGAAATCGACCAGGATGCCATGGCCGTCGGCCAGAATCTCCGTGGCATGGACGTAGGGTGTCGAGATAACGGCCTTGCCGACCCCGACCGCGTACGACAGCGTGCCGCTCGTGATCTGCGCCGGATTGAGGTACGGCGTCGCATAGATATCGGCCGCCTGCAGATACTCGATCAGTTCGTCGTGCTCGACGAACCCGTCGATGAAGGCGACGTTCTTGCTGATCCCCAGGTCGGCGGCCAGGGCCTTCAGGCGATCGCGATACGCCTCGCCCTCATGCGCGACGAGGTTTGGGTGCGTGGCGCCCAGCACGACGTAGAGTAGATCGGGATGCTTCTCGGCGACGGCGGGCAGTGCCTCGATCATCGTCTCGATGCCCTTGTTCGGCGCGAGCAGGCCAAAGGTCAGCACGACCTCGCGGCCTTCCCAGCCAAACCGCGGCTTGAGCTGATCGGGATCGACGAAGGCGCGGTCGGGCACGCCGTGCGGGATCATGGCGATCTGGCGCGGATTGGCGCCATAGACGCGACGCAGGATTTCGCGCCCGCGTTCGGCCATGACGACGACCTTGGCGCAGCGGCGCAGCAGCCCCTCCATGACACGCCGCTCGTCGGCGTTGGGCTTCTCCAGCACGGTATGCAGCGTCGCGATGACGGGCAGGGTGGTGCGATCGAGCAGCGAGAGCAGGTGCTCGCCCGCCGGCCCGCCGTAGATGCCATATTCGTGCTGCACCCAGATCGCCTGCGCACCGCTCGTTTCGATGCGGCGGGCGGTGTCGATATAGGAGGAAAGCTCGTTCTGCGGGATCGCGCCAGTGACGGCGGGGGGATAGGCGTAGCGGCCGGGGTGATCGTCCATCGCATAGACGTCGACCTGTACGTCCGGAAAACGATCATGCATCGCTTGCCACACGTCGGTCGTGAACGTTGCCAGGCCACATTGGCGCGGCAGGAAATTGCCGATCATCGCCAGATGCTTGATATCGCCCGTCGCCGCGTTGCCCGCCATGCCAAACCCTTCGCTACCGCAGAAAGGCTCCCGGACCGGCCGGGAACCTTACGAAAAGCTGAACACGCGAGGGGGGCAAAGGTTGCAGTATTGCTGCAATGCAGCGGCAGCTACAATGTTGAGGCAGATCAACCCCTTCCGCGATAAGGCGCGACACCTTGGTCGGGGAGCCAGAGCGCGGCCGGCGGCTGGCCGCTCTGCCAGAAGACGTCGATGGGGATGCCGCCGCGCGGATACCAATAGCCACCGATGCGCAGCCATGTCGGCTTCATCTCGTCGAACAGGCGCTGGCCGATGCCGACGGTGCAGTCCTCGTGGAAGGCGGCGTGGTTGCGGAACGATCCCAGGAACAGCTTGAGCGATTTCGATTCGACGATCGTCGCGTCCGGCGCATAGTCGATGACCAGGTGCGCGAAGTCGGGCTGGCCGGTGACGGGGCACAGGGAGGTGAATTCGGGCGCGACGAAGCGGACGCAATAGAGCGTGCCGGGGCGCGGATTGGGAACATAATCCAGGATGGCCTCTTCCGGGGAGGCGGGTAGGTGGCTCGTCTGGCCGAGATGCATCGGGGTCATGGCCGCGCATGTAGGAGCTTCGTGCCGCAATGAAAACGCTCGTTCCGATCCTTGGCGACCAGCTCAGTCCGCAGATTTCGTCGCTGGCCGGCGCCGATCCGGCACGGACCGTGGTGCTGATGATGGAGGTGGCGGAGGAGACCGGCTACGTCCGCCATCACAAGCAGAAGCTCGCCTACATCCTGTCCGCGATGCGCCATCACGCCGCCGCGCTCCGCGAGGCGGGCTGGACGGTCGACTATGTCGCGCTCGACGACCCCGAAAACGGCGGCAGCTTCACGGCGGAGGTCGCACGCGCGCTGGACCGCCACGACGCGGCGCGGATCGTCGTGACGGAAGCGGGCGAGTGGCGCGTCGCCGCGATGCTGGAAAGCTGGGCGACCCGATTCGACGTGCCCGTCGACGTTCGCATCGACGACCGGTTCCTGTGCACTCACGCCGACTTCGCCGCCTGGGCGGACGGGCGCAGCCAGCTGACGATGGAATTCTTCTATCGCGACATGCGCCGCCGCACCGGCCTGCTGATGACGGGCGGCAAGCCGGAAGGGGGGCAGTGGAACTTCGACAAGGAAAACCGAAAGCCTGCGCCCGGCGGTGGCCTGTTCGTGCCGAAAGCGCTGGCGTTTAAGCCCGACGCGATCACCCGAGACGTCATCGCGCTGGTCGAGCGCCGCTTCGGCAACCATCCGGGCAGTCTCGACGGCTTTGCCTGGGGGGTCACCGCGGCCGATGCGGAAGCGCAGGCCGCGCATTTCTTCGCGGAAGCCCTGCCGAAGTTCGGCGACTATGAGGATGCGATGCTGACCGGAGAGCGGCATCTGTGGCACTCGATCCTGTCGCCCTATATCAACGCCTGCCTGCTCGATCCGCTCGACCTGTGTCGCCGCGCGGAGGCGGAATATCGCGCCGGTCGCGCGCCGCTCAACGCGGTGGAGGGCTACATCCGCCAGATCATCGGCTGGCGCGAGTTCATGCGCGGCATCTACTGGCGCGAGGGGCCAGACTATGTGACGCGCAATTTCCTGCGCCACGACCGTGCGCTGCCGGGCTGGTACTGGACGGGCGACACCGACATGCATTGCCTGAGGGAGGCGATCGGCCAGACGCTCGCCACCGCGCACGCGCATCACATCCAGCGCCTGATGGTCACCGGCAATTTCGCCCTGCTGATCGGCGCCGACCCGGCCGCGGTGCATCGCTGGTATCTGGAGGTCTATGTCGACGCCTATGAATGGGTGGAATTGCCCAATACGCTGGGCATGAGCCAGTTCGGCGACGGCGGCCTCGTCGGCACCAAGCCCTATGTGTCCTCGGGGGCCTATATCGATCGCATGTCCGATTATTGCGGTCATTGCCGCTACGACGTGAAGAAGCGGATCGGTGCGGACGCCTGCCCGTTCAACGCGCTGTATTGGGATTTCATCGCCCGCCACGAGGGCAGGCTCGGCGACAATCCCCGGATGCGCATGCCGTACCGCACCTGGTCGCGGATGAGCGAACAAGACCGCGCGGCGACGCGCGCGCAGGCTGACGGTTTTCTCCGATCCCTCGACGCGAGCGGCGACACAGGCTACTAATGTCGTCGCGGGCCTCCTCCCCAGGCGTTTTCTGCCCGACGCTTGTACGTTTGTAACGGATGGAGAGAGACATGGACGCATTGGTGACCACCGAACGGCTGGCCAACGAACTGGGGGCGAGCGACCTGCGCATCGTCGATGCGACCTACGTCGACGCGGCGCTCGGTCGCGATCCGGCGGCGGAATATGAAGTGGCGCACATTCCCGGCGCCGTCTTCATGAACCTCGGCGAGCTGCGCGACACCGACAGCGATCTGCCCATGATGTTGCCGAGCGCGGAGAAGTTCGCGAGCCGCATGCAGAGCCTCGGCCTCGGCGACGGCAGCCGCATCGTCCTCTACGACACTTCGCCGTGGCATACGGCGGCGCGCGCCTGGTGGATGCTGCGCACCTTCGGGGCGCACGACGTCGCGATCCTCGATGGCGGCCTCGCCAAGTGGCAGGCGGAGGGTCGCGAGGTCGCGACCGGCAAGGAGACGCTGCGGCATCGCCATTTCACCGCCTGGCAGGATCGAAAGGGCGTGCGCACGCTCGACCAGATGAAGGCGAACCTCGATACCGGGGCCGAGCAGGTGGTCGACGCGCGCTCCGCGGCCCGCTTCACCGGCGATGAGCCCGATCCGCGCCCCGCGACGCATGCGGGCCATATCCCGGGATCGCGCAACCTGCCCTATACCGGTCTGTTCAACGCGGACGGCACCTGGAAGCAGGGCGAGGCGCTGAAAAGCGCGTTCGAGGGTGCGGGCGTCGATATCGACAGGCCGATCGCGCTGACCTGCGGGTCGGGCATTACCGCCTCCACGCTCGCGTTCGGGCTGCACCTGCTCGGCCGCGACGCGGCGCTCTATGACGGCAGCTGGTCCGAATGGGGCGCGGACCGATCCACACCAAAGGCGATGGGAGCCGCACGGGACCTTGAACGAGCATGATACCGACCGCCCGCTGGACGATGCGACCCGCGTCGTCCAGGCCGGGCGGCGCCCCGAATGGACCGGCGGGATCGTCAACCCGCCGGTCTGGCGCGCATCCACCATCCTCTACGATTCGATCGCGGACCTGCGCGCCAACGGCCACGGGGATACGCATCACCGCCTCTATTACGGCCGGCGCGGCACGCCGACGCAATGGAGCCTCGCGGATGCCCTGACGAGCCTGGAGCCGGGGGCGGAGGCGACCTTCCTCTATCCGTCCGGCGTCGCGGCGGTCGCCGCCGCGCTGCTCGCGGTGCTGTCGCCGGGCGACGAGCTGCTGCTGGTCGACAGCGCCTACGAACCGACGCGGGGGCTCGCGAGTGGCCTGCTGAAGCGGTTCGGGATCACGACACGCTTCTACGACCCGCTGATCGGCGGCGGCATCGCGGACATGATCGGCGAGCGCACGCGCGCGATCTTCATGGAAAGTCCGGGCAGCCTGACGTTCGAGGTGCAGGACGTGCCCGCGATCGTCGCGGCCGCCAGGGCGCGCGGGGTCGCGACGCTGCTTGACAACACCTGGGCGACGCCGCTCTTTTTCCCGGCAATCGCGCATGGCGTTGATTATTCGATCCTCGCCGCGACCAAATATATCGTCGGTCATTCCGACGTGATGATGGGGTCGGTCACCGCCGCGCAAGGGCTTTACGCCGCGCTGCGCGATACGAGCTATCAGCTGGGGCAGGTGACGAGCCCCGACGATGCCTGGCTCGGCAGCCGAGGCCTTCGCACCATGGCGGTGCGGCTCGACCGGCATCAGCAGTCCGCGCTGGAGATCGCCCGTTGGCTGCAAGCGCGCCCGGAAGTCGCGGAGGTGCTGCATCCCGCGCTGCCTGGCTGCCCCGGCCACGAGCTGTGGCAGCGCGACTTCAAGGGATCGAGCGGCCTCTTCTCGTTCGTGCTCAACGGGGGCGACGAGGCGGCACGCGCCGCGTTCATCGACGCATTGTCGCTGTTCGGCATCGGCTACAGCTGGGGCGGATACGAGAGCCTCGCGATCCCGGTCGATGTCGCGCGGATCCGCTCGGTGGCGCGTCGCGCGTTTCCCGGCCCACTCGTACGGCTCCAGATCGGCCTGGAGGCACCGGGCGACCTGATCGCCGATCTCGAACGCGGCCTGGCGGCCTATCGCGCGCTGACCTGATCGCGGGCCCGCTGCCACGACGGCTCCCGGACCACCGCAACGACCCGCTTTCCCAGCCTATTCTACATGATGGAACGCGCGCCTTGGGGCACGACTGCCCGTCATGCGCGGCTTTTCAGCAACATTGCGTTACGAAAACGTCGCATGACGTTCACAAATTGTTGTGCATCGCGCCATAATGGCGCATCAGGGGCTAGCTCGAACGAGTATCGTGCGCGCCCCGTTGGGGCGGACAGACGCGAGCCGGCGGGCCATGCAGGCGGGGACATCGATCTTCCATTCGAAAGGGGACACGATGCGCTTCACCACGATCCTGCTCGGCGGCCTTGCGCTGGCGAGCGCCGCGCCGGCCTTCGCTCAGGACGAGACCGCGCCACCGCCCGCGCTCAAGCTGTCGGGCGGCACGACGTTGATCAGCGACTATCGCTTCCGCGGCGCCACGCAGACCGACAGCGGGCCCGCGTTGCAGACGACGCTCAACCTCAATCACAAGTCCGGCTTCTATGTCGGCACCTTCATGTCTACGATCGACGGCTCGGGTCGCACGCCCGCGCTGACCGGCTACGGCCAGGCGGAAGTCGATCTCTACGGCGGTTTCACCAAAACGCTGAAGGGCGGGTTCGGGGTCGATGCCGGCCTGCTCTATTATTATTACGTTGGCCACGTCAGCGGGCAGAAGACCGACTTCTTCGAACCCTATGCCTCGATCACCTATACGGTCGGGCCGGTCGCCACCAAGGCGGGCGTCGCTTATGCCTGGGACGGGCAAAAGGGCCTGTCGGGCTTCGACGTGCGCTCGACCAACGACAGCAACATCTACGCCTATGGCGAAGCGTCCGTCGGCATCCCGACGACGCCGGTGACGCTGAAGGGACATCTGGGCTATTCGAAGGGATCGCTCGGTTCGCTCAACATCCCGGGCAGCCGCGACGACGATTATTTCGACTGGTCCGCGACGGCGGAGGCGGTGGGTGGGCCGCTGAAGGTCGGTGTCAGCTATGTCGGGACCGACATCAGCAACCAGAACCGCTTCGCAAAGCGTCTGGGGCGTGGTTCGACCGTGTTGGCGTATATCGGGACGAGCTTCTGATCGTAGTGGAACGCCCCTCCCCTTGAGAGGGTGGGGCAAGGTGGGGGAGACCCGGGCGCCGGTCTCGGTGAGACGCGCCTCTCCCCCAGAACCCTCCCCCGAAGGGGAGAGGCTCAGCAGGTGCTTACTTCGCCGCGGCGCGCGCATCCTGGCCGTCGCCCTGCGGCGCGGCGACGATGTCGCGGGTCGTCGCGCCCTTGTCGACGACGTTCGTGTCGGGGTCTCCGACGGACGAGCGGATGCCGGCATCCGCGGTATCGGCACCGGCCTGCTGAAGCACGCCATTCTCGCCCTGGCTGCGCTGCGTATTGCCGCCGAACAGCGCGTCGAGCGTCTGGGCGGTGTTGGCATTGTCCTGCGGACGCGCGGCGCCCGGCTGCGGCGGCACCAGCGAATAATCCGGCGGGATCACCAGCGGCGCCTGACGCGCCACGGCGAATTCGTCGGGCCGCGCGCGGTCGTAGCCGCGCTTGCCGCAACCGGACAGAAGGGCGACGCAGGCGAGGCCAGTGGCAACGGCAACGAACTTACGCATGGGGATTCTCCGAAACAGCGTCGCGCTTGTCGCGCATCAGGAGCGCGCGGACAAGCAGCACCAGCACGCCAAGGGTGATCGCCGCATCCGCGACGTTGAAGACGAGGAACGGCCGCCAGTCGCCGAAATGCAGGTCGGCGAAGTCGACGACATAGCCCAGCCGGACGCGATCGACGATATTCCCGATCGCTCCGCCGAGGATCGCACCCAGCGCGATCCTGTCGGCACGGTGGGTCTCGCGCGTCATCCATATGGCCACGGCGACCGCGATCGCGCCGGTCATCGCGACGAGCGCCCAGCGCATCCGGTCGGTATCCGCATGCAGCAGGCCGAGCGACACGCCGTGGTTCGCCACGAAGCGGAGGTTGAAAAAGGGCGTCACCTCGCGCGCGTCGGACAGCGCGTCGAGGCCCAGGCCCTGGGTGACGCCGATCTTGGTGAGCTGGTCGACGACGAACAGCAATCCCGCCGCGGCGAGGCCGATCAAGGGCGGCTTACGCATGCGAGGGGGCATCCTTTCCCACGACGGTCGCGCAGCGGTCGCACAGCGCCCCGTCCGCGCCGACCTCCGGAAGGTGCCGCCAGCACCGCCCACATTTGTGATAGGCCGTGCGCGCGACCGACACGCCGTCCGCCTCGGCCACCTTGGCGACGATGAAGGTTTCGGCCAGCGCCTCGGCGGACAGTGGCAGATCAGGCACCGTCACCTCCGCCTCCAGGCTGGAGCGCACGGTCTTTTCGCGGCGCAGCGGCTCGATCGCCTCGGTCACCGTCTGGCGCAGAGCGCGGACGTCCGCCCAGTCGGTGGACAGGGGTTCGTCCCCGGCCACCGCGGGCAGGTCCGGCCATTCCAGGAAATGCACCGACTGGTCGTCGCTCGGGAAGCGCGCCTGCCACACCTCTTCCGCGGTGAAGCAGAGCACCGGCGCGGCATAGCGGACCAGCGCATGGAAGAGCACGTCGAGCACGGTGCGGTACGCACGCCGCTTCGGATCGTCCGCGGCATCGCAATAGAGCGAGTCCTTGCGGATATCGAAGAAGAAGGCCGAAAGGTCCTCGTTGGCGAAGTCGGTCAGGCGACGCAAGTAGCGGTTGAGCTCATAGCCTTCCGCCGCTTCGCGCAGGTCGGCGTCGAGCTGGCCCAGCAGCGTCAAGATGTAGCGCTCCAGCTCCGGCATCTTGGCGACCGGCACCGCCTCGGCATCGGTGAACCCGTCGAGCGCGCCGAGCAGATAGCGGAAGGTGTTGCGCAGCTTGCGATAGGCATCCGACGCGGTCGCCAGCACTTCCTTGCCGATCCGCACGTCGTCGAAATAGTCGGTCGAGGCGACCCACATGCGCAGGATGTCGGCACCACTTTCCCCGATCACCTTCAGCGGATCGACGACGTTGCCGAGGCTCTTCGACATCTTGCGCCCCTTGTCGTCGAGCGCGAATCCGTGCGTCAGCACCGCGTCATAGGGCGCGCGCCCGCGCGTGCCGCAACTTTCCAGCAGCGACGACTGGAACCATCCGCGATGCTGGTCTGACCCTTCGAGATAGAGGTTCGCGCGCACGTCCTCGCCATAGCGCGCCTCCACCGTGAAGACGTGCGTCGATCCCGAATCGAACCAGACGTCGAGGATGTCCTCGACCACCTCGTATTCCGCCAGATCATGGTCGGGGCCAAGAAGCGCCTGATGGTCCGCCGTGAACCAGGCGTCCGCGCCGCCCGCCTCGAAGGCTGCGACGATGCGCGCGTTCACCGCCGGGTCGACCAGATACTCACCGGTCTGGCGATGGACGTAAAGCGCGATCGGCACGCCCCAGGCGCGCTGCCGGCTGATCACCCAGTCGGGCCGCCCCTCCACCATCGAACGGATGCGGTTGCGGCTGCGCTCCGGCACCCAGCGGGTATGCTCGATCGCGTCGAGCGCCGTTTCGCGCAGCGTTGCGCCGTTGCTCGGCGTGTCCGGACCGTCGCCCAGGATCGCGCGGTCCATCGGGATGAACCATTGCGGGGTGGCGCGGAAGATCACCTTCGCCTTCGACCGCCACGAATGCGGATAGCTGTGCGCAAAATCGTCGGAGGCGGACAGCAACGCCCCGACCTCGCGCAGATCGTTGCAGATCGGACCGTCCGCGCCGACGAACTTCTTGTTGATGACGCTGCCCTGACCGCCCAGCCACGCCCAGTCGGGCCGGTAGAAGCCGGCGCCGTCGACCGCGAAGACGGGGTCGATGCCATGCGCCTTGCACAGCAGGAAGTCGTCCTCGCCATGGTCCGGCGCCATGTGGACGAGGCCGGTACCCGCCTCGCGCGTCACGAAGTCGCCCGCCAGGAACGGCCGCGGCCTGGCGAAGAAGCCGCCCAGCGTATGCATCGGATGCCGCGCGGTCGCCCCCTCCAGCACCGCGCCCTTCACCAGCGCGACGAATTCCTCCATCTTGATGCCCGTCCGCTTCATGAACGCGGGCATCAGGTTTTCCTCGACCAGGAACCGCCGGCCACCGCAGGCGAACAGGATGTAGTCGAGCGCCGGATTGTAGGCGAGCGCCTGGTTGACGGGGATCGTCCACGGCGTCGTCGTCCAGATCACCGCGATCGTGCCGACCAGTATGTCCGCTTCCGGCGCATGGTCGATCTCGAAGCCGACGTCGATCTGGGTCGAGACGATGTCCTCATACTCGACCTCCGCCTCGGCCAGCGCGGTCTTCTCGACCGGCGACCACATGACGGGCTTGGCGCCGCGGTACAGCTGGCCGCTCTCCGCGAACTTCAGCAATTCGCCGACGATCGCCGCTTCCGCGCCATAGTTCATGGTCAGATAGGGATCGGCCCAGTCACCCATGACGCCCAGCCGCTGGAACTGGCCGCGCTGGACGTCGACCCAGCGATCGGCATAGGCGCGGCATTCCGCCCGGAACTGTGCGACCGGCACCTCGTCCTTGTTCTGCTTCTTGGCGCGATAGGCCTCCTCGACCTTCCACTCGATCGGCAGGCCGTGGCAGTCCCAGCCGGGCACATAGGGCGCGTCCTTGCCCATCAGCGACTGGGTGCGGACGATGATGTCCTTGAGCACCTTGTTCATCGCATGGCCCATGTGGATGTCGCCGTTGGCGTAGGGCGGGCCGTCGTGGAGGATGAACAGCTCGCGGCCTTTGCGGATTTCACGCAGCCGGTCGTAGAGGCCGATCCGCTGCCAGCGCTCCAGGATCGCGGGTTCCTTCGCGGCCAGCCCCGCCTTCATCGGGAAGTCGGTCTTGGGCAGGAAGACGGTGTCGCGCCAGTCTTGTGCGGCGCCGGGAGCAGCGGATGCGTCGGTCATAGATCGGGCGGTCTTAGACCAAGTCCACGAACCATTCACTATGGATAATGCGCGCTTCCGCTCGGGGGATAATGCGCGCGTCCGCTCGGGGGATAATTCGGGCGTCCGCTCGGGGGATAACGCGCGCGTACGCTACGGCGCTCAAGGAGCGTTCGGGCGGTCGTCGTCACTGACCTGCGGCACGTCCGCGTTATCCCCCTTGCGCCGGGGGCGACGCACCGGCGGCAAACGGTCGACCTTCGACAGCAGCGTGAGGAGAAGCGGGATGTCTTCGGTGATATAGGTGTCGGTCGGTACGGCCACGCCTTGGCGCAGCGCCTCCCCAATGGCGGCAAGGCGACGACGGTCTTCTTCTGGCGACGGCACGTCCGAACCTGATCCTACGCATACGATAGAACCCGGTGATCGCCGTCCGGGGGGGGGGAGGGCAGGCGATCACCGGGTTCGTAAGGCAGAACGGCGAAACCGCGCAGGCGTTCCGCGCGCTACCGCACCGTTCGTCGCATAAAGACGCTCAGCGGGCCGTCACCATGCGTCGCGTGTAGCGATAGAGCGCGGCGACGAGGAGCAGAAAGGCGATGGTGCCGCCGACCAGCGCGATCGTCGCGAAGCCGTCGCCGACCAGCGCGAGCGGCGCGTCGGAATTGGTCAGGTAGACGATGACCGCGAAGGCGACGCCCCACAGGCTTTCGCCGACGATCATGCCGGTCGCGGTCAGCACGCCCATGCGCTTCGCACCCTCCGCGTCGACATGGGTGTCCGCCCAGCGATCGTAGAAGAAGCCGATGATCGCGCCGATCACGACCGGCAGCGTCACCGCCATCGGCAGATAGACGCCGAGGCCGATGCCGAGCGGCGGCAGGCGCAGCTTGCCCATCCGGCCCAGCACCTCGTCGAGGGCGATCACCGCGACGCCGACAAGCGCGCCGACGCCGATCATCCCCCAGTTGAGGTCGCCGCCCAGCACACCCTTGGCCAGCGCGGAGATCAGCGCCGCCTGCGGCGCGGCGAGCGCGTTCGGACCTGCGCCGGGCGCGCCCTGGAAGCCGAGCGTGGTGGCGAGCAGTTCGAGCACGGGCGGCACGACCAGGCTGCCGAAGATCACGCCGAAGACGAGCGCGACCTGCTGCTTCCACGGCGTCGCGCCGACCAGCTGGCCGGTCTTCAGGTCCTGCAGATTGTCGTTGGAGATGGTCGCGACACCGAACACGATGCCGGTGACGATCAGCGCATAGGCGACGAGCGCCTGCGTCGTCTCGGGCGGCGTGCCGCGTCCGAACAGGCCGACCAGCATCAGGCTGGCGGCGAGGACGGAAAGGATGCCGATGCCGGAGACCGGGCTGTTGGACGCGCCGATCAGGCCCGCCATGTAGCCGCAAACCGCCGCGATCACGAGGCCGAGGACGAGGATGAAGACGAGCGCGCCCGCGATCAGCGCGACCGCCGATCCGGCCAGCGGCCCGCCCGCGATCACCGACCAGAGCAGGCCGGCGATCGGTACCAGCACCGCCAGGCTGACGATGCCGACGAGCCCGATCGGCAGGTCGCGCTCGCCAAGCTCGAGAACCGCGCCGCCGCGTTTGGCCTGACTCGCCGCGATCGACGAGCGAATGCCGGCGAGCACGGGGCCGATGATCTTCAGCAGCGTCCAGATCGCCGCGACGCCGATCACGCCCGCGCCGAGGAAGCGCACGTCGCTGCGGAACACGCCGCCTGCCCAGGCTTCTACGGTCACGCCGACCGCGGCGGGGGACAGCGCGGTCAGATAGGGCAGGGCGACCCACCAGCCGATCACCACGCCGACCAGCATCGCCATGCCGACGGAAATGCCGACCAGATGCCCCGCGCCGATCAGCGCGAAGGACAGGCCGCCCGAGATCCCGGTCGCGCCCGCGCCGACGCGGAAATAGTGCGCCGCTTCCGCCGCGACGATGCGGGTCTGCGTCAGGATCGCGAAGCCCGCGGAGGCGATCGCGTTGACGACGATCAGCTTCAGGCCGCGCGCGCTTTCCGCCTCGCCCGCGCGGCTGCCCGCGCCGACCATCAGCACCTCGGCGGCGGCGCGACCCTCGGGATAGGGAAGGTCGGTGTCGACGACGAGCGCGCGGCGCAGCGGCACGGAGAACATCACGCCCAGGATGCCGCCCGTCGCGGTGATGCCCGCGGTGAGCAGATAGGGAAAGCCGCTCCACCATCCGATCATGACGAGGCCGGGCAGCACGAAGATGATCGCCGCCAGCGTTCCCGCCGCCGAGGCGACGGTCTGGACGATGTTGTTCTCGAGGATCGTCGCACCGGGCAGATAGCGCAGCACCGCCATCGAGATCACCGCGGCGGGGATCGAGGTGGCGAAGGTCAGCCCGACCTTCAGCCCGAGATAGACGTTGGCGGCGGTGAACAGCAACGTGATGAGGCCGCCGAGCAGGATTCCGCGGACGGTGAGCTCGGCGATCGGCCGCTCTGGGGCGGTTCGGGTGTCGGTCATGCGGCAATGCGTGGCACGAATGCCGCCGTGCCGACAAGGGCGCGCGTGGTTTTGTCATGGGGTGGGCGTCGCGCGTACGATGGCATTCGCCATCGCCAGCGATGCCAGCGCCAATACCCCTGCCGTCATCCCCGCGCAGGCGGGGATCCAGAAACGCTGCCGTCGCAGGTGGACTCCAACGGACGTTCCGGGTCTGGATTCCCGCATGGGCGGGGGTGACGGGATTGGGGAAGCGAGCGGCACCACCCGGTTTCGTTCTTGCGGAGAGAGAGGGCGAACTTCGCCGCAACCTTCCTATCCACGAAACAAGGTTGCGCCGTCTCGACATCTGGCGTTGTTTTCCGCTAGGCGGCCGCAATGACCGATCATCAACCCCTGCGCGTCGCCCTCGCTGGTCTCGGCACCGTCGGCGGCGGCGTCATCCGGCTGCTCGACGCCAATCGCGACCTCATCGCCCGCCGCGCCGGCCGCGCGATCGAGATCGTGGCGGTTTCCGCGCGCGACAGGACGAAGGACCGGGGCGTCGACCTGTCGCGCTTCGCCTGGGTGGACGACACGGCCGAACTCGCCGCCTTCGAAGGGGCGGACGTGGTCGTCGAGCTGATCGGGGGTTCCGACGGGCCGGCGCTGACGCTCGCGCGGCGTACGCTGGGCGCGGGGCGTGGCTTCGTCACCGCGAACAAGGCGATGCTCGCGCACCACGGTCTCGAGCTCGCATCCGCGGCGGAAGCGGCGGGCGTGCCCTTGAAGTTCGAGGCGGCGGTGGCGGGCGGCATTCCCGTCATCAAGGGCCTGCGCGAAGGCGCCGCGGCGAATGCCATCGGCCGCGTCTACGGCATCCTCAACGGCACCTGCAATTTCATCCTCTCCAAGATGGAGGCGGAAGGCCGCGACTTCGCCGATGTCCTCGCCGAGGCGCAGGCGCTGGGCTATGCGGAGGCCGATCCGAGCTTCGACATCGACGGGGTCGACGCGGCGCACAAATTGTCGATTCTCGCCAGCATCGCCTTCGGCACCCGCCCGGCCTTCGCGGACGTCGCCACCGGCGGTATCCGCCATGTCATCGCCGCAGACATCGCGGAAGCCGCCGCGCTCGGCTACAAGGTCCGCCTCGTCGGAGTCGCGGAATCCGGGCCGCACGGCCTGTTCCAGCGCGTTCATCCGCATCTGGTGCCGATCGACCATCCGCTGGCGCATGTCACCGGCTCGCTCAACGCGGTTGTGGCGGAGGGCAATTTCGTCGGGAGGCTGTTCTTCCAGGGCGCCGGTGCCGGCGACGGTCCGACCGCGAGCGCCGTCGTCGCCGACCTGATCGACATTGCGCGCGGCGAGTTCGGGCCGCCCTATGCCATGCCGGCCGCCGCGCTCATCGAGCAGGATCGGGCGGACAGCGGCGCGCGCCGCGGTCGCGCCTATCTGCGCTTCACCGTCGAGGATCGGGTCGGCGTGCTCGCGGAGATCGCCGCGGCGATGCGCGATGCCGGCGTCTCGATCGAAAGCCTGATCCAGCGCGGCACCACCGCCGACGGCAAGGCCCTGGTCGCGATCGTCACGCACGAAGGGCCGGAACGCTGCGTCGCGCAGGCGCTGGAAAAGCTGCGCGGCTCGTCGAGCCTGGCGGGCGCGCCGCTGTGGATGCACATCCTCGGATGACGGCGCTGGCGCGTCATGTCGTCGCCTCCCCGGTCGGCGCGCTGACGCTGGTGGCGGAGGACGCCGGCCTGGTCGCCATCCTGTGGCCGGACGCGGGCGAGGCGACGAGGGTGCCGCTACCGGAGACACGCGACGATGCGTCGCATCCGGTGCTGCGCGAGGCCGCGGCGCAGCTCGACGCCTATTTCGCCGGAACGCGGCGTCGCTTCGACCTGCCGCTCGCCCCGCGGGGCACAGCCTTCCAGCGGCGCGTCTGGGACGCCCTCGCCGCCATCCCCTTCGGCGCGACGCGCAGCTATGCCGATATCGCCGCCGCGATCGGGTCGCCCGCCGCCGTCCGTGCGGTCGGTGCCGCGAACGGACGCAATCCCATCTCGATCGTCATCCCCTGCCACCGGGTCGTCGGCAGCGGCGGCGCGCTGACCGGCTTCGCGGGCGGCCTCGCCGCCAAGCGGCATCTGCTCGCCTTCGAAAGCGCGCAGGGCGGCTTCGGCTTCTGACGGAACCGCTGCGCGGCCATGCCGGCCCGCACCCGCGTCGGTGAATCGAACCTCAGCCCGCCCGCCGCCGGCGCAATGCGGGCAGGTCGATGCCCAGCCGCTGCACCTTGTAATAGAAGGTCTTGCGCGGAATGCCGAGCCGCTGGATCGCCGCGCCGACTTCCCCGTCCGTCGCCCCCAGCGCCTCGACGATCGCCGCGCGCTCGAAGGCGTCGAGCCGCTCCGGCAGCGTTGCCGCCGACGCCAGGCTCGGCGCGCCGTCCGCGAGCGGGTCGAGTCCCAGCACCAGCCGGTCGGCGAAATGCGCGAGTTCCCGCACGTTACCGGGCCAGTCGTGGCCGAGCAGGTGCGCGCGTGCGGCATCGCTCAGCATGGGCAGGGGCGCGCGCAGTCTCGCCGCGGCGCGCGCCAGCAGATGCGCGAACAGCAGGGGAATGTCCTCGCGCCGCTCGCGCAGCGGTGGCAGGCGCAGCCGCACCGCCGCGAGGCGATAGAGCAGGGCGGGATCGATCGCCTGGTCGCCGCGCTGCCCGGCCTCGCGCGCGGTGGCGATGATGCGCAGGTCGACGGGCATCGGATCGCGCCCGCGACCCGGCACCGTGCGGGTCTCGACGAGCGCCGCCAGCCGGTCCTGCAGCCGCTGCGGCGCGCGGTCGATGTCGTCGAGGAACAGAGTGCCGCCGTCCGCCGTGGTGACGCTGCCCGCGCCGACGCTCGCGAACAATTCGCCGTCGACCAGGGCCTCGGGCAAGGCGGCGCAGCCGATCGCGACGAAACGCTTGCGGCGCCGCTTGCCCGCCTGGTGGATCAGGCGGGCGAGCATCTCCTTGCCCGTCCCCGTCTCCCCTTCGATCAGCAGGTCGATGTCCGCGTCCGCCAGCGCCGGGATCATCGTCCGCAGGCGCCGGATCGCGGCCGATTCGCCGATCAGCCCGTCGCCGGCGTCCGCCTCGGCGGCCAGGCGCAGCCGGCGGTTCTCGAGCGCGAGCGCACGCGTCTGGGCGGCGCGCGCCACGCTCGCCGTCAGTCGCTCGGGATCGAACGGCTTGGTCAGGAAATCCCAGGCGCCGCGCTTGAGTGCGTCGACCGCGGTGGCGACGTCGCCATGACCCGTCATCAGGATGACCGGCAGCGACGGATCGCGCTGCGCCAGCGTCGCGAACAGTTCCAGTCCCGACACCGACGGCATGCGCAGGTCGGTGACGACGACGCCCGGATAGTCCGCGTCGAGCGCGGCGAGCGCGGGCGCGGCGGCGGCAAAGGCGTCCACCGTAAAATCCGCGAGCCGCAGCGCCTGCGACAGCGACGCGCGCAGGTCGTCGTCGTCCTCGACCAGCGCGACGCGGACGGCGGGCTCGCTCATGCCGCGCGTCGCAACGTGACGCGGAACGCCGCGCCGCTGCCGTCCGGGGGCATCAGGTGCAGCGCGCCGCCGAGATCGGTCATGATGTCCTGCGCGATGACGAGTCCCAGGCCGAGCCCGGTCGGGCGGCTGGTCGCGAAGGGCGTGAAGATGCGGCCGGCGATGTCCGGCGCGATGCCGGGGCCATTGTCTCGCACGGTGAGCTTGACGGTCTCCGCATCGCAGGCGAGGTCCAGCGCGATGTGCGCGTCAGGCCGTCCGTCCAGCGCCTCGATCGCGTTCTGCAGCAGATTGACCAGCACCTGTTCCAGTCGCACGCGGCCGGCGAGAACGCGCAGGTCCGCCGGGATGGGCGCCACGTCCAGGCGGATCGCGCGCAGCCGCTCCTTCAGGATCAGGCGCGCGCCGTCGACGACCTCGACCAGCGACACGGGCTGGATCGCGCCGCTGCCCTTGCGCGCGAAGCCGCGCAGTTCCGCCGTCACCGCGCCGATCCGCTCGGTCAGACGCGCGATCGCCTGCAGGTTGTCGCGGACTTCCTCGGTTTCGCCGCGGTCGAGCAGCCGTTCGCCGGAGGCGGCATAGGTCCGGATGGCCGCGACCGGCTGCGCCGTCTCATGCGCGACGCTCGCGGTAATCTGGCCCAGCGCCGCCAACCGATTGGCCTGGCGCAGGCTTTCGCGAAGGTCGGCCGCGCGCGCCTCCGCCGCGGTCCGGTCCTCGATCTCGCGGCGCAGGGCCGCCGTGCGTTCGCTGACCGCCGCCTCGAGCGCGAGCGTGCGCTCCGCGCGCCGCCGGACCCGTGCGCGCCATGTCCAGGCGATGCCGGCCAGCATCAGCGTCAGCAGGGCGGCCGCCGCCTGGGCGATGCGGACGATGGGCTGCACCGCCGGCGCGGCGGCCATCGCGAGATGCAGGCGCCAGCCGCGTGCATCGGGCGGCGCCTCGACCAGCGCGACCGGGCCGTCGATCCCCGCGACGCGGGTGCGGCCGCGATCGTCGGCGCGGATTGGGGAAGGGTGCAGCGCGGTGACGCCGCTGTCGGCGAGCACCGCGGCGGCACGTGCGGCGGGCAACGGCCGCATCGCGGCGAAGCGCCATGCGGGATGGCTGGTCACGCGCACGATCCCGTCGCGGTCGGTCACGAACGTCTCGCCGCCGGCGGCGCGCCAGGCCTGCTCGATCCGGTCGAACTCCAGCTTGACCACCACCACGCCGCCGCCCGGCGTGCGGCGCGACAGGTACAGGCCGGGACGGCGGCTGACCGTGCCGAGTGCGAACTGCCGTGCCGCGCCGGTGCGTTGCGCCTGGGCGTAATAGCGGCGGAAGCGATAGTCCTGCCCCACGAAGCTGTGCGCCGTGCCCGCGTTGTTCGCCGCGATCGCATGCCCGGACGGTGCGATCAGGTAGATGGCGGCCGCGCCGGTTTCGCGGGATAGCATGGCCAGCTTCTCGTCGAGTCGCGGCGCGGCGCCCGGCGTTCCCGCCAGTGCGGCGCGGACATCGACATCGTCCGCCAGGGCGATGGGAAGCAGCTGGAACCGCTCCAGTTCGCTCGTCAGCAGCGCCTGGCGCAGCCGCGCATCCGCCGACAGGCTGGCGGTCAACGCGCCGCGGGCACGGCTGCCGGCGATCGCGCCCGCCGCCCAGGCGACGAGGCCTGCGACCAGCATCGCGGCGACGGCCGCGGCAACCCGGCGGGTGGTGGACGACATGGATCGGGCTTAACCCGGCGCCGGATCATGGGCAAGTTTCTGCACATTGCGGACGAAGGATGCGCCGAAATCTGCCGGAAGGCATTCGACCGCTTTGTCCAAGAAACTGAAAAATAGCGATAAAAACAAAATGCAACAGGCGCTTTTCGGATGTCTGGTGGAGTGGCAGGCTTCGGGTTCAGACGCAGCGACCGCGACAGTCGGCCAGCGCGAGAGGAGAGGCCCATGACGATCGATCCCGCCGTTCAACCCGCGATCCCATCCTCCGCGCGACCGTGGTATGCGCATCTCTATGCCCAGGTGCTCGTCGCGATCATCGCGGGCGTGCTGCTGGGGCATTTCGCCCCCGCGAGCGGAGAGGCGCTGAAGCCGGTCGGCGACGCCTTCATCAAGCTGGTGAAGATGGTGATCGCGCCGGTGATCTTCCTGACGATCGTCACCGGTATCGCCGGCATGCGCGACCTGGGGTCGGTCGGCCGCGTCGCGGGCAAGGCGTTCCTCTACTTCCTGTTCTTCTCGACGCTGGCGCTGATCGTCGGGCTGATCGTCGCCAATGTGGTCCGGCCCGGCGCGGGGCTCAACATCGACCCCGCGACGCTCGACACGAAGAAGGTCGCCGAATTCGCCGAGAAGGCGCATGACACGACGATCACGGGCTTCCTGACCGGCATCATTCCCGACACCTTCCTCTCGGCGCTGACCGAGGGCAACATCCTGCAGACGCTGTTCGTCGCGATCCTGTTCGGCATCAGCCTGGCGCTGATCGGCGAGCGCGGCCAGCCGGTGCTGGCGTTGCTCGAACAGGCGTCCGTCGCCTTCTTCAAGCTCGTCTCCATCGTGATGAAGGCCGCGCCGATCGGTGCGTTCGGCGCGATGGCCTTCACCATCGGCAAATATGGCGTCGGCACGCTCGCCAATCTCGCGGCGCTGGTCGGCACCTTCTACCTCACGTCGCTGCTGTTCGTGCTGGTGGTGCTGGGCGTCACCGCGCATCTCGCGGGCTTCTCGATCTTCCGCCTGATCGCCTATCTCAAGGCGGAGCTGCTGCTCGTGCTCGGCACTTCCTCGTCCGAAAGCGCGCTGCCCGCGCTGATCGAGAAGATGGAACGCGCCGGTTGTCCCAAGTCGATCGTGGGGCTCGTCGTGCCGACCGGCTACAGCTTCAACCTCGACGGCACCAACATCTACATGACGCTGGCGGCGCTGTTCATCGCGCAGGCGTGCAACGTCGACCTGACCCTCGGTCAGCAATTGTTGCTCCTCGGCGTCGCGATGCTGTCGTCGAAGGGCGCGGCCGGGGTCACCGGCGCGGGCTTCATCACGCTCGCCGCCACGCTGTCGATCGTTCCGAGCGTTCCGGTCGCTGGCATGGCGCTGATCCTCGGCGTCGACCGGTTCATGAGCGAATGCCGCAGCCTCACCAACTTCATCGGCAACGCGGTCGCCACCATCGTCGTGTCGCGCTGGGAAGGCGCGCTGGACCGCGACCGGCTGGATGCGGCGATGCGCGGCGAGATGCCGCGCGTCGACCAACTGCCCGCCGACGCCATCGCGGCGGAATAGGCCGCTACGCTTCGCCCGCCCGTCGCCCTGATCGGGGACGGGCCAGGCCTCGACCCGGAAGGGAGCCTTCATGTCCCGTATCGCCTGCGCCCTCGGCGGCGCCACCACCCTGCTCGTCCTCGCGACCGCCGCGCGCGCCCAGACCGCGGCGCCCAGCGAGGCCGGCCAGACCCGCAATCCGGCCGCGCCGATCGCCCAGTCCTATCCCGCCGCGGCGGCCGGGGACGGCGCGACCACCAACGGCTTCAACCTGTCGCGCTGGGCGGAGGACTGGAGCGGCTATCGCGATGCGAAAAAGCGCGACGATCCGCTCGACAGGCTGAAGTTCCTGCCGCTCGACGGCGACGGGGACGTCTATCTGACGCTGTCGGGCGAATTCCGCCTGCGCGTCAACCACACCACCAACCCGAATCTGCGCGATGCGCGGGCTCAGCGGCAGGACATCAACCGGATCGTGGCGGGCGCCGACCTGCACGTAGGGCCGCACCTGCGCGCCTTTGCCGAGGTCGCGCATGGCGGCATCTCCGGCGTCGAGCTCGGCGCGCCCGCGGCGACGCTGCGCAACGATCTGGTCGTCCAGCAGGCCTTCGTCGAGGGCGATGTCGACGTCGATGTCGGCGGGGCCGGCGTGTCGCTTGGTGCCCGTTACGGCCGGCAGGAATTCACCGACGGCCCCAATCTGCTCGTCTCGCAGCGCGACAACAACACGATCCGCTACACGCTCAACGGTCTGAGGCTCTGGGCGCGTGGCAGGACGGTGCGCGCCGACCTGTTCGACCTCAAGCCGACCGCTTATGGCGACCTCGGCACGGAGGACGATGTCAGCGATCCGGCTCGGCGCTTTTCGGGCGTGACGCTGGGCTTCGTTGTGCCGCGCGACTGGTTCGGCGGGTCGAAGCTCTACGTCGATCCCTTCTTCTGGCGGCGGCGCAACATGGTCGGTGCCTGGGGCGGGCGGATCGGTCCGGCGACGCGCTATTATGTCGGCACGCGCGTGTGGGGCGATGCCGGGCCGCTGACGATCGACTGGACCGTCAACCACCAATACGGCACCTATATCGCGCAGCGCATCGACGCATGGCAGGTCTTCGCCGCGCAGACGCTGCGTCTGGGCAGGGCCGCCACGGCGCCGCGGATCGGGTTCCACGCCGATTACGCGTCCGGGGGCGGCGGCTATGGCGACGGAAAGCTGCGCGACGCCTATGCGCCGTTCGGCAACAACATCTATTATAGCTACGCCCTCTTCCTGACCCCCTCCAACCTCGTCGCATTGGCGCCGAACGTCACCGTTTCACCGCTCCGGCAAGTGCGCGTGACGGCGGAATATCAATTCACCTGGCGCGACAGCGTCACCGACGCGGTCTATCGCGCCAATGGACAGCCCTTCGCGGGCACGCAGAACGTCCGCGCGCGCAAGGTCGCCGACGTCGCGCGGCTTCAGGCCGTGTGGACGCTCAGCCCGCGCGTCTCGGTAACGGGACGCTACGAGCATCTCGCCGCCGGCCCCGCGCTGACGGAGGCGGGCTTCAAGAGCAGCGACTTCCTGGCCGGATGGGTCAGCTTCAGGTTCTGAGCGGGACCGACGAGGGGGGTCAGTCGGCCTCGCGCTCCAGCCTCGGCGCGTCCCGCGCTTCGCGAACCGGCGTTGCCGCCGCCTCGGCCGGACGGCCGATCGCCCCGGCGATCGCCGCCTGCAGCGTTTCCAGGCCATAGGGCTTGGCCAGCAGGACGGCCCCCGTCTCGGCCGGCACGGCACCGACGTCGCCCGTCGCGAAGACGATGCCGATGCCGCTGCGCAATGCCCGTGCCCTGGTGGCGAATTCCGGGCCGGAGATGCCGGGCAGGTTGACGTCGGTGACGAGCACGTCGATCGGCACCGTCTGCAGCGCGGTCATCGCATCTTCCGCGCTGGCGGCGTCGACGACGACATAGCCGCCCTGCTGCAGCAGTTCGGCGGTAGTGCCGCGGATTACCTCGTCGTCCTCGACCAGCAGCACCGTCACCTGGCCGCGCCCGGCGGGCTGCGGCCTCAGCGGGGCAGGAGGGCTGGCCAGCGCGCGGGCCTCCAGGCTTTGAGTCCGCTGCCGCTGGTTGGCGAGCACGTGGCGGAATTTCCGCGCCAGCGCCTCGCGCGTATAGGGCTTGGAGAGCAGTTCGACGCCAGCATCCAGCCGGCCGCCATGCACGATCGAATTCTCGGTGTAGCCGCTGGTGAAGAGGACGGCGAGGTCGGGCAGCCGCTCCTTCGCCTTGCGCGCCAGTTCCGGGCTCTTGAGCGTGCCCGGCATCACCACGTCGGTGAACAGGATGTCGATCGGAATGCCGCTCTCGATGACGTTGAGCGCGCTTTGCGCGTCCACCGCCTTGAGCACGCGGTAACCCAGATCGCCCAGCATCTCCACGACCGTGGCGCGCACCTCGTCATCGTCCTCGACGACCAGTACCGTCTCGGTGCCGCCGATCGCCGGGCCGATGTCGGTGACGACCTCGACGTCCTCCGACTGAGCGGAGCGGGGCAGGTACAGCTTGATCGTCGTGCCCTCGCCGACCTCCGAATAGATCTTCACATGGCCGCCGGACTGTTTGACGAAGCCATAGACCATCGACAGGCCGAGGCCCGAGCCCTTGCCCTCGCTCTTGGTCGAGAAGAACGGCTCGAACACCTTGTCGATGATTTCCGGGCTCATGCCCGTGCCCGTGTCGCTGACCGCCAGCATGACATATTGCCCCGGCTCGACCTCGTCGTGCAGCCGCGCGTAATCGTCGTCGAGATGGGCATTGGCGAGCTCGATCGTCAGCTTGCCCTGGCCGCTCATCGCGTCGCGCGCGTTGATCGCGAGGTTGAGCAGCGCATTCTCGATCTGCACCGGATCGATGAAGCAGTTCCACAGGCCGCCGCCGAACACCGTCTCCACCTCGATCGCCTCGCCGATCGCGCGGCGCAGCAGGTCGTCCATGCCCTGGACGAATCGGGTGACGTTGACGACCTTGGGCTCCAGCGCCTGCCGTCGCCCGAAGGCGAGCAGCTGCGCGGCGAGCTTCGACCCGCGCGACACGCCCGCCATGGCATTGGCGACGCGGCGTTCGGCGCGCTCGTTGCCGGCGATGTCCTTGGCCAGCAGCTGGAGGTTGCCCGACACGACCTGCAACAGGTTGTTGAAATCGTGCGCGACGCCGCCGGTCAGCTTGCCGATCGTCTCCATCTTCTGCGCCTGCGCCAGCGCGGCTTCCGCGGCGCGGCGCTCGCCGATCTCGGCGATCACGCGCGCTTCCAAATTTTCGTTGAGCTGGCGCAGCTGTTCCTCGGCGCGCTCGCGATGGCGGACCTGCCGCGCCAGCGCGTCGGCATGATCGCGCAGCGCCTGCTCCGCGGCGCGCTGCTCGGTGATGTCGGTGTGTACGCCGACCCATTCGATGATGCTGCCGTCGGCATCCTTGATCGGCAGCGCGCGGATCAGGCAGTTGCGCCAGGCGCCGTCGTGTCGCCGCACGCGATGCTCGAACACGAAGATCGACCGCGCCGCCACCGCCGCTTCCCAGGCGATCACGGTTGGCTGCGCGTCGTCCGGATGTACCGCCGCGCTCCAGCCATAGCCGGAATATTCCTTCTCCGTCTGGCCGGTCAGCGCCTGCCAGCCAGGCTGCGCGCCCTGCATCCGGCCGTCCGCCGTATTGGTCCACAGGACGCCGTGCACCGCCTCCATCGCAGCGCGGAACCGACCGTTGCTGACGCGCACCTCCGCCTCGCGGCGCGCCCGTTCTTCGATGCCGGAGACGAGGACGTGGAATCCGGCGACGTTGCCCTCCGCGTCGATGCGGGGCAGGTAGCGGATCTCCGACCGGCGCGGGGTGCCGTCGCGATGGTGCATCAACCCTTCCGCCACGATCGGCTCGCCTGACAGCGCGCGTTCGATCAGCGGCAGCCGCTCCGCATAGACGTCGTCGCCGATCACCTCGCGAAGCGATCGTCCGACCACCTGGCCGGCGTCGAGGCCCATCCAATCCTCATAGTAACGATTGGCGAAGCGATAGATCTGGTCGCGGTCGACATAGGAGATCAGCACCGGCAGCGCGTCGGTGATGGCGCGGAGTTCCGCCGCGCTGGCGGTCGCCGCGGCCTCTGCGGCGACGCGGGCCGTATTGTCGATCACGGTGCACATCACGCCGCCGATCGACCCGTCACTCTGGAAGATCGGCGTGTAGAACAGATCGAATCGCAGATGCTCGGGTGTCTGCCCGTCGCGCATCAGCGTCATCGGCTGGTCGTGATAGGCGATGACCTCCCCCGCGAAGCCGCGGCGCAGGATATCGCGGTTCCAATCCCAGATCTCCGGCCAGATATCCGGTACGAGTCCGCCCAGTGCCTTCGGGTGGTGGGCCCCGGCGATGGCCATATAGCCGTCGTTGTAGAGCATGACATGGTCCGGGCCCCACATCAGAACCTTCGGCACGGGTGAGTTGACGATGTTGGACACCGTGCAGCGCAGCGAGTCGGACCAGTCCTCGATCGGGCCGAGCGGTGTCCGGCTCCAGTCGCGCTCGCGGATCATTTGACCGCAGACGCCGCCGCCGATCGGGAAAGCGCTGCGCCGGGTCGGCATGCGCCCCGATTCGCCGCGATCGCGGAGCAGTTTCAACGCGGTCCGCACCACCTCGCTGGCGTTGCCGTAATCGCCGGAGGCGAGCTGGGCATCGATGAACCGATCGAGTTCGGCGGTGAGCGAGATGTTGCGCGACTGACGGATGGCCATGACATGCGAAATGACCCCGGGCCCGGTCTGCGTCAACAGTTGACACAAGCCTTTCCATCCTCGGGTATGGACGATCGAGACAACGAGGGTAGAAGGTCCGCATGACGGACGTGATCATCGACACGGCAGGAAAAGTCGGCCGCCTGCGCCTCAACCGCCCGCGGGCGCTGCACGCACTCAACGTGGCGATGTGCGCCTCGATGCTGGACGCGCTCGACGCATGGCGTGGCGATCCGGGCGTGGCCGCGGTGATTCTCGATCATGCGCCCGCGCCCGATGGCGACCCCAAATTGTCGCGCGGCTTCTGCGCCGGTGGCGACATCCGCCTGCTCGCCGACAGCGGCGCCACCGATGGTGAGGCGGCGCGCGCCTTCTTCCATCTCGAATACCGGCTCAACCACGCGCTGTTCACCTATGCGAAGCCGATCGTGGCGTTCATGGACGGCGTGACGATGGGTGGCGGCGTCGGCATCGCCATGCCCTGCCGCTATCGCGTCGCGACGGAGCGGACGCGGTTCGCCATGCCGGAATCGGGCATCGGCCTGTTTCCCGACGTCGGCGGCGGCTGGTATCTCTCGCGCCTGCCGGGGCGCGTCGGCGCCTTTCTGGCCGTCACCGGTCATCGACTGAACGGCGCGGACTGCGCGGCGCTTGGCCTCGCGACGCACTTTCTGTCGGCGGATCGCCTCGAGGAGGCGAAGGCGGCGATCATCGCCGATCCCGCGGGGATCGGCGCGATTCTCGATCGGTTGGCGTCGGGGCCGGGAGAGGGCACGATCGCCGCGCACCGGGCCGAGATCGATCGCCTCTTCGCATCGGACGTGCTGGAAGAGATCGTCGCCGCGCTCGAGGCCGACCATGGCGCCTTCGCGCGCGAGCAGCTCGCGGTCGTGCGCACCAAGTCGCCGCTGGCGATGAAGGTCGGCCTTCGCCTGGTACACGAAGGCGCGGGGCTGCAGAGCTTCGCCGACGAGATGCGTCAGGAATATGCCGTCGCGGGACGGATGGTGCAGCGCCACGACTTCCTCGAGGGGGTACGCGCGGTGATCGTCGACAAGGATCATGCGCCGCGCTGGAACCCCGCGACGCCGGAGGGCGTGACGGACCACGTCCTCGACCAGATCTTCGCCCCGCTGCCGGAGGCGGAGGCCTGGACGCCGCACGACTGAGACGACGCCGCGACCCGCGGGACACGATTGAAAGAGGATAGCATGGCAACCTACGATACCATCCTGGTCGATCAGCGTGGCCCCGTCACCCTGATCACGCTGAACCGGCCGCAGGCGCTGAACGCGCTCAATGCGCAGGTGCTCGCGGACCTGCTCGCCGCGCTGGCAGCCTTCGATGCGGACGACGGCCAGGGCTGCGCGGTATTGACCGGCAGCGCGAAGGCGTTCGCCGCCGGCGCGGACATCAAGGAAATGCAGGCCATGTCCTTTGCGGACATGTACGCCACCAACCATTTCGCGGGCTATGAGACGCTGACGCGCACCCGCAAGCCGATCATCGCGGCGGTCGCGGGCTATGCGCTCGGCGGCGGCTGCGAGCTGGCGATGATGTGCGACTTCATCCTTGCCGCGGATACGGCCAAATTCGGCCAGCCCGAGATCAAGCTCGGCGTCACTCCCGGCATGGGCGGTTCGCAGCGGCTGGCCCGCGCGGTGGGCAAGGCCAAGGCGATGGAGATGTGCCTCACCGGCCGGATGATGGATGCGGCCGAGGCGGAGCGCGCCGGTCTCGTCAGCCGTATCGTCCCTGCCGACGCGCTGATCGAGGAAGCGGTGAAGACCGCGCAGACGATCGCCGCGATGGCGCCGCTGGCGGTCAAGGCGAACAAGGAGATGGTCGACCTCGCCTTCGAGACCGGGCTGGCGCAGGGCATCCAGTTCGAGCGGCGCCTGTTCAACGGCCTGTTCGGAACCGCCGACCAGAAGGAAGGCATGGCCGCCTTCGTCGAGAAGCGGCCGGGCAACTGGACGGGACGATAGAAGGGCTCCGCGGCCGCGACCATCCAGCCTTGCGGGATCGCCTACTAATCCCCCGCGATCGGGTTGCGAGCACCTGCGCGATCCCGGGCGATGGCGTCGGCGACCAGCGGCATCTTGGCAAGCGTGGCGAGATCGATCGCGACGTTCGCCCGGCGTCTGTCGAACGCAGGTTGGATCGCGCGCGTAGGCGCCAGTTCGCCGACGTTGATCGCCACGACGCGCGGCACGCCACCCGGCGTCCGGTCGATCAGCGGCGAGCCCGACGCGCCGTCGCGGCTCGCGCAATCATGCAGTAGCCACCCCTGTCGGGGTGCCGCGGCGCGAATATGGCATCCATGCTGTACGCTGAGCCGGCGCATGCCGCGGTCCTGCGAATAGCCTGCCTGATCCACCGCAACACCGTCGATATCGTCGCCCGTGGCCGCGGCGAGTTCATACCAGCCGAGGCGCCGGCCGGGGCAGCCATCCAGCCGGACGAGCGCGATGTCCGGTGCCGATCCATCAAGGCTGCCCGCATAACGCACCCGCCCGCGCGCCCTCATCGGACCCTTGTCCGCCGCGCCGGCGGGCACGCCGCGCGCATCCCCGATCGCGAAGCGTACCTCGAGCGTATAGGCGCTCATCGGGTCGGGGGTCAGGGTCTGGTCGCCGAAAAGGACGTGATAATTGGTCATCGCATAGCAAGGCGATACCAGGAATGCCGTTCCGGCACCCGGCGGCACGTGTCCGAAACCGCGCTTATCGAGCAGGACATACTCCGAAGCGATCGCGCCGACCGGTGCCAGCCGGCGCGCCTCGGGCGAGTCGGCCGCGACGAAGCGGCGCGGATCGGCACCGTCGGCCGCGAATATGTTCGCCGTCGCTGCGCCGCAGGCAGCAACGACGATCGCCGCGGCCGGCGCCAGCCGCCGGGCCACGCCCGCCATGGGATGCGTCGCTTACCGGCGCGTGTCCTTCAGGTCATACGGGACGAACGCATCGAAGGTACAAGCGGGCGAAGGCACGGACGACGTCGACTGGACCGTCCTGAAGCGGTCGCCCTGGCACAATTGCGCGCCGCGCTGTTCGACGACCAGCGTCCGGCCGGGCTGCAATCCCAGGCACGTGCCGCGTGGATGCACGACCCATGTGCGTTTCGCCGTTCGCGAATAGGTAATCGTCCGTGCGTCGACGATCTCGGCCCGCGCGGTGGCATCGATGGACGACATGCATTTCGCCGGCGAGCCCGCGACCCGGCCCGCCATCGGATCGTCTTTCGCCGCCAGCAAAAGCATCGGTGCCGCGGCCAGCAGAACACTGCGTTTGAACATCACGCGTATCTCCTTCGACGATCGAGACGAAGACTATGCTACGCGGCCAAAAGAGGGTCAATCGATCTTGATTTTGTAATATTCGGTCCGGCAGATTACGAGCCGTGGTCGACCGACCGCTGCAAAAAGTCCGCGACGGCGCCGATCGCCGCTGCTTGTACGTCCTCCGGCGCGCCGCTTGCGTCGATCACGACGTGGCGCGCGGGCGCCGCCGCAGCCTGGGCACGGAAGGACGCCCGGATCCGCTCGTGGAAGGCGAGGTCGAGCGCCTCGAACCGTCCCTCGTCCAGTGCGTCCGCCGCCAGCCGCCGTCTGGAACGCGACAGGCCGGTCGCCGCGTCCACGTCCAGCACCAGCGTCAGGTCCGGCCACAGATCGTCGCACATCGTCGCATGCAGATCGCGGATCAGGCCCTCGTCCATGCCGCGGCCCGCGCCCTGATAGGCGATTGTCGATCCGACGTAGCGGTCCGACACCAGTATCTCGCCCGCCGCCACCGCCGGGCGCACGATGCGTTCGACATGCTGCACGCGGGCCGCGGTCATCAGCAGCAGCTCCGCGCGCGGCGCCCAGCCCTCGCCGCCGCCCGACAGGAGCAACGCGCGCAGCTGCTCGCCCTCCGGCGTACCGCCCGGCTCGCGCGTGGCGCGTACCGGCAGGCCGCGCGCCGTCAGCGCGGCGACCAGCGCGCGCACGACGCCGCTCTTGCCGGACCCGTCCACGCCCTCGACCGCGATGAAAAAACCGCGGGTCACGCCCGCAGGGAAACCGCCGCGCGTCACGCGCGCAGGCGCTCGTGGTGGCGGATCACCTCGTCGATGATGAAGCGCAGGAACTTCTCGGTGAATTCCGGATCGAGCTCCGCCTCCTCGGCGAGGCGGCGCAGCCGCGCGATCTGGCGTTCCTCGCGGCCGGGATCGGCCGGGGGCAGCCCGCTCGTCGCCTTGTACCGGCCGACCGCCTGCGTCACCTTGAAGCGCTCGGCGAGCAGATGGACGAGCGCGGCATCGATGTTGTCGATGCTCTTGCGATAGCCCTGCAGTGTCTCGTCGCTCACCCGCCGCCTCCCGATGCGTGGCCGATTTGCCCGGCGGCTTGCTCCATGATCGCAAGTCGCGCGGCGGGCAAGGCTTGCCTTCGCGCGCGCCAACCGCCACAGCGCGCGGGAGATGACCGCCACCGTCCAGCGCCTCGACACCCACGCCCCCTCGCTCGAGCCGATGCTCCGGCTGGTGGCGGGCGACATGGAACATGTGAATGCGGTGATCCTCGACCGGATGCGGTCCGACATCCCGCTGATCCCGGAACTCGCCGGCCATCTGATCGCGGGCGGCGGCAAGCGGATGCGGCCGATGCTGACGCTCGCGAGCGCGCGGCTGCTCGGCTATGAGGGGACTCGGCACCACATGCTCGCCGCCGCGGTCGAGTTCATCCACACCGCGACGCTGCTGCACGACGACGTGGTCGATGGATCGGACCTGCGCCGGGGCAAGCGTACGGCGAACATCATCTGGGGCAACCCCGCCAGCGTGCTGGTCGGCGACTTCCTGTTCAGCCGCAGCTTCGAGCTGATGGTCGAGGCCGAATCGCTCAAGGTGCTCCGCATCCTGTCGAATGCATCGGCGGTGATCGCGGAGGGCGAGGTCAACCAGCTCACCGCCGCCCGGCGCATCGACCTGCCCGAGGAACGCTATCTCGACATCATCGATGCCAAGACCGCGGCGCTGTTCGCGGCCGCCTGTCGCATCGCCGCCGTGGTCGCGGAACGGCCCGAGGCGGACGAGGCGGCGCTGGATGCCTATGGCCGCAACCTCGGCATCGCCTTCCAGCTGGTCGACGACGCGATCGACTATGTCTCGGACGCCGGCACGATGGGCAAGGACGCGGGCGACGATTTCCGCGAGGGCAAGATGACGCTCCCCGTCATCCTCGCGCTGGCACGCGGCGACGCGACGGACTGGGCCTTCTGGAAGGACGCGGTGGAAGGGCGCCGGGCGTCGGACGCCGATTTCGCGCATGCGATCGAACTGGTCCGCAAGACGCGCGCGGTGGACGATACCTTGGCGCGCGCGCGCCATTATGGTCAGCGCGCGATCGATGCGATCGCTGGCTTCCCCGCCGGCAAGGCGAAGGACGCCATGGTCGAAGCCGTCGCCTTCGCGGTAGCGCGCGCTTACTAAAGTCTGATCCACCTGCGGAAGGGGGGCGGCCCCCGATCCAGCCCCCGTTCAGCCTTGCTGGATGGCGAACTAGCAGCCGCCGCAGTCGCCGGCGGTTTCCACCTGCAGCGTCGTGTGCCCGATCCCGAAGCGGTCGTGCAGCATCGCCTGCGCCTGGGCGAGGAAATGGTCGTGCGGCAGGCCGAGCGGCATCAGCAGATGCGCGGTGAGCACCGGCTCCGTCGTCGACATGGGCCAGATGTGCAGATCGTGGATGCCGGTGACGCCGGGCAGGTCGGCGAGCGCCTGCTCGACCGCGTCATAGTCGATGCCGCGCGGCACGGCGGACAGCGACATTTCGACCGTCTCGCGCAGAAGGCCCCAGGTCTGCCAGAAGATCAGCGCGGCGATGACGAGGCTGATGGCGGGATCGATCCAGCCGATACCCGTCGCCCAGATCACCGCGCCCGCGACGACCACCGCCGCCGATACCGCGGCGTCGCTGAGCATGTGGAGATAGGCGGCACGGACGTTGACGTCGCCCTTGCGGCCGCTCGCGAACAGCCAGGCGGTGAAGGCGTTGACCAGGATGCCGATGCCGGCGACGACCGATACGGTCAGCCCGGCGAGCGGCGGCGGGTCGCCGATCCGCTGCACCGCCTCCAGCGCGATCGCGCCGAGCGCCACGAGCAGCAGCAGCGCGTTGAGCAGCGCGGCGAGGATTGTCGATCCCTTGAAGCCATAGGTGAAGCGCTTGGTCGGCCCGCGCTTCGCCAGCGTCGCACCGCCCCAGGCGACCGCGAGGCCGAGGACGTCGGAGAGATTGTGTCCCGCATCCGCCAGCAGCGCGACGGACCCGGTCCACAGCCCCGCACCCGCTTCCGCCAGTACATAGGCGATGTTGAGCCCGATGCCGATCGCGAAGGCGCGGTCGAAGCTGGCGGGAGCGTGGCTGTGACCATGGTGACCGTGACCGTGACCGTGACCGTGGCCGTGGTGATGGCCATGGCCCTGGTGGGCGTGACCGCCGCCATGGCCGTGGCCGTCGTGATGATGGAGGATGTGCAACCGTTCGTCCTCGTCCCGGCGAAAGGGCCGCCGACAGCAGCCCTATCACCGCGGCGGCAGGTGATGATAGGACCTCAGTCCTTGCCGAACAGGCCGCCCAGCATGCCGCCGATGCCGCCTTCGCCGCTGCCCAGCACGCGGCCGATGTCACCCAGCGCGCCCTCGCCGCCGACATGGGCCAGGATCTGGTTCAGCACGTCGTGCGGCAGGCCGGTCGAGTCGGCGGCGGCTGCGACGGTGTCGCCCTCCTGGCCATGCGCCGCGCCCAGCGCGCCGATCGCCGCGCTGACCTGTTCCGGCGACAGACCCACCTTTTCCGCCAGATTGGTGATGGCGGGATTGCCCGCGACCTGACCCAGAATGCCGTCCAACATGCCCATGTGATGTCTCCCACAACGGAAGCTGCGATCGTAGCGAAGCGTTCGGTCGCGTTGAAGTCCCCCGATATCGGTGGCACAGCCGCCGCGCCGTGTCCGACCTGCCCATCCATGCCGTCCTGCCAGACCTGCTCGCCGTGCTGCGGCGGGGCAGCAACGCGGTGCTCGTCGCGCCGCCCGGCGCGGGCAAGACGACCGCCGTCGCGCCCGCGCTGATCCATGAAGACTGGTGCACGGGCGAGGTGCTGCTGCTGTCGCCGCGGCGGCTCGCGGCGCGCGCCGCGGCGGAACGGATGGCGGCGCTGGCGGGGGAGGCGGTTGGCGGGACCTTCGGCTATGCGACCCGCATGGATTCGCGCCGCTCCGCGGCGACGCGCGTGACGGTGGTGACGGAGGGGATCTTCGTCGCGCGCATCCAGGCCGATCCCGAGCTCGCCGGCATCTCCGCCGTGCTGTTCGACGAGGTCCACGAACGCAGTCTCGACGGCGACTTCGGCCTGGCGCTCGCGCTCGATGCGCAGGGGGCGCTGCGGCACGACCTGCGCCTCGTCGCCATGTCCGCGACGCTCGACGGCAGCCGCTTCGCCGCGTTGATGGGAGCCCAGGGCCAGCCCGCGCCGGTCATCGAAAGCGAGGGGCGCAGCTATCCGCTGACGCTGCGCCATCTCGGCCGGGACGCGACCGCGCGGATCGAGGATTCGGTCGCCGCCGCGATCCGCCGCGCGCTCGCGGAGGAAGAGGGCGGCGTGCTCGCCTTCCTGCCCGGCGTCGGCGAGATCGAGCGCGTCGAGGAACGCCTCGCGGACCTGCCCGCGACGATCGCGCTCCATCAGCTGCACGGCAGCCTCGACCCCGCCGCGCAACGCGCCGCGATCCGGCCGGAGCCCGACGGCCGCCGCAAGCTCGTGCTCGCGACCGGCATCGCGGAGACCAGCCTGACGCTCGACGGCATCCGCATCGTCGTCGATTCGGGGCTGGCGCGGCGGCCTCGCTATGATCGCGCCGCCGGCATGACCCGCCTGGTCACCGAGCGCGCCAGCCAGGCGGCGGTGACGCAGCGCGCCGGCCGCGCCGCGCGACAGGGCCCGGGCGTCGCCTATCGCCTGTGGGAGGAGGCGGCGACCGCCGGCCTGCCGCGCTTCGACCCACCCGAGATCCTGGAGGCGGACCTGTCCGGCCTCGTCCTCGCCGCCGCGATCTGGGGCGTCGCCGATCCCCGCGCGCTCGCCTGGCTCGACCCGCCGCCCGAGGCGGCGGTGCAGGAAGCGCGCGGCAGGCTGGCGCAGATCGACGCGATCGACGGCGACGGCCGCCCCACGGCGCACGGCCGCCGCATAGCCGCCATGCCGATGGCGCCACGCCTGGCGCATATGCTGCTGCGCGCGGGCGCGATGGGGCAGGGGCGGATCGCCGCTGAGGTCGCGGTGCTCCTGTCCGAGCGCGGGCTTGGCGGCTCCGACCCGGACCTCGACACCCGGTTGAAGCGCTGGCGCACCGATCGCGGTCCGAAAGCCAAGGCTGCGCGCCAGCTCGCCGAGCGTTGGGCGAAGCTCGCCGGCGGCACGCCCGGCGCGGAGGAAGGCGTCGAGGTCGCGATCGCGCTCGCGTTTCCCGACCGCGTCGCGCGCCGCCGCGACGCAAGCGGCGAGCATTGGGCATCGGCGGGCGGCCGTGGCTTCCGGCTCGACCCGGCGAGCAATCTCGCCCGCGCCGAATGGCTTGCGGTGGCGGAGACGCAGGGCGCGGCATCGGGCGCGCGCATCCTCGCCGCCGCGCCGATCGCGCTGGCGACGATCGAGCGGCTGTTCGCCGACCGGATCGAGACGCAGCGCACCGTCGCCTTCGACCCCGCGACCGGCGGCGTCGTCGCGCTACGCGAGCGGCGGCTCGGCGCGCTGCGCCTGTCGAGCGGCCCGGATGCGCAGGCGGACCCGGCGGCGATCGCGGCCGCGCTGCTGGAGGCGGTGCGCGCGCGCGGTCTCGACCTGTTGCCGTGGAGCGAGGGCGCCGCGGCGCTACGCCGTCGCGCCGCTTATGCCGGCGTGCCGCTGGAGGCGTTGATGGCGGAGCGGCTCGACGAATGGCTGCCGCCGCTGCTCGCCGGCCGGCGCCGCCTGGATGCGATTCCCGCCGGCGCGCTGACCGATGCGTTGCGGACGCTGATCGGCTGGACCGACCTGCAGCGGCTCGACCGGCTCGCGCCGGCGGATTTCACCAGCCCGGCGGGCAGCACCCATGCGATCGACTATGCGGCGGAGGGCGGGCCGAAGGTGGAATTGCGCGTCCAGGCGCTGTTCGGCCTCGCGGAGCACCCGACCGTCGGCAGCGAGCGCGTACCGCTGGTGCTCAGCCTGACCAGCCCGGCCGGCCGGCCGATCCAGACGACGCGCGACCTGCCCGGCTTCTGGCGCGGCAGCTGGGCGGCGGTGGCGAAGGAGATGCGCGGGCGCTATCCCAAACATCCCTGGCCCGACGACCCCGCCGCCGCCGCCGCGACGCTGCGCACCAAGAAGGCCGATGCGCGCCGAGGCGGGTGAGCGCGGCTGGTGTTGTTCCTGCGTCGATCCAGCGATAGCAGAATGTCTGTTGTTGGGAGGAGAGCGGAATGGCAGCTTCGGCACGGCTGGTCGCGATAGAAGACATCAGCGGGTCGCTGCCTTTCCCAAAATTGATGGTTGATCGGGAAGCGTAGTCTCTGGTCACGTCTGCCTGCTAAGACGCCTGACGCTTAGCTGGCCGACGCCGGGCACCTCTCAAGACTTCCCTCCGGCAGCGACAAACCATTATGGGCTATAAACCGCACCGCCTTGCCAGCTCGTTGGACGGTGATCCTCACACAATGGTTGCGTGGATGTATTCGCTCGACCGGGCCAAAGGCCGCCAGATAATCGTTCGACGGTATCTCAAATTTTACCGGATAACCATCTAGGTTGACATAAAAGTAGGTTGAGGCTTTGTAGTGATCGACAAAAGCGCTCCAGATGCGCACATCGCTATCATATGTGACATGTGACGTGACCCCCGCCTTTCATCCAGCGGCAATCAGAGACTGACCGGTGTTGTCGCGCATGAGCGCAGGTGAAGCAACGGGCGGGGTTAACCCCGCCCGTTGCTGTTCGAGTTCGGCGGCGAA
>OOKD01000068.1_pt1 | contig 60898 bp, 63 predicted proteins | sample 1691731 | NCBI WGS metagenome assembly OOKD01 (sample SAMN05831947, study PRJEB22555) | human gut metagenome | isolation source: Skin biopsy | host: Homo sapiens
CCTCAGTTTCGCGCTTTTCAGAACCACTCCTCCCTCAACCTCGTCGCCGGGGTCACTTCATACCCGGCATGTCCTTCATCATCTCGTCGTGATCGGCCGGGGCGCTCGCGACCAGTGCCTTATACTGATCGGGCGTCATGCCGGGGAGCTTGCGGACGAACGCGACCATGTCCCAAATCAGCGGATCGGGATGCGTCTTGCCCCAAGCCGGCATGGCGCTGAGCTTCACCCCGTGCTTGATGATCCAGAATTGCTGGGCGGGGGTGAGGTCCTGGGCGCGGACAAGTTCCGGCGCTTGCGGATAGAGGCCCTGGCTCATCTCGGATTTCTCGACGCCGGGACCGAGATGGCAGCCGGAACACATTTTTCCATAGAGGCCCGCGCCGATCGACACGCGCTGTGCCGATGCCAGATCGGCCGGGGGTGTGATGCCGCGCGCGCGTGCCTCAATCGACCGGTCGCGCAGGCGTTCGAGCATCGAATAGACCGCGGGCGTGTGCGGCTCGTCGGCCGCGATGTTATACACGCCAAGGTAGATGAACGCGGCTGCGCCGAGCGCCAGGACGATCGCAAGCGCGCCGACAAACGGCAGGCTCGGGAAGTGCTCCCTAAGCGAGCGCCTGCCGTCTCGAGCCATCTTTTCCTCCATCAATCAGAACCAGACACGGATGCCGGCAACGATGCTCTTGGACGTGGCGCGATCTCCATCGGCTCGCGCGTAGCGGGCGGTGTCGCCGAACCGGCGACCCCATGACACGCCGACATAGGGGGCAAACTCGCGCCGGATTTCGTAGCGCAGCCGCAATCCCAGCTCGGCGTTAGAGAGGCCCGATCCGATGCGGTTTTCCGGCACGTCCTGCGCAGCGAAATTGAGCTCGGCGCGCGGTTGCAGGATCAACCGCTGGGTGATGCGCTGGTCGTAATAGCCCCCAAGCCGGCCAAGCACGTCGCCCTTGTTGGACAGGAAGACCGCGCCCTCCAACTCGAAGAAGCCCGGTGCCAGCCCCTGAAGCCCGACGGTCGCGTAGGTGCGTTTCGGGGACGGCCCCAAATCTTGGCGAACACCCGCTTGTAGATTGAAATAGGGGCCGATCGTCCGGCTGTAGAGCGCCTGCACCTCGGCGCTTTCGATGCCCTTGCGGAAGGCTCCCTCGCCCTGGGACTTGATGAAGAGGCGGTTGATGTCACCACCGAACCACGCCTCGCCGTCCCATCGATAGCCGTCACGGCCGTTGCGGAACTGATATTCGGCAAGGTTCAATAGCACCTGGCTGAAGTTCTGCCCGCCGTGATGCTGCTGAAGGTGATGCCGCCCCATCGCCATCGCGTCCGCGCCGTAAACGGCGTCGGCCGCATGATCGGTCGGCAGGGGCGGGGCGGGGGCATTTCCCGCGGGAAGCGCGGTACCGGTCTGCTGCACCCCCTCTGCCGCCATGCCCGGCATTCCGGCCATCCCCGACATGCCCTGCATGTCGTGGCCGCTGTGCTGGTCGGCTGGCATGGTCATCCCCGGCATCGCCGAATGGTCCATGCCCTGCATCGGCTGCTGGGAGCCCTGAGGGACCGTTTGGCCGTTTCCGGGCATCTGCATCCCCGGCATGGCTTCCATGCCCTGCTGTGAGCCCTGCGGAGCCGCATGGTCCATGCCGGGCATAGACGAGTGATCCATGCCCGGCATGGTCCCGTGATCCATACCATTCATGCCGGCCGTTGGCGCGGCGCGGCGTTTCGTCGTCGAAGCTGATGGTCGCCTCGCAGGAGCTGACCTAGTCTTGGCCGGCTTGCCTTTGGCCGTGGGCTTCACCACCGGCTTCTTTTTCGCAGGCATCGGCATGGTCATGCCCGGCATTGCCGAATGATCCATGCCCTGCATCGACTGAGCGGCGACAGGACCGGCGATGCCGAGCATGGTGGCGGCGGCGAGCGCCGCGGTCAGCCGGTTCATGCCGCCTCTCCCGCGAACGGGCGAACGGTGACGACGCGCATCATGCCTGCGGTCATGTGGTAGAGATTGTGACAGTGGAACGCCCAATCGCCGGGTGCATCGGCGGTCAGATCAAAGGTCATCTTGCCTCCAGGCGGCACGTTGACGGTGTGCTTGCGCGGCGCATGATTGCCGTGCCCCGTCACCAGCTCGAAGAAATGGCCGTGGAGATGGATGGGGTGCGGCATCATCGTATCGTTGACCAACGTCACCCGCGCCCGCTCGCCTTTGCGGAACGGGATGGGGTCGGCGGGATCGCTCAGCTTCTGCCCGTCGAAGCCCCACATGTAGCGCTCCATGTTACCGGTCAGATGGATCTCGAACTGACGCGACGGCGCGCGCACGTCGGGGTTGGGCGCGAGCGAAACGAGGTCGCGATAGGTGAGGACGCGGTGATCCAGGCCCTCCAGACCCTGGGGCGGTTCACCGCTACGGTCCTTCGGCATCGGGGAGATGGTCTGCACGCCCGGCCCCATCTTCACGCCCGGCGCATTCTTCGGGTCGCGCATGTTCATGTTCATGCCGCCACCCGACCCGTGGTCCATCCCGGCCATGCCGCCAGCCTGGCCCGATCCGCCCGACATGGCACTATGGTCCATGCCGGCCATGCCAGCACCGCCCGCTGCCATTTGGCTATGGTCCATCCCGGGCATTACAGCGCCGCCCATCTGGCTGTGGTCCATGCCCGACATGCCGGACATGCCCGCCATCGCTGCGCCTGCCGCGACCGTCCCGTGATCGGTCGGCCCCTTCCAGCCCGTCAGCTTCCAAAGATTGCGCGAGGCGTTCTGCATCAAGGTGGGGTCCGGCCCGCGCGTGGCGACCGGGCTCTCGTCCTTCATGCCGGACATGCCCTGCATCCCGCCCATGCTCCCCATGTCCATGCCCATATCGGTCATGGTCAGCAGCGTGCGCGGACGAAGCGGCGGGACCGGGGCGACCATCCCCTCACGCGGGGCGAGCGTCGCCCGGCCCATGCCGGAGCGATCGATAGCCTCGGAGACGAAGCTGTAGGCCCGGTCCTCGGGCGTCACGATCACGTCGAACGTCTCGGCAACGCCGATCTGGAACTCGTCGATCTTCACCGGACGGACATTCTGCCCATCGGCCTGCACGACGGTCATCGGCAGGTCGGGGATGCGGACGTTGAAGTTGGTCTGCGCCGCGGCGTTGATGATCCGCAAGCGGACCCGCTCGCCCGGCTTGAACAGCCCCGTCCAGTTGTCATACGGCCCGTAGCCGTTGACCAGGAAGGTATAGGTCGAGCCGGTGACGTCGGCGATGTCGGCGGGGTCCATTCGCATCTTTCCCCACTCGATCCGGTCCTTGAGCGGCATTTCCCGACCCGCGAGCAAGCCCGCGAGGGTCGGCCGCTGATAGTTGAAATAGGCGCCGCCCATCTGCTTCAGCTTCCGGAAAATCTGCTCGCCGGTCATCTGGCTGTGGTCGGACAGCACGATCACATGCTCGCGGTCGAACGCGATCGGATCGGCACCGGCCGGGTCGATCACGATCGGTCCGTAGAGTCCGCCCTGTTCCTGCTCGCCGGAATGGCTGTGATACCAATAGGTGCCCGACTGGATGATCGGAAACTCGTAAACGAAGGTCGAGCGCGCCTTGATGCCGGGGAAGCTGATGCCGGGCACGCCGTCCATCGCGAACGGGACGAGCAATCCGTGCCAGTGAATCGAGCTGTCCTCGTCGAGATTGTTGGTGACGGACAGCCGGACCTTCTGCCCCTCCTTCAAGCGAATGAGGGGAGCCGGCACCGTGCCGTTGACGCCGATCGCGGGCGTCGACTTCCCGTCGACGGGAAGTTTGAAACTGTCGATCGTCAGCGCGATGTCCGTGCCCGAAACGGTCGGCAGCGGCTTCGCGATCCCGCCCGACACAGGCTGCGCCCAAGCGGGCATATACGCGGTCAGCGCCATGCCACCGCCAGCAAGGGCGGCGCCGCGAAGCATCTGGCGGCGGTCGATAGTGCGGCTCATACGGTCCTCAAGGCTCTCGAACGGGAGTGTCCCTCTAGCCTTGATACGCGGCCCAGGGCGCTATCCCTCAGCGCCCGCCCAATCGCTCCAGCAACTTCGATCGCGCGCGATAGAGGCGGGTTTCCACCGCCTTTTCGCTGATCGACAACACTGCCGCGGTTTCGGCCTGGCTCAACCCCTCGATTGTGCGCAGCACCAAGGATTCCTTCAACGCGGTCGGCAGGCTCGCGATGGCGCGTGTCACCCGGTCGAGTTCCTGCCGGTCGCCAGTGGCGTCGTCGACCGCCACCTGATCGTCTGCGATCGCTTCGGCTTCCGGGCCGATCGGTGCGGCGAACGCCAGAAAGCGCCGCACGGTGCGCTTGCGCCCCCAATCGCGGCACTTGTTGATCGCGATCGTCGATAGCCACGCGCGCATCGATCGATTGCCGTCGTAGCGGGGCAGGGCCTGATGCGCCGCGACGAAGGTCTCCTGCAGAAGGTCCAGCGCCTCGTCGGCTTCGCCGACGCATGCGCGGACCATGCGGAAGATCGACTGGCGATGACGCCGCATGATTTCGGCGAAGGCGGCTTCGCGCCCGGCGATGCTGAGCGCCGCCAGCTCGCCGTCCGTAAGACTGGTCCAGTCGAGGCTCATCCCGGCGCGGCTCAGCGCTGGTCGTCGGTGAGCGCCTTCACCACGGCTTGATCGAACTGGCCGGTCTGATTGGGCCGCAAGAGCTGGCGCATGGCGAAGATGTGCGCCAGCGTCGCTTTCTGTAGCTCGCCCATGACGGCGTGGCTCTGGTCAACGGCTGCGGCGACGCGCGGCCCGTTGCCATGCTCCGCCTCGATCGCTTCAGCGAGCCGGGCATTGTTCGCCCGCAATTCCAGCTCGAACGCGCGCCGCTGCACCGCGAACCGCTGCTCCAGCACCGCAAGGCGCGCTTCCTGGTTGGCGTCCAGCGCCAGCTTATGATGCAGGACGTCGTGCAGCTCCGCACCCGGCTGGGCACGTGGCGGAAGTAGCGCCCGCCCCACGAACACACCGATGATCGCGGCGATGAAGCACGCGACAATGCCAAGCAGAAGGCGGATGCGGCCGCTCATTGCACGCCGACGAGCAGCGTGGAGGGCGCGAGCGGCGACACCGGCCCCAAGGGCGATAGCGAAGCCGCGCTGGCTTCCTTCGCGGGCACACCGGCACCGAAGATGCCCATGACGAGCGCTGCAGCGATCGTCATTGCCCCAACGCCTAAGCCGGCGCGCGCCGCTGGACGTGCGGCGACCCGCGCCAGCACGCGATCTTCCATGCCATCAAGGCTCGCGGGCACGGGTGCTTGCGCCAGCCTCATCAATACTGCGTCGAGGTCCATGTCGTTCACTCCACCCCTCTAGCATGGATTACGCAAGCGACGCGCCCATCCCTCAAATCCATCCGTGAGGGGTGGTCGATCGGGGCGCGTAATGAAGGACAGGAACCCTCCTGTCGAAAGGCCCCCTATGCGCCGCCTATCCGTTCTGACTGCTGCTGCCGCTCTCGTCATGTTCGCCGGAACGGCGAACGCCCATCCTAAGCTGGTGTCGGCATCGCCGGCCGCCAATGCGACGGTCGCGAAGCCCGCTCGTATCGAACTTCATTTCAGCGAGAAGCTGATGCCAGCCTTCTCCAAGGCCGATCTCACGATGGCAGCGATGCCCGGCATGGCAGCCATGAAGATGGCCAGCGCCTCCGCGCTCTCGTCCGATGGCCGGACCCTCGTCATCACCCCGAAATCGCCGCTCCCATCGGGTCGGTATAGCGTCGCGTGGAATGTCGTCTCGACCGACACCCACAAGGTCGCAGGAACCTACGTCTTCGCGGTGAAGTGAGGCGATGGGGGACTGGTCGCTTATCGGCGTCCGCTTCGCGCTCTACGTGACGCTGGCTGCGCTGTTCGGCCTTGCCGCATTCAGCCTTTATGGGCTGCGGGCGCGCGAGCGCGGCGACGCGCTCGCGCTGCGTCCCTGGTTCATCGCCAGCGCTGGCCTGAGCCTGTTGTTTTCAGGCGCCTGGGTCGTGCTGATGGCCTCCTCAATGGCCGGAACGCCGGCCTGGCCGATCGACCGTGAAGCAGTCGGCGCGCTGCTCACCGGCTCTGCGATCGGAGCAGCATGGAAGCTGCGCATGGTCATGGTGGCCCTCGCGGCGCTGGCAGCGCTGGTCGCGGGCGGGCGCGGCATCTGGCTGAGCATCGTCGCGCTCTGCTCGGCCGTGGCACTCGCAACGCTGGCGTGGACCGGACACGGCGCGATGGACGAAGCCGTGATGGGCTGGGTCCACCTCATCGTCGACATTCTCCATCTGATCGCCTCGGGCGCTTGGGTTGGCGCACTACTGGGGCTGCTCCTGCTCGTCTCCCGACCCGCGGCGCGCGTAGACGCGGCGCATCTGGGGCTGACGCACCGCGCGCTGCACGGGTTCGGCGCGATCGGGACGGTTGTGGTCGGCACGATCCTCGTCACCGGCCTGGTCAACGGCTGGATGCTGGTCGGGATCGGCAACCTCGCCACGCTTCCTGCGACGCTCTATGGTCAGCTCCTGATCGCAAAGCTGGCGCTGTTCGTCGCCATGCTAGGGCTCGCCTCGCTCAACCGCTTCCGGCTCACGCCGGCATTCGAGCGGTCGATCGCAGCGGACGATCACAAGGGCGCCCTCGGCGCGCTGCGGACAAGTCTGGCGATCGAAACCGCCTGTGTCATCGCGGTTCTCGGGCTGATCGCCTGGCTCGGGACGCTCGCGCCGCCTGCATCGGCGATGTGATGCGCGGCCGGGGAGCCCTCGCGGTCCCCGGCCGTTCACGGGGCCGCGCCTGATGGATCAGTCGATCCTGCTCGACGAGACGGGGAGGATGCTGGCCGTGGCCGGCCTGATCTGCGTGGTGCTGCTCGTGCCGATGATGATCGTCGGGCTGATAATCAGCATCATCCAGGCGGCGACGTCGATTAGCGAACAGACGCTGAGCTTCGTGCCTAAGCTGATCGCGCTAGGCGTATGTTTGGTGATTTTCGGGAGCGCAGCGACCGAGCTCCTGACCAAGTTCACGGCCGAGCTGTTCGCTGTGATCGCGAGCATGGGCCGTTGATATGCAGATAGCTGCGCGGGCGGGCGACCGCCCGCGCAAGCCCCGCTATGCCGCCATCCGATCGCAGGAATCGGCGCACTTCCGGCACGCTGCCACGCAATCCTCCATGCCGCCCAGGGCCTCGCAGCTCGCTGCGCAAGCCCGGCAGATCTCGGCACACTCGCGGCAGATATGCTGATGGTGGGCGGACTTGCGCGCCATGAAGTCGATCGCAACCGCGCAAATTTGCGCGCAGTCGGCCATGATCTTCATATGCTCGGGCGCGGCGTGCTGGCCGCCCATTTCGAGGCAATGGTTCATCGCCATGTGAAGACAGGTCACATGGCATTCGTGGCAGGCGTCCATGCACGCCTTCATGCCGGGGTCGATCTGGTGCATCGCATTATCTCCGTATGAGCCCCCGCCTGTTCCTAGATACGCGCGCCGCGCGATCACCCCTTGCCGCGATCTCCGTCGTTCGCGGCAAGTTACATGGCCCACCGACCGAACAGCGTCGCAACGATGATGCCCGCGCCAAGCATGATGAGCGTCAACACTGTCATCGCGGCGATCTGAGGTCCGGTCACGCGCGCGCCGGCCGCCATGCCGCTCATCCCTGCCATTGCGTCGTGTCCCATGTCCGGCATCGGCGTGGCCGATTGCCGGTCCGCGCCGACTTCGTGTCCGCCATGCCCCAGCGCGCGCACCGTGCCCATGCCGTGCTTCAAGCGCACGCCAACCAGCCAAAGGTTGATCGGATAGGCGACTGCGAACCCGACGAGTGTCGCCAGCGACATGACGCCCCAAAAGCGGAGCGAGCTGGCGTGCATCGCGGCCATGTCGCGGCTCATCAACACCACCATCGTCGGGATCATGCCGGCCATGACGGCATTCATCGACAGCCATTCGGGGATGAACGACATGCGAAGCGCGCCCCAATAGGAACCGCCCGCCATGTCGCGCATGAAAAGCGCCTGGAAAATCAGCAGTCCGAACGCGAAGCCGAACACATATTCCGCGATCACGTCCTGCCACATCGGCAGGCCGAGCGCCGTGGTGATCGCGGCTGCGGCGATGACGCCGGTTGCATCGCCCGCCATGCAATGGATGGCCGAGCCGAACGCCTGCTTCCAGAGCGGTCGAACGAAATCCTCGTGCCGCTCGTTCGCCGGCTCCTGGCAGGACAGGACATAGGCCGCGGCCATGATCGGGCCACCATAGAGCGTGACCAACAGCCACCCCCATTTCATCACGCGCAGCTCGGGGTTGCGGGTGAAGGCATCCCACGCGACGTAAGCGACCGAAAGGGCGGTCAGCACGAACCACCCGATCAGCACGGCGTCGAGCCAGGGGGCCGGGGATGGCATCGTCACGGCAGCACTCCTCTACATGCTAGAGGATACGCGGCTCTCCGGATCATCCCTTGCGCGGAGCGGGCTAGGCGAGCTTGCTGGAAACGGCCTTGATCGCTTTCAGTCCCGATCCGAACCGCGCGATGGCCTCCCGGTTCTTCTCCAGCTCGCCATAGGGCAGGTAGGATATGTCGAGGTCGGCTACGCGGCTGAACGCGGGCCGCTGCAACTGCGCGCGAACGTCCGTCTCGCGCGCGTCGGGCGCGACAAGGAACAGCCCCGCGGTCGCGTGAAGGTCGCCACCGCTCAAGGCCAGGTCGAGCATCCTGACGATGCCCGAATAGATCGAGGTCGAATGCTCCACCTCGAACGCCGCGGCGACATGATCGCCGGCCTTCTCAAGCCACAGCACGTCGATCAGCCGGATCGAGTCAGCGCCCTTCGACGTCGCGATCGTGTCGGGCAGGCGCTCAAGGCATCCTGCGCCCAAGGGTGATCCGTCGAAGGCGCGGCTGCGGTCGTTCGCGGCGATCCATACGTCATAGCCGAGCGCCAACCCTAGATCGCGAAGCCATGCCTGGATTTCGGTATGGGTGCGCTCGTTCTCGCCCTCGCGCTGAGCGGCCTTGCTGAGCGTGCGCGCTTCCTCGCGCGCCGCCTCAAGCCGCTGCCCCCAGCTCGCCAGCGTCGCGCCGCTCACGTCGAGGGGCGGAGCCGGATAGCGATCGGAGCCGATGTCGAACAACAGACCGCCGATCGCGCCTAAATCATTCGATAGCAGCTCGCGGAAGCGGTCGTTGAGATCGAGGATGCCGGTCCGCATCGCCAGAAAATGCTCCCAGCTCCCGAGCTTCACATTCGCCCCCGTCAGCGCGTTGTAGCCCTTAACGATTGCGGTGTTGAAGGGCGGCACCAGCGTCGGGTGAAGGAAGTAGAGGAGGTTGGCGACCGCCGGACCCAGCCCCTTGATCTTCAAACGGTCGATCGCGTGGATATGGCTGATGATCTCCTCGGCCGTGTCGCAACAGGAACAGGCGTCGAGCAAGCGGCCGAACGCGCGCTGATTGTCGGGGCTCTCGTAAATGTCGGGGATGCGGAGCTTCGGCTTCCAGAGGAACGCATGGTCCGCGCCCTTGAAGATTTGCCGCTGCTCGGCGACGGAATGGACGACGGTTTCGAGCGACGATCCGCGGTAGGCGACGCCGAACGTGCCGCGCTCGATCTCGCCGACAACCTGGGTGATGCCGCGCCGGATTGATCGGAAGTTCTTCAACCGCTCGTCCCAAAGAAACCAGCTCCGATAGGTCGCGCCCTGATCGTCACGCCAGCGGGCAATTAAGCGGCGCACCAGGCCGTCATGGTCGGTGCCAGTAGAAAGACTGTCGATCTGCGCTGCCATATGTCCCCGATTGCCCCCGGCCCGCGTTTGGCGAGCTAGTAATAGACCTAAGCTGCGGCCCTTATGGCGTCGAGGGTGTAGAGCTGGCCCCCGCAATATGAGGGCAACGCCGCTCCCGCGCGTAGATTCAACATACACGCCAGCGGTGCCGACAGGGCCTTGACCCTAACACGGTGTCATACCCTACATGCTCTCGGGTCGAAGGAGTCTTGCCATGAACGACCCTCATTACCATTCCCAAGCCGGGCGTTGCGGCTGTTCGAAGCCTGCGCCTGAATCGGTCTCCACGCCCTCATCCTGTTGCGGGGGCGGCTCGGCCGCTCCCGCAAAGATCGAGCACGAACATCATCACACCGAAGCGGGCGGCTGCTGCTCGGGCAGTAAGGACAACGATGCCGCAGCAGCAGTGATCGACGCGGTGTGCGGCATGACGGTCGATCCCGCAAAAACGACACACCATGCCGAGCACGCTGGTCATGCCTATCATTTCTGTAGCGCAGGGTGCCGGAGCAAGTTTGTCGCCAATCCTGACGCCTATCTGAGCGATAAGCCGAAACCGGAGCCGATGGCGACGCCGGGGGCGATGTGGACGTGCCCGATGCACCCGCAAATTCGCCAGGAAGGGCCGGGAAATTGCCCAATCTGCGGCATGGCGCTCGAACCCGAAGAACCGTCGCTCGACGATACTCCCAACCCTGAGCTGGTCGACTTCACGCGCCGACTGTGGGTGGCGGGCGCGCTCACGATCCCGCTGCTCGTCGTCTCGATGTTCGCGGAAATGTTAGGCCTGCATGTGGTTAGCCCTGCGGCCTCGCCTTGGGTCCAGCTCGCACTCACCGCGCCGATCGTGCTGTGGGCGGGCTGGCCGTTTTTCGAGCGGGGGTGGACATCGCTTCGTACCCGCCATCTCAATATGTTCACACTGATCGCGATCGGCGTAGGTGCCGCCTTCCTCTATAGCGTGGTCGCGACGCTCGCGCCGGGCATCTTCCCAGCGACCTTCCGCACGCATGGGAGCATGGTTCCCGTCTATTACGAGGCGGCCGGCGTCGTGGTGACACTGGTGCTGCTCGGGCAAGTGCTCGAACTGCGCGCTAGGGCGGCGACAGGGCGCGCGATCCGCGCTCTCATGGATCTCGCCCCCAAGACGGCGCGACGCTTGCAGCCTGACGGTTCTGAAGAAGAAGTCGGGCTTGCCGACGTGGCAACCGGTGACCGGCTGCGGGTCCGCCCCGGTGAAGCCATCCCGGTCGATGGCGTCGTGGTCGAGGGTCGTTCGTCGGTCGACGAAGCCATGCTCACCGGCGAACCCGCGCCGGTCCTCAAGGAAGTCGAGGCGATCGTTACCGGGGGCACCGTCAACGGGACGGGCAGCCTGGTGATGGAAGCCCGCGCGGTTGGTTCGGACACGATGCTCGCGCGTATCGTCCGCATGGTCGCGGAAGCGCAGCGAAGCCGCGCCCCGATACAGGCGGTCGCCGATCGGGTTTCAGGATGGTTCGTGCCGCTCGTCGTGCTGATCTCGATTGCGACCTTCATCACTTGGTCGCTGGTCGGCCCTGAGCCGCGCATGGGCCATGCCCTGCTTAACGCCATCGCAGTGCTGGTGATCGCCTGCCCGTGCGCGCTCGGGCTCGCCACGCCCATGTCGATCATGGTCGGCACGGGACGCGGCGCTCAGGCCGGCGTGCTGGTGAAGAACGCGGAAGCCTTACAGGGGCTGGAAAAGGTCGATACCCTTGTCATCGACAAGACGGGTACGCTCACGGAAGGCAAGCCCAAGCTGATCGCGGTCGAGACGGTCAGCGCGGTCGGAGAGAACGACATGCTCGCGCTTGCCGCGGCCGTCGAAGGCCAATCCGAACATCCGCTCGCGCACGCAATCGTCGTTGCCGCCAAAGAACGAGGATTGCAGCTCGGCACAGTCGCGGACTTTGCCTCGCAAACCGGGCTGGGTGTCAGCGCCACGGTGGGCGGCCGCTCGGTCGTGATTGGCAATGCGGTGCAAATGAGCCGGATCGGCGCTGATCTCAAGCCGGTCGACGCCGCGGCCGATCGTCACCGTGGCGAAGGCGCGGGCATCATCCTCGTCGCGATCGACGGGGCGCTCGCCGGTCTGCTCGCAGTCGCCGATCCGGTGCGCGCATCGGCGCGCGACGCTATTGCCGCGCTTCGCAAGGAGGGCCTGCGGGTCGTCATGCTCACCGGCGACAATCGTGGGACGGCCGATGCTGTCGCGCGCGCCGTGGGCGGTCTTGATGACGTGCGCGCCGATCTGCTGCCGGAAGACAAGGCGCGTATCATCGGCGAGCTGAAAGCGAGCGGCGCAAGGGTCGCAATGGCGGGCGATGGGATCAACGACGCCCCGGCGCTCGCCGCCGCGGATGTCGGCTTGGCGATGGGAACGGGAACAGACGTGGCGATCGAAAGCGCCGGCATGACGCTCACGCGCGGCGATCTCTCGGCGATCGTGCGCGCCCGCAAGCTCGCTCGCGCGACGATGCGAAATATCCGCCAAAACCTGTTCTTCTCGTTCTTGTTCAACGGAATCGGCGTGCCGGTTGCGGCCGGCGTGCTTTACCCGGTTGCCGGTATCCTGCTGTCGCCGATGCTGGCCGGTGCAGCGATGGCGCTCTCGTCCTTCACCGTGGTCCTGAACGCACTGCGGCTCAACGCGGTAAAGCTGTGAACATCGGAGCGGCGTCGGACGCCAGCGGCGTCTCCCAACGCATGATCCGCCACTATGAAAAGATTGGTTTGGTGCCCGCGCCGCCACGGCGCGGGAACTACCGGGACTACGCCGACGCTGACGTTCATCGGCTGCGATTTATCGCCAACGCGCGCGACCTGGGGTTCCCGATCGAGGAAATCCGCACGCTGCTGGGGCTGTGGTCGGATCGCGATCGGTCGAGCGCGGAAGTGAAGACGCTGGCGGAAGCCCGCGCTGCCGAACTGGGCCGCAAGGTCCGCGTCTTGGACGCCATGCGCCGCTCGCTTACCGGGCTCGCCCAAGCCTGTCATGGCGATGATCGGCCTGATTGTCCGATCATCGAACGCTTGGCTGAATAACTTGCGCGGCTAACTTTTACTCCACTTGAGCGTGATCGTGCGTCGCACCGTTTCACGCGTTTCGCGCTGCGGCTTTGCCGCACCCCTCGATCGCCGCGCGGTTGGCCGTCACGATCCTGTCGGCCCCGACGATGGCGCGGAACGCGGTGGGACTGGCGCTCTGGATCATACGCTGCCCGGCTTCCCAGCGGGGCAAGTCGAGCGTCCGCGCCGCCATGCGCTCGGGCCATTGCCAGCTCGCCGGTGCGATCTCGCGCGCGACCAGGCCCGGCACGATCGCCCATGCGAGGATGCCGGCCGCCACCCCACCCAGGGCAAACCATAGCTGCCGATTCTTCTGGTCGGCGCGTGTCCATGCGGACCCGGCGATGGCGCGAAGATCGGCCATGATGCGGGCCTTGTCCTCGCCCGCCTTGGCGAGCGCCGCCTGATCCTCGCGCCGGGCGGCGCTGCCCGCCGCGGCGATGCGCTGCGCCATCTGCTCCGGCGTCATCGCCAGCGCCGGGGCCGCTTTCAGGAATTGGCCGATGCGCGCGACGTTCTCGCCTGCCGTGTTCACGTTCTGCTGGAGCACGCCAAGCGTCTCGGTATGGTCGGGTATGTCGATCGCCGCGCTCGGCCGCCAAGCCCTCCACGGCGCAGCGCCAGCTCGCCGCGCATGGCCTCGAACGCCTCGGCCGCGCCTGCTCCGCCCTGATCGTCCTCGTTCGTCACCTGTCGTGAGCCTGCAACCCGTGATATTTCTCCGAGTTAATCAAAGGAGACCCAACAATCACCGGACCGGTCATGCCTAAGACACCACACACGAAAGGCCCGGACGAAACCCTTTCTCTCCTCGCCGATCCCTATCGGTTCATCTCCAGGCAGTGCCAGCGCCTAGGCGCAAACGCTTTTGAATCCCGTTTCCTGCTGAAAAAGACCAACTGCCTTAAGGGGGCCAAGGCCGCCGAAATCTTCTACGATACGACCCGCTTCGAGCGCGAAGGTGCCATGCCGGTCGCTATTCAGAAGACACTGCTGGGCCAAGGCGGCGTTCAGGGTCTGGACGGCGAGACCCATCGGCACCGCAAGCAGATGTTCATGGGCCTGATGACACCAGAGCGCGTGCGGGCGCTGGCGCAATTGTTCGAGGCCGAGTGGCGCAGGGCGGTGCCGGGCTGGACGCGCAAAGGAGAGATCGTCTTCTATGACGAGTTGCATGAGCCGCTGACGCGAGCGGTATGCGCTTGGGCGGGAGTTCCTCTTCCGGACGATGAAGCCGGCAACCGCGCGGGCGAGCTGCGGGCGCTGTTCGACGCCGCCGGCTCGGCGAGCCCAAGGCATCTTTGGTCACGGCTGGCCCGTCGTCGCGTCGACGCATGGGCGAAGCGGATCATTGAAGGCATTCGGGCCGGGAGCATCGGCTCGGGCTCGGGGACCGCGGCTTACGCGATAGCCTGGCATCGCGACCGGCACGACGATCTTCTTTCGCCGCACGTCGCAGCGGTCGAACTGGTAAATGTCCTTCGCCCGACCGTCGCGATCGCAGTGTACATCACCTTCGTCGCCCACGCGCTGCAAACCTGTTCAGGGATCAGGGCGGCCTTGGTTCAGCAGCCGGACTATGCCGAGCTCTTCGTCCAAGAGGTCCGCCGATTCTATCCCTTCTTTCCCGCTGTGGTGGCGCGCGCGAGCCAAGATTTCGAGTGGGAGGGGATGGCCTTTCCGGAAGGGCGTCAAGTGGTGCTAGACCTTTATGGGAGCAATCACGACGCAGCGACCTGGGCCGACCCCCAGGAGTTTCGCCCTGAGCGTTTCAGGGCTTGGGACGAAGACTCCTTCAACTTCATTCCGCAGGGCGGCGGCGATCACTATCTCGGCCATCGCTGTCCCGGCGAATGGATCGTCCTCGCGATCATGAAGGTGGCGGCACACCTCCTCGTCAACGCGATGCGCTATGACGTACCGGACCAAGACCTGAGCATCGATTTCGCCAGGCTGCCAGCGCTTCCGAAAAGCGGCTTCGTGATGCGCAACGTCCACATAGGTGGCTAGGGCCGCGTGCCGTGGTGATGGTGATCGGCTCCGTTATCGACCGTTTGCGCGAGTACGGGGTGCGATGCGACATCTACGCAGTCGAATGTTGGTTCAGCAAGTCGATCACGGCGCACCTCGCCGCCCCGTCGCCTTCGCAACGGTCGATGGTCGCAGCCAGCAGGCTTTCTAGTTGCGCCAGATCCTCCATCTTAGCGCGCACACGCTCTAGATGGTGAGCCGCGATCTCGCGGACCTCACTGCATGACGCCTGCGCAGAACCGCCAAGAGACAGGATCGCGCGCACCTCGGCCGGGGAGAAGCCGAGTTCGCGCGCGCGACGGACGAACCCAAGTGCGCGGACGTGACCGGTCCCATATACCCGCCGCCCGCCGCTTGTGCGGGGTGGCGTTGCGAGAACACCAACGCGCTCGAAGTACCGGATCGTCTCGATATTCACGCCAGTCCGGCGAGACAGCTCGCCGATCGTGATGCTTTCCTCAACGCGCATATATTGCTTGCTCCTGTAGTCACTACAGGATGCATAACGGGCTAACCCGCTAGAGGCGATAGATGAACCAAGAGACCATCCCGCGTGAACCCCTAGGCGCACCAACGTCACGACGTCGCGCCGACACGGGGCTATCCGCCCTCGGCGCGCTTGCGAGCTTAGCCGCTGTTCTAGCTGCGGCGTCATGCTGCGTCCTGCCCCTCGCACTCGCGGCGCTCGGCCTGGGGGCGGGCCTGTCCAGCAACTTCGCCGCGCTGATACCACTACGGTGGCCGCTAACGGCGACCTCCCTCATCGGCTTGGCTGCTGGGTGGTGGGCCTACGCGCAGCGGCGGAGGTCCTGTGCTGGGGACCGGTCCTGCACAATGCCGCTGCCCTCGCGCGCGACACCTATCCTGCTCGCGATTGGAACGGTTCTGACGCTTATCGCGTTCGCCTGGGACCTCCTAGAAGCGCCGCTGATGAACGCGCTTTCCTGATGCAGCTCACCTCAACCCTGACCTGTCCCAAATGCGGCGGGGTGGCCACCGAAAGGATGCCCACCAACGCCTGCCAATTCTTTTATGATTGCCGGCATTGCGCGGTGGTGCTGCGGCCCCTGGCTGGCGACTGCTGCGTGTTCTGCTCATTTGGCGATGTCCCATGCCCTCCGATCCAGGAAGCGAAAGCAAACGGGACTGTGGCGGGCTGCTGCGGGTGAGGCGATAGCTTCACGTTTCTTCGTGAACTGGGGTCCTGCTCGCCAAGGTCGCGCAAGCGAAATTGCCTACTTCGGTCTTATTCGACCGGTTCCTGACCTGCCTCAACTGCTCATTTTCGAGAGGGCATTTGAACAGGATAGCATTTCGGGCGCTTCAAAAACCCTTGCTCCTCCAGTTGCTAGAGCATGTAACCGCAATTTGCTCTCCTGCGGACGGGGGGCTGGAGGTGGCTTTTTGACGGCCCGTGTTGAAGCAATCGGTATGTCTCGACGCTCATTAGTGGCGCGGTTGGTGGCCTGTGGAACCGGCTTGGTGCTCGGTTCTCCAACGCTCGCGCGACAGACTTCCCGGTCTGCGGCCTCGTGGAACTTCGGCGCGGCTCACCTCGAATGGGAGCCGCTGGAAGTCGGCACGGGTGATACCCTCCTTGTTTCGGCACAAGTGCGCGGAGTGCCGGCGCGGGCGGTGCTCGACAGTGGCAGCGGCGCGTCGATCATGAGCACGGCGCTCGCGGCGAAGCTCGGCTTGAACAATGGTGAGCGGCGCATGATTAGCGGGCTGAGCGCCAAGGCCCCGGTGCTGCTGGTCCGCGACATCGACGTACAGCTCGCCCGCGAAACCCGTCGCTTACCCTTTGCCGTTGTTGGTGATCTGAGTTCAGTGTCGGCGGCCTTCGGACGACCGATCGACGTTCTCCTCGGTGCCGATATGTTCACGGGCAGCTGCATCGCGCTCGATTTCGCGAACAGGCGTATGGCGGTCGTCAAGTCAGGCACGTTTCTCGCCGGCCCCGACTGGCGCGCTGTCGCGCTCGGACGCGGTGCCAAGCAGGAGCTGTTCATCCGGGCCTCCGTCGAGGGCCTGTCTCCCGTGCCCTTGATGATCGATCTTGGCAGCTCGGCCGCGCTGATGCTCTCGTCGGCCTATGCCCGCGATCAAGGGCTGTTGAACGGGAAGCTCGTCTCGACCGCGGCGATCGGCGGCGTCGATGGCGTGCGAGTCAACGATGCTTTCACAACCCAGAACATCAACATTGAAGGGCTTGGCGTCTCGAACGTCCCCACACTCGGGATGAGAGCTTGGCTCTCCACCAGCACGGTTGGCAATGTCGGCCTACCGCTGATCGCTCAATTCGACGTGGTGTTCGACGTGACCGCCGGATTCGTGTGGCTCCGGCCACTCGGTCCTCGTCGTCGCCTGCCGATGCTGAAGGACCGTAGCGGCCTTGGCCTCGCAGCCTCACCAACGGCGCTCACCGTCGTTCATGTGGCGGCGAACAGTCCCGCGGAAAAGGCTGGCTGGGCGGTCGGCGACCGGATCGTGGCGGTGAACGGCCATTCGATCGATGCGAACTATACGCGTGGGGAGCTCTGGCAAGTGCGCTCCCGGCCTGCTGGCACCCTCGTAAAGCTGACGATGGCCTCGGGTGATGTGCGCGACCTCAGGCTAGCCGACTATTACTGATCGGCTTGAGGGTGGCCTTTGCCGATCGCCTTCATGATCCGACAATCGGCCATGCGCGCCTTGGTGCAGCTCTGGCTGAGCATTGCCAACTCATCCCGCAACACCGCGAGTTGCGCCAGCCTCTCCTCAACATCCTTGAGGTGCTGAGCAGCGATAGCTGAGGCGGCACCACAATCCTGGTCCGGGTTCTGCGCCAGCCCCATCAACGATCGTATTTCGTCGACCGAAAAGCCGAGCCGGCGACCGTTGCGGATGAAGTGCAAACGCTCGATGTCGCTGGCATCATAGGTTCTACGGCCCGACGCCGTGCGCGGGGCGGAGCGCAGCAACCCGATCGACTCATAAAACCGGATCGTCGTCACTTTTGTCGACGTCTCGCTGGCGAGCTGCCCAATCATCACCGGCTTCATCATGCCATCCTTGCTAATGCGAACGTGTCGCACATTTCGCTTGCTTCTACAGCGACTGGAGGTGGTAAGGAAGGCCGCATGAATGCTTCTACCGAAAGCTGCGGGTGCCACGGGGAGCCCGCGCGCGCGCAAACCGATCCGGCCTATCGCCGTGCGCTGCTGACCGTCGTGGTGCTCAACCTCGGCTTCGGAGTCGCCGAGCTGTTCGGCGGGTTCATCGCCGATAGCCAAGCGCTGAAAGCGGATTCCCTCGATTTTCTCGGGGACGGGTCGATCAGCCTTATCGGTCTTCTCGCGCTTGCCTGGTCCGCACGGGCGAGGGCAAAGGTCGCGCTGACGCAGGGGTTGTTTCTCGGTGCGCTTGGCGTGGGCGTAATCGGTTTCGCGATTTGGCGCGCCCTGAACGCAACCGCGCCGGATGCCGAACTGATGGGCACAATCGGCGTTGTCGCGCTCGCGATCAATGTCGTGTCCGCCTTGGTGCTTGCGCGTTTCCGGGAAGGGGACGCCAATGTTCGCGCGATCTGGCTGTTCAGCCGCAACGACGCGCTCGCCAATGTCGCGGTGATCGCCGCGGCCGGTCTGGTGGCGTGGACAGGAAGCGCCTGGCCGGACCTCGCCGTCGCCGGCCTCATCGCCCTCCTGTTCCTCCACTCCGCTTATGAAATCGTCACTGGCGCTCGGCGCGAACTGGGAGAGCAGTAGTGCGTCTGCTCACCTTGATCCGGGCAATGCTCTCGCTGCGGCTGCTCGCCGCGCTCGCTGCGCTGCTGATCCCTGCTGCGGCATTCGCCGAACCCGGCGACGTGCAAACCGCATGGCGGCTGCTCGACTATATGGCCGTCGATTATGGAGGCGCGGTCGCGAACGGTCGGATCAAGAGCGCGTCGGAATACGCCGAAATGAATGAGTTTGCCGCGTCGGTCTCGACACGGCTTCAAGGCCTGCCGGCGAAGCCGGAGCGCCAAGCCCTCATTCAGCGGGCCGCCAACCTCCAAGCGGTAATCGCGGAAAAGGGATCGACTGAACAGGTGGCCACACTGGCGCACGGGCTCGCGGCCGATCTGCTGCGCGCCTACCCGGTGCCGCTCGCGCCCGATAAGGCTCCGAACCTCGTCTCCGGCCATGCCCTGTTCCAACAATCCTGCGCGTCCTGTCACGGCATGACGGGCAACGGCCGTGGCCCCGACGCCGCCAAGCTCGCGACACCCCCGATCGCCTTTACCGATGCCGAACGTGCGCGCCAGCGCAGCGTCTTCGCGCTCTATCAGGTGGTGACGCAGGGCATCGACGGGACGGCGATGCAGAGCTTCGCCGATCTGCCGAACGATCAGCGCTGGGCGGTAGCATTCCGAGCCGGGAGCTTCGCCTTCACGGACGCGCAGGCGCGCGAAGGCGAGCGGCTGTGGAAATCCGATCCGACCCTTCGCCGTCGCATCCCGGACCTGAAAACCCTGGTCGCACTCACCCCGGCCGCGCTCGGCGCGGCGATCGGCGACGCCAAGGCTGACGCCGTGCTCGCGTTCCTGCGTCGCCACCCTGAACAGGTGATGCAACAGGCTCCCGGCTCGCTCGCGGTCGCCCGCGCCAAACTCGCCGAAAGCGTGGCCGCTGCCCGGCGTGGCGATGCGCGGATGGCAAAAGAGCTGGCGCTGTCAGCCTATCTCGATGGGTTCGAGCCGATCGAACCAACGCTCACCGCGCGCGACGCGACGCTGATGGGCCGAATCGAGGGCGCCATGGGGGAGTTCCGCGCCGCGATCGACCGGGGCGCATCGCCCGATGATCTCGCGGAGAAGGTCACGGTGCTGGGCGGCTTTTTCGATGATGCAGAAGCGGCGCTCGCGCCCGATGCCGCCACCGAGGCGTCCACGTTCCTGGGCGCGTTCACGATCCTGCTGCGTGAAGGGCTCGAAGCCCTGCTCATCGTTGTCGCCATGATCGCGTTCCTGCGTAAAGCCGAGCGCGGCGAGGCGCTGCGGTACGTGCATGGCGGCTGGGTCAGCGCGATCATCGCGGGCGGGATCACCTGGGCGGTCGCCACCTATGCGATCGGGATCAGCGGTGCGAGCCGGGAGCTGACGGAAGGGTTTGGCTCGCTGTTCGCCGCGGTCGTGCTGCTCTCGGTCGGGATTTGGATGCACGGCAAGGCGCAGGCCGATCAGTGGCAGCGCTATATTCGCGAGAAGATGTCGCGGGCGCTCTCGGGCGGGTCGGGCTGGTTCCTGTTCGGGCTGGCGTTCGTCGTAGTTTATCGCGAGGTCTTCGAGACGATCCTGTTCTATGCCGCGCTTTCGGCGCAAGGTGACAACGGGATGCTTCTCGCGGGGGCCGGGTCGGCGATTGGACTGCTCAGCCTGATCGCTTGGGCCATGCTTCGCTACAGTCGCAAGCTGCCGATCGCGCAGTTCTTCCGCTATAGCTCCTGGCTCATGGCGGTCCTGACCGTCGTGCTGGCGGGTAAAGGCGTCGCCGCGCTCCAGGAAGCCGGCCTTATCAACATCGCACCGCTCGCGGACGTGCCACGGCTGTCGATGCTCGGCGTGTTTCCCACTTGGCAATCGGTGCTGGCGCAACTCCTGATGGCGGTCGCCATTGCGGTCGGGTTCGCCTGGAACGGGCGCGACCGATCCCGCTCGGGTTCCGGCTCAGTGACCCTTGGTTCGAATTAGTGCAATGACATGAAAACCCTTCCGTGATAGAGGCAAGCTAGTGCGAGCCTTTTTGCCTTTCCTGACATGCCTGATGCTGGTCCTGACCAGCTTCTCCGGCATGGCCCATGCCGCCGATCTGGCGGGGGGAAGCATCGCGGGCGTTGAGTTCACGGTCCATACCGCCGGTGACATCGATCAGGTGCCATCGGACTCGGACAAGAATGTCCCGCATCATCACAATTATTGTCACGGACACGACGTCGGCGCGCCTGCGCGCACGACGATGGAATATACCCCCGTCCTCACAGTGCCCAAGCCGACAATCTCCGCCTCTGCGTCGCTCGACGGCCGCACCGGCATGGTCCATTTGAGGCCCCCCCAAGCCTGACGTCCGATTTGGGCGTGCGTTGGCGCGCCCCTGTCGATCATCGTCAGGAGTCCTATTTTCATGAATCGTATCCTCGCGGCCATGCTGGCCGCAGCGTCTTGCGCCACGATGGCGCAGGCGCAGGTCGGACCGTCCGCGCCTGTTGCGCAGGATGCGCCGGTCTACACGCTTGACCAAGCGGTCAGTGCAGCGGGCGGTTCGGCCCCTGCTGCGGAAGCGGCGACAGCTGGAATCGACGCGGCCCGTGCAGGTCGCACAGTCGCCGGCTTGCGGCCCAATCCGGTGGTTCAAGGCCAAGTCGAGAATGTCATCGGCTCCGGGCCGTATCGGGGGGTCCGCAGCGCGGAAACCACGGTCGGCTTTGCGATCCCGATCGAGCTAGGCGGCAAGCGCGGCGCCCGCGTCGCGGTCGCCAATGCGCAATTGTCCCGGGCCGAGATCCAGGCCGCGATCATCGCGGCGGATGTCCGGCTTCAGGTAACGCAGCTCTATGTCGAAGCGGTCGCGGCCGATCGCCGGGTAATGACAGCCCGCGATCAGGCCCGGATCGCCAGCGATGCGCTGCGGGCCGCGAGCGTTCGCGTGCAGGCAGGGCGGGCATCGCCACTCGAGCAACAGCGCGCGGATGTCGCGCGTATCAATGCCGACGCCAATGTGGAGCGGCAGCTTCGCTTGGCCGAGGCGGCCCGCGCCAATCTGGCGCGTCGGATCGGACGGCCGATCGACGGCCTGCTCGATGACACGCTGCTCGATCGCCTTCCCGATGTGAACGTCTATGGGCCGTTGGCACCGGTCAACACGACCGGCACACTCGCGCTGGCGGCAGCCAACGCGGATTTCTCCATTGCCGAAGCCGGCGTGCGGCTCGCGCGCGCCAATCGCGTGCCTGACCTGAACGTCGGGCCGTCGATCCGCCGCCTGGAAGCGACCAACGACATGGCGGCGGTGTTCAGCGTGTCGATCCCGATCCCGGTGTTCAACAATGGTCGCGCCGCGATTGCGCAGGCGACCGCGCAGCGGACCCAGGCGGATGCGCAGCGCCGCGTGACCGCGCTCGACATCGAACAGGCGATCACGGACGCGCAGGCGCAGGCGGCCAATGCCGCAACGACGGCTCGTGCGGCGTCGGGGCCGGCGCTGGCGGCTGCACAGGAGGCCGCCCGCATCGCGCGGATCGGCTATCGCGAGGGCAAGTTCGGCCAGCTCGAATTGCTCGATGCTGAACGCACGCTCGCCGAAACGCGGGTCGCCGCGATCGACGCGCTTGCCAATTACCAGAATGCCCGCGCGCAAGTGGAGCGACTGACCGCTCGTGCGCCCAATGGGGGGAATCAGTGATGAAGAGCTTTTATCTCGCGGGCGCGGCGTCGCTCGCCCTGCTCTTGGCTGCCTGCGGCGGCAAGGATGGCGGAAACGAGGCAACTGCCGAAGGCGCAGCTGCCAATGAGACGGCAGCGGGCACGGAAAAGGGCGGTGCTGAAGGCGGTCATGCCGGTGAAGGCGTCGTCACATTGGGTGCCGACCAGATCGCCACAGCGGGCGTCCAGGTCGGACGGCCGATCATCGGCGGGGCCGGGACGATCGAGCTGCCCGCGATCATCGAGGGCGACCCACAGGGAACGCAGGTCGTCTCGGCCGCAATTGCGGGACGCGTGGTCGCGCTCACCCGTAACCTCGGCCAATCGGTCGGACGCGGCCAGACCATTGCGGTCATCGAAAGCCGCGAGGCGGCGCAGATCAAGGGCGAGGTCGAGGCGGCGCGGGCGCGGCTTCAGCTCGCTAATTCGAACCTCGCGCGCGAACAGCGGCTGTTCGCGCAGAGAGTCTCCCCTGAACAGGATCTGATCGCCGCCCGCACAGCGGCGACGGAGGCGCGGATCGCCCTGACGCAGGCGCAGAGCATGGTTTCGGCGGCGGGTGTCGGCGGCGGCGGGCTCAACCGGCTCGGCATTGCCGCGCCGATCTCGGGCCAGATCATTGCGCGCCCCGTGACGCTGGGACAAACGGTCGCGGCGGATGCCGAACTCTATCGCATCGCCAACCTGAGCCAGGTGTCGATCGCGCTTAATCTCAAGCCCGAGGATGCGGGCCGGGTGCGTCCCGGCAATACGGTGCTGGTGAAGGCGGCAGGCCGTCAGGCGACCGCCCGCGTGACCTTCGTGTCGCCGGCGCTTGATCCGCAGACGCGGCTCGTGCCTGCGCTCGCCACCCTCGACAATCGCGGTGGCGAATGGCGGGTCGGCGAGCCTGTGACGGCAGCCGTGCAGCTCACGGGCAGCGGCGGGAGCGGGGCGGTCCGCGTGCCGACGACGGCGGTCCAGAGTTTCGAGGGCAAGTCGGTCGTGTTCGTGCGCACGCCCACCGGCTTCAAGGCGACCCCGGTCCAGCTCGGCGATGCGTCGGGCGACACGGTGATCGTCCGGTCGGGCCTGACCGGCAACGAACAGATCGCCACCACCGGAAGTTTCACGCTCAAGGCCGAGATCGGCAAGGGCGAAGCGAGCCACGAGGATTAAGCCATGATCGCCCGTATCGTAACCTGGGCGGTCGAGAAGCGCTGGCTAGTCCTGCTCCTCACCGTCATCGTCGCCGCCATCGGCGCCTTTTCCCTCTACCGGCTACCGATCGACGCGGTGCCGGACATCACCAACAATCAGGTCCAGATCAACGTCCGCGCGCCTGCCCTCTCGCCCGAGCTGGTCGAGAAGCAGGTGTCGTTTCCAATCGAAACCGCGCTCGCCGGCACCCCCGGCCTGGAATATACGCGCTCGTTGAGCCGCAACGGCTTCGCGCAGATCACGGCGGTCTTTTCGGACGCGACGGACATCTATTTCGCCCGCCAGCAGGTGGGCGAGCGTCTGCGGGGCGTGCAAGAGAATCTGCCCGACGGCGTGAACCCTGAAATGGGTCCGATCGCGACAGGCCTGGGCGAGGTGTACATGTACACCGTTCGTCTCGATCATCGCGAGGACGACAAGCACAAGCCCGGTGAACCGGGCCAACAGCCCGATGGCAGCTACATCACGCCAGAGGGCGAGCGACTGACGACCGAAGAGGACAAGGCGACCTACCTGCGCACCGCGCAGGACTGGATCGTGACGCCGCTTCTGAAGACCACACCGGGCCTCGCCGGTGTCGACTCGATTGGCGGTTACGCCAAGCAGTTCCTCGTCGTGCCCGACGTGCAGAAGCTGGCCTCGCTCGGCATCACGCTGACGGACCTGGGAAATGCGCTGGAGCGCAATAACACCAGCGTCGGCGGTGGCTTCGTCAATCGCAATGGCGAAGGTCTGGCTGTTCGCTCGGATGCGCTCGTTCGCAATGCCAGCGAGTTGGCCAGGACCGTGATCGCGACACGTAACGGCGTGCCGATCACGGTAGAACAAGTTGCGACTGTGAAGACGGGTCAGGCGATCCGCATGGGTTCGGCATCGGAGAACGGTACCGAAGTCGTCGTCGGCACGGCGATCATGCGGATCGGCGAGAACAGCCGCATCGTGTCGACCGCGGTCGCTGAGAAACTGAAGACGATCAACGCTTCGCTGCCTCCTGACGTCGTAATTCAGCCGGTGCTGAACCGCACCGAGCTGGTCAATTCGACGATCAAGACGGTCGCGAAAAACCTGTCCGAAGGCGCGGTGCTGGTCATCGTCGTGCTCTTCCTGCTGCTCGGCAACTTCCGTGCGGCCCTGATCGCGGCGTTGGTCATCCCGATCACCATGATGCTGACAGGCTTTGGTATGCTGCGCGCTGGGGTCTCGGCCAATCTGATGAGCCTTGGGGCTTTGGACTTCGGTCTGATCGTCGACGGCGCCGTCATCATCGTTGAAAACGCGCTGCGAAGGCTTGCCGAGCAACAGCATCATGAAGGCCGATTGCTGAGCGTCAAGGAAAGGCTCGCGACCGTGGCAGCCGCCGCGCGCGAGATGATCCGGCCCTCGGTCTACGGACAGGCGATCATCATCCTCGTCTACGTGCCGCTACTCACGCTGACCGGCGTGGAGGGCAAGACGTTCGTGCCGATGGCGCTCACCGTCATCATCGCGCTCGGCTTCGCCTTCATCCTGTCGCTCACCTTCGTCCCCGCCATGATCGCGATCTGGCTGTCCAAAAAGGTGGAGGAGAAGGACGGCCGCATCATCACATGGCTGAAGAAGCGCTACGAACCCGGTCTCGACCGGGCGATGAAGCGCCCGACCCTGACGATCGGGGCGGGTGTCGGCAGCCTTGTGGTGGCGGCGCTGGCCTTCACCACGCTCGGCTCGGTGTTCCTGCCGCAGCTCGATGAAGGCGATCTGCTCATCCAGTCGCTCCGCATCCCGGCAACGTCGGTCCAGCAGAGTCAGGCGATGCAGGTGCCGATCGAGAGGATGATGTCGAAGCAACCGGAGGTGGCGTTCGTCTATTCAAAGACGGGCACCGCCGAGCTGGCGGCCGACCCGATGCCGCCGAACGCGACCGACATGTTCGTCATCCTGAAGCCGCGGAAGGACTGGCCGAACCCCGACCTTCCCAAGGAGGAGCTGGTAAGTCGGATCGAGGGTAATCTCGCGAAGTTCCCGGGCAATGCCTATGAGATCACCCAGCCCATCCAGATGCGCTTCAACGAGCTGATCGCCGGCGTTCGCGGCGATATCGCGGTGAAGGTATTCGGCGACGACTTCACACAAATGAACCGGACGGCCGAGCAGGTTGCTGCGGTGCTGCGCAAGACGCAGGGCGCAGCGGACGTGAAGGTCGAGCAAACGACGGGCCTGCCCATGCTCGACATTCGCGTCAATCGCGACGCAATGGCGCGTCTGGGCGTCACTGCCCAAGATGTGCAGGACATCGTCACCGCGACAATCGGCGGGCGCACCTCGGGCCAGATCTTCGAGGGCGATCGGCGCTTTCCGGTCGTGATACGGCTCTCTGAAGCGCAACGGGCGGACATCGGCCTTCTCGAACAGGTGCAGGTGCCGTTGGCGGGGGGTGGCTATGTGCCGCTTTCGAGCGTCGCCGACATCAAGGTGGTCGATGGTCCCAACCAGATCAGCCGCGAGAACGGGAAGCGTCGCGTGGTGGTGCAAGCCAATGTGCGCGGTCGCGACGTCGGCAGTGTCGTTGCGGACGCGCAGGCGGCGATCGGTAGCCAGGTTCGGCTGCCCGCTGGTGCCTATCTCGAATGGGGCGGCCAGTTCGAGAACCTGCAATCGGCAAGCGAACGTCTGAAGCTGGTCATTCCGGCCTGCTTCATCCTGATCCTGTTGCTCCTCTACGGGGCATTGGGATCGGTCCGCGATGCCGCGATCGTCTTCACCGGCGTGCCCTTCGCGCTGGTGGGCGGCGTTCTGCTGCTGTTCCTGCGGGGCATGGACTTCTCGATCTCGGCGGCGGTTGGCTTCATCGCCTTGTCGGGCATCGCGGTCCTCAACGGCCTCGTGATGGTCAGCTCGATCCAGGACCTGATCCGGTCGGGGCTATCGCGCGAAGAGGCGGCCCATGTCGGCGCAATGCAGCGTCTGCGGCCCGTCGTCATGACCGCGCTCGTCGCCAGCCTCGGCTTCGTGCCGATGGCGCTTGGCGAAGGCGCGGGCGCGGAGGTGCAGAAGCCATTGGCGACCGTCGTCATCGGCGGCCTGATCTCGGCAACGCTGCTGACGCTGTTCGTGCTGCCGACGCTCTACGCCCGGTTCGGGCAGAAAGTGATCGAGAAGCCCGAGCACTACAATGAGGAGCATGAAGGGGACGACCACGGTCAGACCTTCGTGAACGACTTGGCCTGAAGGGTGAGCGGGGCGATCCGCGATCGCCCCGCTCATCTCTGGGAGATGGGGATATGCCTCGCACCATAACCAGCTCAATGCTTCACGGCGGGCCACTGCGGATCTGGTCGGCGATCACCGATCCGGATCATCGTCGGGCTTGGAGTCCGCTCGTATTCCTCGACAACCCGTGCCAGCTTGGCGAGACGGAATGTACCTTCGCGATCCAGGGCATCACCCGACCAATTCGGACGCCAGCACGGATTGATCGATTCGATAAGCCGCACGCCTTCGCTTGGTCCTGCGGCATCCCTTATCTGTTCACGCTCGAAGAGCGGTACGAGCTGGCAGGGGACGACGGTGGCACCAGGCTAACACATAGCTGCACGCTGCGCGGGGCGCTGTCTTTGCCGTTCGCGGCGATGATGTTGCGTCGCCTGCGGTCCCTGATGATCGAGGCTGACGATCGCCTCGCAACCTATCTGCGCTGGCGGGTGGGTCAGCCTGCCCGTGGGATCAATCGTCAGCGCGTCCCCTCCCGGTACAGGAGGAAGGCGCGATGACGCCGTTGAAGCGGGTTCTGCCCGCCCTCATCCTCGTTATCGGGCTGGCGGCTTGCACGGAAAGCAAGCCGCCAGCCCCGCCAACGGAGCAGCAAATCCATTCGTCCGACAGCGCCGTGGCGACCGGGGAAATGGGGCGCCATCCCTATCGCTGTTCCGACGGGGAACCGCTGTTCGTCGACTACAAGGACAACGGCCTGCAGATCGATTTGCGGCGCTCCAGCAGCGCCGTGCCCATGACGCTGACCGCGCCAGCGCAGGGCCTCCAATATGTCGGCGAGACAGCCACCGCGACCTTCAAGGGGTCGCAGCTCACCATCGTGGAAGGCGAAGGCCGCACGCGGACCTGCGAACGGGAGGGCACCCGATGAACCGTCCTGTCTTCCGACACGTCGCACTGCAACGGGAGAGAAACGATGTCTGACACGTCGATCTCGAATGTGATGGCCATTCGCGCCGAAGTGATCGCGCGAAGCCGCGCCTTGCGCGAGGCGCAGCCGACGGCACCGCCCGGCGTGACGCCGACCGCTCCAGCCTCAACCTTTGCCGACACCCTCAATGCCGTGGTGGCGAAGGTCAACGAGACCCAGGAGCAGGAGGATGTCGTCACCGAAGCATATGAACGGGGCGAAACCACCGACATTGCGACCGTCGCGCTCATCCAGAGCCGTGCATCCATTACGTTCGAGGCGACGCTGCAAGTCCGGAACAAGCTGCTGTCTGCATATCGAGACATCATGAACATGCCGATCGGATGACGATCGCGGAGATAACTAAGGCGGTATTGGTATGATTGTCGGCACAAGGCCACGATTTACGCAGATTATTGTCGAGGTTTGGAAGCCCCTCACGATCCTGTTCGTGTGGGACGTGGCGGTGACGGCATTCCACATGATGACCCCGATCAAGGAACCGCCTTTGCCGACGGCGCTGTTCGGCACTGCCATCGCGCTCTTCATGGGGTTTCGGACCAACGCCGCTTATGCACGCTGGTGGGAAGCGCGAACTCTTTGGGGCGCGCTCATCAATTCCTCGCGCAGTCTGGCCCGGATCACGCGCAGCCTGACCAAGGGGGAACCCGAGGGCAGTGAGATACGGCACCACATCATCCTGAGGCAGATCGCCTTTGCGCACTCGATGCGCTGCCAGCTTCGCCGACAGTCGCCCTATGAAGAAATTGCCCGGGTCGCCGGAACGGAGGTCGCCGATATGGCGGTCACTCGCCTGAACCCTGCCAATGCGCTCTTGGAGGACATATCGGGCATTTACGCTGACGCGCTCGCGGAAGGTCGGATCACCGAGATCCAGCAGGCAACTGTGGAGCGCGTCCTGATCGACATCGCCAATGCGCAGGGCGGCATGGAGCGGATCAAGAACACGCCGCTGCCCAATGGCTTTCGGTTCTTCCCGAACCTCTTCACGCGTGTGTTCTGCGTGCTGCTCCCGATCGCGCTGGTCGAATCCCTGGGCCTTGCCACGCCGATCGGATCGACGCTGATCGGACTCGTCTTCCTCGCGGTGCTGAGCATCGGCGAGGATCTGACCGATCCGTTCGCCAATAGCGTCCACGATGTCCCGCTCACGGCCATGTGCCGCACGATCGAGATCGACCTTCTCCAAACCGCGGGACTTCCGGCCCCCGAGCCGCTGACACCTGATCACGGGGTGCTGTGGTGATGGGCATGCGCGCCTTGCTGCATCTGCCCGGGCTCACGATCGCGCGCGTTGGCGCCGTTCTCGTCACCGGCGTGATTGTAGGGGCGTGCAACCCGGCTCCGAGCGAACCTGTCGAACCGGCTCATGACAAGCGTGTGACGCCAAGGCTGATCGCGCAGCGCATCATGTATTGCGACGACGGCACCCGCGCCGATGTCGACTTCATCGACGACGGCCTGAAGATGGCCGTCACCTGGCTGCCGAAGGGCAGGACCGAGATCCTGCGCGCCCAGCGAACCGGTGATGAATTTCGCGGCAACCAGTCACGGGCGGTCGTGGCGGGCGGGGCGATCGCCTTCATGCGGCGCGGGAAAATCCACGTCTGTCACCGAACCCCGGAGGGATCATAGGATATGCAGGCACTGCTTTACACGCTTGCGCCTGTGCTGGCGGTCGTAATCGGCGCGATCATCGCGAGCCGCACAAAGTTAAATCCTGGCCTCGTGGCGGGGCTACAGCATCTTGCTGCCGGCGTCGTGTTCGCGGCGGCAGCGACTGAAATCCTGCCGCAGGTCAAGCATGAGGCTTCGCCCAGCGCGACGTTGATCGGCGGGGCGGCGGGCGTCGTAACGATGCTGGGTCTCAAGGCTTTCGAGGCCCGCTTCAAGGGGCCGATGGCGCTGCTCGCCGCGATCGGCATCGACATCCTGGTCGATGGCCTGGTGCTCGGCCTTGCGTTCGTCGCGGGCGAGAAGGCGGGATTTCTGCTGACGATCGCGCTGACACTCGAAGTGCTCTTCCTGGGTCTGACACTGACCAACGAGCTGGCGGAAACCTATCGCTCGCGCCTGCGCATCATCGTGATCGTCTCGGCCTTGGCGCTGCTGCTGCCGATCGGCGCGCTCGCTGCCGTTCCTGTCGCCACGCTCTCGCCGGTAATGGTCGCTGGCTTCCTGAGCTTTGGGCTGATGGCGCTGCTCTACCTCGTCACGGAAGAGCTGCTGGTTGAGGCGCACGAGAAGCCTGACACCCCGCTCATCAGCTCGATGTTCTTCGTAGGGTTCCTCGCCCTCCTGACGCTCGAGGAGATCATGGGATGAATGCGAGCAACGACAACGCGGGCACGCAGGAGCGTCGCACGCTCTGGATCGTGCTGCTGCTGAACGCAGCAATCGCAGCGGGCTTTTTCGTATCCGGCGCGTTCGCCGATTCAAGTGCGCTCATCGCCAACGGCGTCGACAATCTGTCCGACACCGCCGTTTACGCTCTCAGCCTCGTCGCGCTGACCCACGGTAAGACGTGGAAGACGCGCGCCGCGATCGCATCGGGGGTAATGCTGCTGATCTTTGCGGGCGGCATCCTGATCGATGTCGGGCGACGCTATGTGCAGGGGAGCGAGCCGATCGGACCGACCATGATGGTCATGTCGGCGATCGCCGGCGTCGTAAACTACCTCTGCCTGCGGCTGCTCCAGCGGCTCAAGGATCCGGACGTTAACCTACGGGCCGCCACCACCTTCAGCTTCAATGACTTCATTTCCAATGGCGGCATCCTGATCGCGGGCGTGCTGGTGCTGTGGCTGGGCACCAACTGGCCGGACCTTCTGGTCGGCTTCGCTACCGCCATCATCGCCATCAAGGGCGGTGTCGAAATCCTGCGCGACGCGCGCGCCGAAACCAAGAAAAGCGAAAGGAGGTCGTCATGAACGACAAGCTCGAACTCGATATTCCAGTATTGTTGCCGGACCTTCCTGACGCGGCCGACGCTTGCCTGGACCGTCTCGTATCAACCCTGTCAAAGCGCGAAGGCGTCGAGCGGGCGCATGTGATCTGCCTCGACGGCGACACGCCGGCGGCCCTGTGCATCCATTTCGACGCTGCCAAGCTGCCGCTGCCGCGCTTGCGCGAGATGGTGCGCGCCGCGGGCGCCGAAATCACCGAACGCTACGGCCATGCGATCTGGCAGGTGACGGGGATCAGCCACGAGCGTCGGGCGCGCACCGTCAGTGACGCGCTATGCGCGCTGCCGGGCGTGGTGCAGGCGAGTGCCAGTACCAGTGGGTCTGTCCGGGTTGAATATGACCGCCGCGAGACCACCGAAGAGGAGGTGCGTTCGGCGCTTCGCAAGTTGAAGGTCCGGGTGGGCAAGCGGGTCGCCGCCGACGACCATGCCGGCCATGACCATGGTCCCGGTGGGCACGGGGCGGGCGAGGAGAAACACGGTCCTGGCGACGGTCACGACCATAGCCATGCCGATTTTCTTGGTCCCAACACCGAGTTGATCTTTGCGCTCGCTTGCGGCGCGCTGCTGGGAATTGGCTACGCGATCGAGAAGCTGGCCACCGGTGCACCGGACTGGCTGCCGACCGCCTGCTACATCGCAGCCTATTTCTTCGGCGGGTTCTTCACGCTGCGCGAGGCAATCGACAATCTTCGGCTGAAGAAGTTCGAGATCGACACGCTGATGTTGGTTGCTGCCGCCGGCGCCGCTGCGCTGGGCGCATGGGCCGAAGGCGCGCTGCTGCTGTTCCTGTTCAGCCTTGGCCATGCGCTTGAGCATTACGCGATGGGACGCGCCAAGAAGGCGATCGAGGCGCTGGCGAAGCTCGCGCCCGAAACCGCGACCGTGCGACGTGACGGGCAGACCAGCGAAATCCCGGTCGAGGAGATGGTTGTCGGGGATATTGCTATCGTCCGACCAAACGAACGCCTTCCCGCCGATGGTTTCGTCATCACGGGCACGAGCGCGATCAACCAAGCCCCGGTGACCGGCGAGAGCATCCCGGTCGACAAGGTGCCGGTCGCGGACGCGGCAGCCGCCCGCGCCAAGCCCGATGCGGTCGAGGCGGAGAGCCGCGTCTTTGCCGGCACGATCAATGGCGGCGGCGCGATCGAGATCGAGGTGACGCGCCGATCCAACGAGTCCGCGCTCGCCAAGGTGGTGAAGATGGTGAGCGAGGCGGAGACGCAGAAGTCGCCGACGCAGCGCTTCACCGATCGGTTCGAGCGCATCTTCGTGCCCGCCGTCCTGATCCTGTCGGTGCTGCTGCTGTTCGCCTGGGTGGTCATCGACGAGCCGTTCCGCGACAGCTTCTATCGCGCGATGGCGGTACTGGTCGCAGCGAGCCCTTGCGCGCTCGCGATCGCGACGCCGAGCGCGGTCCTGTCCGGCGTCGCGCGCGCGGCACGTGGCGGTGTGCTGGTGAAGGGCGGTGCGCCGCTCGAAAACCTCGGCTCGTTGAAGGCGATCGCCTTCGACAAGACCGGCACGCTGACCGAAGGGCGCCCGCGCATCACCGATGTCGTGCCCGTCGACGGCACCGACGAAGGCGAGCTGCTGTCGCTGGCCGTCGCTGTCGAGGCGCTGAGCGATCACCCGCTGGCCCAAGCGATCGTCAACGACGGCCGCGAACGCCTGAATGGGCGCCCGTTGCCCACCGCTGGCGACCTCAAGAGCCTGACCGGTCGTGGCGTCACCGCGAGCGTGGATGGCGAGACGGTGTGGATCGGCAAGGCCGAGATGTTTGGGGGCGAGGGCATACCGGCGCTGGGGCAGGGGGCGCAGGACGCGATCGCGAAGCTGCGCGAGAACGGCCGCACGACGATGGTCGTCCGCAAGGGAGACCGCGACCTAGGCGCGATCGGCCTGATGGACACGCCCCGCGAAGCGGCCAAGACCGCGCTGCGCCGGCTGCACGAGATGGGTGTGTCGCGGATGATAATGATCTCCGGCGATCACCAGAAGGTCGCCGAAGCGATCGCCAACGATGTCGGAATCGATGAGGCGTGGGGCGACCTCATGCCCGAAGACAAGGTGGCCGCAATCAAGAAGCTTGCCGGCGAGGACAAGGTCGCGATGGTCGGCGACGGCGTGAACGACGCGCCCGCGATGGCGAGCGCCACGGTCGGCATCGCAATGGGCGCGGCGGGGTCGGACGTAGCGCTCGAGACGGCCGACGTAGCGCTGATGGCCGACGACCTGGCGCACTTGCCGTTCGCGGTCGGCCTGAGCCGTCATACGCGCGGCATCATCCGTCAGAACGTGTTCGTCAGCCTGGGCGTCGTCGCCTTCCTCGTGCCTGCCACCATCCTCGGCCTCGGCATCGGGCCAGCGGTGGCGGTCCATGAGGGATCGACACTGCTCGTCGTCATCAACGCGCTCCGGCTGCTCGCCTACCGCGACCCGGCGGGGAACGCGGCATGAAGTGGCTGGTCGCTTTCGACCTCGACGGCACGCTCGCGGAGAGCAAACGCCCGTTATCGGAGGATATGGCCGCGATCATCGCCCGGTTGCTCGCCGTTACCGATGTGGCGGTGATCTCGGGCGGGGACTGGCCACAATTCGAAAAGCAGGTCGCGTCGCGCTTGCCTGCGGACGCAGCGCTCGACCGCCTCTGGTTGATGCCGACCACCGGCACCAAGCTCTATCGCTTCATCGATGGGGCTTGGTGCGTGGTCTATGCCGAGCTGTTCGACGATGCGGAGAAGGCGAAGATCCGCGCGGCCTTCGACCGGGCGCTGGCCGATGCCGGCCTCGCCGATGAACGCATATGGGGCGAGCGGATCGAGGATCGCGGCAGCCAGATTACCTTTTCGGGGCTGGGGCAGGCGGCGCCGCTGAAGGAAAAGGAGGGATGGGACCGGGATCGGAAAAAACGCACTGCATTGCAGGCGACCTTGCGCGCAGTGCTGCCGGGCCTCTCGATCAATCTTGGCGGTACGACATCGATCGACGTGACGAGGGCAGGGGTCGACAAAGGCTACGGCCTGAAGCGCCTGAGCGCCGAAAGCGGCGTGCCGCTCGACGGCATGTTGTTCATCGGCGATGCGATCTTCCCCGGTGGAAATGACTATCCCGCCGTCGAGATCGGCCTCGACACGGTCAGGGTGCGCGACGTTGCGGAAACCGCCGCCGTCGTGGCCGCCATCATCGCATGTCTGCACCGGTAGGTTCGCAGATGTTCACGATCCTCGCCTTAATCACGAGCGCCTTCAAGGCGCTCGGCCCAACATTCGTTTTTAACCTCCGATTTGGAGCGATCGCGTAGAACAGGCAGGCCGGCATGTTTCAAAGCTCATGGTGGGAGATAACCACCCATATCATCAGTCTCGCCGTCGCCTACGCGCTTGCCCTTCCGGTTGGCTGGGATCGCGAGAAGGACGCCCGTAGCGCAGGCATCCGCACATTCCCGTTGGTTGCCATCGCCAGTTGCGGCTTCGTGCTGGTAGGCATCGCGATCCTCGGCCGCACGTCCCCGGCGCAGGCCAGGTTGCTCGAAGGTCTGATTACAGGCGTCGGTTTCATTGGGGGCGGCGCGATCCTGAAGAAGGGTAGCAAAGCCTCGGGTACGGCAACAGCGGCCAGCCTGTGGGCGACTGGCGCGCTCGGGGCGGCCGTCGGCTACGGCCTATACGATATCGCCTTCATCCTGAGCTGCACCACCTTCCTGACCCTGCGCTGTTCTCGTCCGCTCAAGCGCGCTACCAATGGCGACGCCTGTACTCCGGCAAGTCCATGACGACCTCTCAGGCGAGCCGATGGACACATCCAGTGCAAGCCCTCACCCGACGTTGGGCGCCGGCGCGGACTATCCCGGCGCGGGACCGCCAACACCGCTTGCTGCGCTGGGCGACGCTGTTGGAGCGCAATCCTCACCAGATCATCGGCCTGCTGCCTCCCTCTTGGGCAGGCGGTGACGCGCGCGGCCCGATGATCGATCGGCCGAGCGCGATCGATGTCGCATGGGACGATGTGGTGCTGCGTGTGATGGGGCTGGCGGGTCGATCGCGCCGTGAAGCCAAAGCATTCTTCGGGCTGTCGGACGCGGAATTGGATCGAATTGTCGCTGGGTCGTGGCGGTGTCCGATCCGCCCCGCTTGGCAGGTCGCCGCGCGGATCAGGAACGTCGAGTGCCCGCGACTGGAAAACGCGATCGTAGGATCGGTCCTCGCCCTCATCCTCGTGTTCTGCGCCATCTTCTATTGGATCATCTGACGAGGCTGTCTTGTGTTCGACATCATAACATCGATCCTATCGGCACTCGGCGGCTTTGGCGTCTTCCTGCTGATGCTGGCCGAGAACGTCTTTCCGCCGATTCCATCGGAAGTGATCCTGCCCCTTGCGGGCTACACGGCCGCGCAGGGGCGCGGCTCGCTGTGGGTGGTCGTTATCGCTGGCACCCTCGGATCGGCCGCAGGAGCGATCCTATGGTACTATGTCGGGCGCTGGATCGGCATCGATCGGTTGAAGCGCTTTGCTTCTCGCCACGGTCGATGGCTGACGTTGACGGCGGACGAGATCGATCATGTCGATCGCTGGTTCGACCGCTATGGCCGTTGGGCGGTTCTGTTCGGACGAATGGTCCCGGGAGTCCGGACGTTGATTTCGGTGCCAGCAGGGGTCAGCGGAATGCCCCTCGGTCCGTTCCTGCTTTCCACGCTTGCCGGCTCGGCAATATGGACCGTGATCCTCGTGCTAGCCGGCTACGAGCTGGGCGAACGCTATAATCAGGTGGCGAGCGTCATCGAACCGGTCAGCAACGCCGTGCTCTTGCTGGCCGTCATTTGGTATCTCTGGCGGGTCGCGACCTTCGGGCGATCCGGGGATCGCCATTGATGAATGTCAATGGCTCGTCTCCCGTTTTTCCCGCCGGACTTTGGCTTACGGCAGCTTCGATGCTGGTCTTCGTCACGCGCTACGCCAGTGCCCTTGGCCTGGTCCCGCGAGGAACCACGTTCATTCTCATCAAGTGGATCGGGAGGCTTTACCGCATCGGGTTTCGCGCATGGCGTCGCAACGGGGGGAAGTGGCGCTGGGCCGCATCATCAAGATCCACCGCCACAAGGTAAGCGAAGCATCCTATGTACTATCTTGCAGTCAAGGCCATCGTCTCGGGCATACTAATCGCGGCAGCGTCGGAAGTGGCGAAGCGCTATCCCGGGTTCGGAGCGCTGATTGCGTCGCTACCGGTCGTCTCGGTCCTTGGCATGATATGGCTGTGGCACGACCGGCCTGATGCGATGAACATGGCGGCCCATGCGCAGGCGACCTTCTGGTTCGTACTCCCCTCGCTGCCGCTATTCCTACTGATACCAGTCCTTTTGCGTCACGGAATTGGCTTTTGGCCAGCCTTGGCCGCCGGATGCTGCCTGACCGTCCTGCTCTATATCGCGATGGTTCTCGCACTCCGGCGCTTTGGCATCGCTTTGTGATTTCCATGAACAACGAGCGGGTGAACAGAATGACAAACCTCAAGGAACGCGCGCTCATTGCCGCTGTCGCGACCATCGCTCTGACTGGATGCGGACTGATTAAACCACGGGATGCTGGCTATTTCCGTTTCCACGCGGAAGAGGCGAGGCTGGTTGTCACCCGCTGCGAGCGGGGCCAGGAAACCGGCAGCGACTGCGAGGCCGCGGCCCAGGCCGTGGCCGAGCTCGATGCGGCTGCGCGCCGGCAACCTCCGGCCAGAGCCGGACGCCAGCGCGGACATGATGCTACACTGGAGAAGGAACGTGATGATCGGAATTAACGGCACGCTCGCGCTGATGGTCGCAACGGCCGCTGGACTGACGCCACCTGCTGCGAGCGCACAGCACGCTCAACACGGTACGAGCGTGACCCGGGGAGCTGATGCGGGAAAGCGGGCCGACACGCCCGCAACCAGAGCCTACCGGGCCGCGAACGCCAAGATGCATGGCGCTATGGACGTGGCCTTCACTGGTGATGCCGACGCCGACTTCATGCGCGCGATGATCCCCCATCATGAAGGCGCGATCGCGATGGCCGAGATAGAATTGAGGTACGGGCGCGATCCCGCTGTTCGCCGGCTTGCAGCCGAAGTAGTGGCGACGCAGCGGCGCGAGATCGCCGAGATGCGGGCGTGGCTTGCCCGGCGCGAAACCCGCAAGTAGCGGCCCGAAGCCTTACCGCCGTCAATGATGGCGGCGGTAATGCCTCGGACGGGAATGACGATCATAGTGCCGATCGCGCACGTAGTGGCGAGACTGGTATCGCGGAGAGTCGGCATAATAGCCGCCACCATAATAGGGCTGCGCATAGCCATAGCCGTGATTTGACACGACCACACGTCCATGTCCGCCGTAGCTACCATGACCTGTGGAATGACGGCCACCATGGTGCTGCGCCATCGCAGTACCAGGGACCAACGAAGCCAGCAGCCCCGCTGCAATCCAAAATGTCTTACGCATGTCTACTCTCCTACCATCGGACGATAGGATCGAACGACGGCGTATTTGATATTAGGGCTTCTACTTGAACCGACACTGAACTTGATGCCGGTCAACGATACCAGAACGTGCGCATGTAGACTCAAATCTGGGCCTTTGTGGTGCCGACAGTCGAACCTTGTGCCTTTGAGCCTCTCAATCGCATGGACAACGCTGTGATGGCTGGCAGGACAAGAAGGGTCAGGATTGTCGATGTTATAAGCCCCCCGATGACGACCGTTGCGAGTGGGCGTTGCACTTCTGCTCCTGTGCCGGTCGCAAGCGCCATCGGCACGAAGCCAAGAGACGCGACCAGCGCGGTCATCAGCACCGGACGGACGCGCTCCATTGCGCCGCCCACGATCGCATCGTCGTCGGCCGCACCGTCTTCGCGATACTTTCCGATCGCACTCATCATCACGAGGCCGTTGAGGACGGCAACGCCCGATAGGGCTATGAACCCGACCGCTGCGGTGATCGAGAAGGGGATACCGCGCAGCAGCAGCGCAAACACGCCCCCTGCGAGCGCCATCGGCACCGCCGAGAACACGATCGCCGCCGACACGAAGCTGCCGAGCGCCATGTAGAGCAGGGCATAGATCGCGATAAAGCAGATCGGCACGACGATCAGCAGGCGCAACCGAGCCGATTGCAGGCTCTCGAAGGTGCCGCCCCACTCAGTATACATGCCGGCGGGAAGCTGCATCTGGCCGATCCTCGCCTGTGCTTCGTCGACGAACCCGCCAAGATCGCGCCCGCGGACGTTGATCTGCACGACCACCATCCGCTTGCCATTCTCGCGACTAACCTGGTTCAACCCCTGCGTGTAGTTGAACCGGGCGACCTGGCTGAGCGGGATCGAGCGCGCCACCTGACCCTCGGCAGTGGGCAGCATCACCGGGATCGACCCCAGTGTCTCAAGGTCATCCCGTTGCGCATCGGGGAGGCGGACCACGACGTCGAACCGCCGGTCTCCCTCGAACAACAACCCGGCCTCGCGCCCGCCAAGCGCAGCCGAGACCGTGTTCGCCACCTCCTCAACCGACAGGCCATAACGGCCCGCCGCTTGCCGATCGATCTGCACGTCGAAGGTCGGCGCGCCGGACGTCTGTTCGGCACTCACGTCACCAGCGCCCGGGATGGTGCGCATGACGGAAGCGATGCGCCGCGCCTGTTCGCTCATCGCGTCGAGGTCATCGCCGTAGAGTTTGATCGCGACGTCGGCGCGAACGCCGGCGATCAGCTCGTTGAAGCGCATCTGGATCGGTTGCTGAATCTCTGTTCGGTTGCCGATCAGCGGTTTCATCCGCTCCTCGATGCGGCGAAGGATGTCCTCCTTGCTCTTAACCTCCGCCGGCCACTCGTCCTCTGGCTTTGGAATCACATAGGTATCCGACGCATTGGGCGGCATCGGATCGGTGCCGAGATCGGCGTTGCCGTTCTTAGAGAAGACCAGCGCCACCTCCGGCAGCGTCTTCAATGCATTCTCGATCTGAAGCTGCATCTGTGTCGACTGATCGATCGACGCCGATGGCACGCGGAAGTTGGTGACGGTTATGTCCTTCTCGTCGAGCTGCGGCATGAACTCCTCGCCGAGCAAGCCAAAGCTCAGCACTGCCGCGACGAACACGCCGACACCGCCCAGAATGAAGGGCATCGGCCGAGCTACGCCCCTGCCCAGCACGGGGGCGTAGCGTTCCTTGAACCAGCGGATCGGCTTCACTTCCGTCTCGCTGACCCGGCCCTTGACGACGATCGCGATCATCGCGGGAACGAAGGTCAGCGACAGGACGAAAGCGGAGGCGAGCGCCACCATCAACGTGATCGCCATCGGCGCGAACGTCTTGCCCTCAACGCCCTGGAAGGTGAGCAGCGGCACGAAGACGAGGAAGATGATGAGCTGACCATAAACGGTCGGCCGCACCATCTCCTTGGCCGCGAGTGTCGTTTCCTCCATCCGCTCGTCGCGGGTGAGAAGCCGGCCTTCATGCTCCTGGCGCTCGGCGAGGCGGCGAAGCGCATTCTCGACGATGATGACGGCGCCGTCGACGATCAGCCCGAAGTCGAGCGCTCCAAGGCTCATCAGGTTGCCCGATACGCCCAGCCCGTTCATGCCGGCGGCCGTCATCAGCATAGTGATCGGGATGACCGCAGCGGTGATGAGCGCGGCGCGGATGTTGCCGAGCAGCAGGAACAGCACGACGATGACGAGCAGCGCGCCTTCTGTGAGGTTCTTTTCGACCGTCGCGATCGTCGCGTTGACCAGCTTGGACCGGTTGTAGACCGGCTCGGCGAACACGTCGGGCGGCAGCGCCTTGTTGATCTGCGTCAGCTTCTCGGCGGCATCGGTCGCGACGATGCGGCTGTTGTCGCCCACCAGCATCAGCACGGTCGAGATGACCGCTTCCGATCCCATGCGACTGCCGGATCCGGTGCGGACCGCACCGCCGATCACGACCTGGCCCACGTCCTTGACGCGGATGGGAACGCCGTTCCGGGTTGCCACGACGGCTTCCTGAATGTCATCGATCGATTTGAGGCGAGCATCGGCGCGGACAAGGAAGCTCTCGCCGGCACGGCGGACGTAATTGGAGCCGGCAGAGAGATTGGCCCGCTCCATCGCGTCCGCCAACTCCGTCACCGACAGCCCATAGCTAACGAGCGCGTTCAGGTTTGGCTCGATCAGATATTGCTTCACATAGCCGCCGTTGGAATCAACCCCGGCGACGCCGCGCACGGCGCGCATCTGTGGGCGGATGATCCAATCCTGCACCGTGCGGAGATATGCCGCCTTCGCCAGCTCGGTGGTCAGGCGTTCGCCCTCGGGCGTGAGATAGCTGCCGTCCGACTGCCAGCCCGGCTTCCCATCGACCGTCTTCAAGCCCTTGCCGTCGGGGTGACGGAAGGCGACCGAATAGAAGAAAATCTCGCCGAGCCCGGTGCTGAGCGGTGCTAGGATCGGCTGCGCGTTGGAAGGCAGGCTGTCGCGCGATTGTGCGAGCCGTTCCGTCACCTGCTGGCGCGCGAAGTAAATGTCGGTGCGGTCGGTGAAGACCGCCGTTACCTGGCTGAAGCCGTTGCGCGAGATGGAGCGGGTCATCTCAAGCCCTGGGATTCCGGCCAGCGCCGTTTCCACCGGGAACGTCACCTGCTTTTCGATGTCGACCGGCCCAAGCGTCGGGGCGAATGTGCTGATCTGGACCTGTCGGTTGGTGACGTCGGGCACAGCGTCAATCGGCAGCTTGGTGATCTGCCATAAACCAAAGCCAATGACGACGAGGGTCAGGACGGCGACAAGCCATCGCATCCGGACCGAAAGGGAGAGGATGCGGCCGATCATTCCGCCGACTCCTTCTCGATCTCCGCTTTGAGGAGAAAAGCGTTGGTGGTGGCGATCTGCGTGCCGGCGGCGAGGCCGCCGGTGATCGCCACCATCCCGCCTGATCGGCTGCCGACCTGAACCGGCTGTGCGCGGAAGCCTTGGCCGGTGCGGACGAACACTACGGTATCGCTGCCAAGCGTCTGCACCGCGTCTTGCGGCACCATCACGCCACTCTTGGCGGCCCCGCCGCTGGCGAGGATACGAGCCTGCACAAGCTGGCCCGGGGCGAGTGTGCTGCCGCCAGAGGTCGGCGTGATGACGACGGTCGCGGTCCGCGATTGCGGATCGACGACGCCGGTCGACGAACGTACGCGGCCCTCGATCTTGCGGCCATCGGTGGTGGTCAACTCCACCCTGTCACCTTCTCGGACCCGGCCTGCATCGGCGGGGGGAACGCTAGCCGTGATCTGAAGCCGGCGCGGGTCGGCGACGCGGAACAGCTCGGTTTCAGCCGCGACGAACTGGCCGAGATTGGCACCAGCATTGGTGACGCGCCCCGAGACGGGGCTGACGACCGCAACCGATCGGCCGTCACCTGATACGCGGGCAGCGCCTGCGGCGGCGCTAGCGCGCCGGGCATCGGCCTGGGCGACCGCCAGATTGGCTTGTGCGGCTTCATAGTCAGCGCGGGGGGTGACGCCCTGGGCAAGCAAACCGCGTTCGCGTTCGAGCTGGCGAGCGGCGAGAGTGACGCGCGCGGACGCGGCCGAGCGATCGGCTGCGATCTGCGAAGCATCGCGGCTCTCGACCAGAGCGAGCGTCTGGCCGGCTCGCACAAGATCGCCGATGCGGACCATGATACGGCTGACCGTGCCCGGTGCGCGCGCGGTCAGCACCGCCTCGGCGTCGGGCGTCGCCTCGACCGTAGCGGAGGCAAGGATCGCGGCGTCCAGCTCGCCGGAGGCCGCCGGGGCTACAGTGATCTGCGATGCCGAAAGTGCCTGCTGCGTCATCGCGACCGTGTTCGACGGCTTGGCTGGCGCTGCGGCCTCCGTAGGAGCAGGGGCAGGGGCGGGCGATTGGGTGAGGCGCGCAGCGCCGAATCCAAGCGCGGCGGCAGCGACCAGGCCAATGGCGGCGCCGGTGTAGAGGCGAGTTTTATCGGTCATTGCACCGCTTCTCCGGTGATGGTGAGGCCCTGCAGACGGGCGAGATTGGCGCGGGCGTCGAGGCGCGCTGCGGCGGCATCGAGGATGAGGCCGCGGGCGACTCCGAGATTTTGACGTGCGGCGAGCAGTTCGATCAGCGGGCTTTTACCTGCCTCGTAAGCGATGCGGGCGAGGCGGTAGCCTTCTTCGGCGGTTGTCAAAGTCCGCTGCGCGGCAGCGGCACGAGCGTCGGCTGCCTCGACCAGCGCTAGACCGGCGCGTGTCCCGGCCTCGGCTTCGAGCCGGGCCGCGGCGGCGCGCGCTTCTGCTCCTTGCAGCTCAGCGCGTGCCGCCGCGATGTTGCCCTGGTTGCGATCGAAGAAGGGGAGCGGGACCGATATGCCGGCGACTAGGGCAGGGCCGCTCGCGACGCGGAGTTGACGCACTCCAAGCTGCGCAGTGACGTTCGGAATGGCGAGGCGCTGTTGCACCGTCACCGCCCGCGCAGCGGCGTCTTGTTCGGCTTCCGCGACCCGCACCGTCGTCGCCTGCATCGCGTCAATGGGACCGAAAGCCGGCTTGGCATCGAGCCGATCGAGGAGTGACTCCGAAAGACCGGTGAAGGGGGTGGTCATACCGGCGAGCGCCGAAAGACGTGCCAGCGCGACCGTCTTGAAAGCGCGCGCGTTTTCGAGGTCGGCCTGAAGCGTGTTCAGTTCGGTTTCGGCCTGCACTTGCCGGAGACGGGCTTCCTTGCCGGCGCCGACCAAAGCGCGGGCAACCCTCAAGACATCGGTCGCCTGTTTAACCTCTTCTTCGGCGATGGTGATGCGACGATCGGCGATTTCGGCACCAGCATAAGCGCGCGCCAGCTCAGTCGCAAAGACGAGACGGCCGTCACGATCGCGCGCCTTTGCCGCAACGATCCCGGCTTCACCGGCGGCGATCCGAGCGGATCGCTTGCCGCCCAGTTCGACAGGCTGATCGACCTGGAAAGTCGTCTGTTGTTGATTGCGCGCATTGCGATCGTGGTCGCCCACGAAATTCTCTGCATAGACATTGATCGAGGGGTTCGGTCGGGCGCGCGCTTGTAATGCCAAGCCGCGTGCTCGGGCGACGTCTGCTTCTAGCGCCAGGACGCGCGGCACATCACGCGTCTGATTTAGAAGCTGTGCAAAGGGGGGTGCGGTCTGCGACCACGCCGCACCTACGGGCGATAGCGCCGCAAAGGCGCCGGTCAGCGCAACGGTGCGCGACCGGCGAAAACTGCCGTTCATAGTGCATGATCCTCTAGGGTAGTCAGTCGACGCGCGCGGCGTCGGCGAGACTCAACCGCGAGGCGGACGCAGAAGCTTAGATGGGTCGATCCCGCTGGGGAGCGATGGAGTTAATATCGACCACACGCGAGCGGCGACGATGGCCGCAACCGGCGCAGCCCTCGCGCCATCGAAAGCAACCCAGTGGCCTGCGGCGTGGGCAAGAAGGTGAGCTGGCCCGTCGCCGTCGGCCTGCTTTGCCGGAGCCTGATCGTCATGATCGATCATAACCGCATGGTCGTGATCGTCATCAGAATGGGTATCGACCATGGCGACTTGAACCGGGCCGTGATCGTGAACCATGGCGCTATGCCATCCCGATACTGCGACAAGCCCGAGGACAGCGGCCAGCGCCAACACGACTCCTAGGATCGCAACAGAGGAACGCTGCACCGCCATCATTTGCAGCGTAAGCCGACGCAAAAAACGGGGCAAGGAAATCACTTGCCGGTCAATTCGAGCGTTCACGCTATTTCAGCCTGCTCGACATTATACCAGCGCCTTGGCGGCGAGACACGACATCAGGACGTGCCCCCCTTTGCGGAACGGTCGGTCAGCTTTGCCAAGCGGTGTGGCAGGTCGCTCATGACGCGGCGTGCATCACCAGGTCGCAGGTTACGCCAACGCCGGACCTCGTCGCGCGTGCGGCCACACCCCCGGCACCATCCGGTGCGGGCATCGAAACCACATAGATCGACGCAAGGCGATCGCATCAGATCGCGCCGATCCGACTGAGGCCTTGCAAGCCGGAATAGGCCATGTAGCCCGCGATCACGAGCATCAGGCCCGCCGACGCATAAGGCGCCTTGCGCGCGAAGTCGCCGAACCCTGACCAGCGCTTGCGGATGTGCGTGACGCTGAGCGATGCGATGACGCCGGCGCTGACCATCGTCACGGCAAGGCCGACGCTGAACGCGCTCACCAGCACGACACCGAGCGCGAGACGCTTGAGCTGGAGGCAGAGCAGGAGGACGGTGACGGCTGCGGGGCAGGGGATCAGCCCGCCCGTCAGGCCGAACAGCGCGATCTGGCCGGTCGTTACCTGACGATCGGCGAACCGGCGGCTGATATCGGCGGCGTGGGCGCGCTCATGCGCGTTCATGTAGGCATCGTCGCCCGTGACCTTCAGTCCATCATGCCCGTGGCCGTGATCGTGCCCGTGTTCGGCGAATGTGAGGTCGTAGTCATGGCTGTGGCCGCCGTGGCCCAGCGAGACGCGCGCGTTGAAGGCGTGCGGTTCCGGGATCTCCTCGACGCTTTCGATGTAATCGCCCCGATCGACGAAGCGGAATGTCTGCGAACGGCCTTCGCCGCGATCCGTTGTGAGGATAACATCCGCCGCTTTCCAGCCACCCTTGGCAAAGCTCGCCCGCCAGCGCGGCGGCACGCCATCCTCGAAAATCTCCAGACGCATCATGCCGTGGCCGGTGTCGATCGTGCGGATCTCGTCCTCGCCGTGATGGTGGTGGTGATCGTGCGCGGCTTCGGCCTTCTGATCGGCACGCGTGCGCCAAATCATCCATAGACCGATGCCAAGAACGATGACGGCCGAGCCGAGCAGGAGGTAAGGCTCGGTCGTTTCGGTGTTGATGCCGCGCCCGAGATATTGCCCGCCAAGCGCGATGCCCCACACGATCGCGGTGTGCGAAAGCGCCGCGCACAGGCCGAGCAGGACGGCTTGGCCAACAGTGCCACGCACTGCGATAATAAACGCAGCCATCATGGTCTTGGAATGGCCGGGCTCCAGCCCGTGCAGCGCACCGAGCAGCAGCGCGGTCGGGATGAACAGCCAGAGATTGGAGCTGCCCTGTTGAACGAGTTCGGCGAAAGAGGTCATGGTGCGTCCCGGCAAGCCCGGCGGTCGCGACCGATCGGACGTGAAGTTCGGGCAGGTCCATATCCCCCCATGGGGATAGAGTCTATCCCCCCGGGGGGTTGCTCGACAACGTTCGTCCGTTTGTCTTATAGGGTGACATGGCCCATTACGATCATTCCAATCATCCCGCGATCATCAAGCGGCTCAACCGTGCGACCGGGCACCTGAAAAGCATCGTCGGGATGATCGAAGAGCAACGGCCGTGCGTCGATATCGCGCAGCAGCTTCAGGCGGTGGAGAACGCGATCGCCAGCGCCAAGCGCGCGCTCATCAACGATCATATCGATCACTGCTTGGTTCACGCCGAAGAGGGCGAGGGGACAAAGGTGGCGGTGGAGCAGTTCCGGGCGATATCCAAATACTGGTGATCGCCTAATCGGACAGGGTTGATCGGATTCGGCTTGTACATATGCCCCCCAGGGGATACGGGCGTCTCACTCTTGGGGAGTAGCTACCCGCTGTTGCGGGGCCATCGTCAACATCCTTGAACCTTCCGGTTCGTGGCGATGGCAGCAGATTTTGATCTGCCCGGCGAGACCAACGATGCGCTACCTCTCTCGTGGCCGGAGGTGGATTGCGTCGTTCGGTTGACGGCCCTTGGACGTATATCAATGACGGGTTTGCTAACGCTCGGCGCTCTTGGCGCCAGCTTGTCGGTCGACGCCTTCGCTGCGGCGGTGGGGAAGGGTGCGACCAATCAGCGCAATCGTTGGCGCGATGCCTTACGTGTCGGCGCCGTGTTCGGCTTCTTCGAGGCGATCACGCCGGCGATTGGCTGGGCGATCGGCCTGGCGCTGAGCACTTGGATCGCGGCAGTCGATCATTGGATAGCCTTCTTCCTGCTTTTCGGCGTCGGCGGGCATATGATCCATGCAGCGACGAAAAGCGACGTGGACGCGGGTCAGCGCGCTCAGACCGGCGTGTGGCGACTGGTCGTTACCGCGCTCGCCACCAGCATCGATGCAACGGCGGTGGGTGTCAGTCTCGCGGTCATGCAGGTCAATATCCTGACCGCGTGCCTCATCATTGGCGGGATCACCACGGTCGTCGCCACGATCGGCGTCATGCTCGGCAAGCACGCGGGACGGTATATCGGCCGCTATGCAGAGATGCTGGGCGGGCTGACGCTCATCCTCATCGGCGGCACGATCCTCTACCAGCACCTCACCGCCTGACCTCAAACCAGCGCGCCGCTTGCTCGCTTGGCGGGGAAGCGGCGCGCGATTTCGCAGCTAGTCCGCGATAAAGCTGCCGCGTCCTCCCCGGAACGCGCCGACGACATTGCCACGATCCCAATGGCCGGACAGGATGCCGCGCCGGGGGATGCTTCCGACCGGCTTGCGGCGCGCGGCGAGTAGCCGCGCGCGGCGTGTATCGCGATCGATGGGCAAGCCCGTCATGATGTCGATGGCGGTGCGCAGCGGGGTCATGCGGGCCGCCACTGCTCGACCAGCGCCGCCATCGCGTCGCGGTAGCCCCAAGCATCGGGATAGACGGACGGCTCGGCCGCCAGATGCGCCATGACGATGAGCATGTCTTCCGAGATGCCGGGATCGCAATTGCAGAGGTGAAGGACCGGAAAATGGCCCCATGCACTGCCGTCCCACCATGCCAACAGGAAGTCGGCCGCACGCGAGGCTTGGCCGGTATCGGACCCGGCGACGACGATCAGGCGGGCAATGGCCTCGCCAACGTCCTCGAAGCTGACAGCCCGGATTGCGGGGCGGCGTTGGGGTGGGCTCATGACTATTCGCTTCTGCTCCTTCAAGCGTGGAAGGGGACGGGGACCAACAGCGCATCATCGATCGGCTCGACGTCGCGCAGCTCCACCATCACGATCTTCTCTACCCGCTCGGCGCCGGTCGGATCGAGATAAACATAGGTGTGGCCTGCAAACACCGGGCTGCACAAGCGCCAGATCACGCCTTTCCGACCGATGCGGCGTTCCGCGCGCCCGTCATAGGATGCGAAAGCGCCCGCAATCCGGACCCGCTGCGCGATCCGCAGCCAATTGGCTGCGCCGTCGATGACGACGGCCAGTTCCTCCGGCGAAAGAGCCGGTCGGCCGATGCCGAACGTCGCTTGGGGATCGCGCGCGATCCGGGACAGCTTCTCCTCGACCGGTTCCGGTTTCCAGTCGCTGACTGGCCCGGGGGCGGCCTTGTACATATGCGTTACCGGCTTCCCGCCGAACAGGTCGGGTTGTACGCCGACAAGGCGGCGGTGGAACATCGCCTTGTGATAGTCGCGCCGCCATTGCGCTTCGGGGGTCAGCGGCTTCGCATTTGGGCCATCGCGCATGATCGCGACCAGCTCGTTAAACTCCTCCTCGCTCACCGTGGCGACGCTCGGGTCAAAGACAATGCGCGCCGCCACGCCCCGGCCCCCGTCGGGGCCGGGATCGTCGGCGGCGGTCACGCCGCCGCCTCCAGTTCGGGCGCTGTCTCGACCGCCATGCGGCTCAACAGCCAGTCGGACGCGTCCTGCGCGAGCCGTGCGGCGGTGAAGATGCACTTCTTGTCGTTGCGGAGCGCTTGAAGCCAGTTCGCCAGATAGGCGGCGTGGTCCTCGCGATCGTGGAGCTTGATGCCGATGGTGGCGCTGACGAACGCGGCCCCAAGCTCGGCCACATATCCTGACAGTCCAGCGAAAAATGGCGGTTGGAAGGTGAAAACCATCGGTGCCTCCAGCACTGCCCAAAACCCATGGCTCCCCCGAAGCGGGGGTGGGCGGCGAGAACGACCGGAGAGGCCCGCTGTAGCGGCGGGCCGCACCCGGAGGGGCGAAATGAAATGGAGCAGCTCGGCGAAGCCGGGCTTGCGGCGCGCCGTGGCGGGCCTAGCAGGGAGCGCCGACCAGACCCGCATCGAGGGAGGCCCAATAATCAGCGCCGCCGCGCCAGCGGCGTCCGCTGGTGAGCGGGCGAAGCCCGCGCATCGCTGCGCGCGACGAAGCGGCCGAGCCCGCTGGGGATCGGCCGCTCAGCCTTGGTCGCCGCTGGATCATGGCTGCTGGGCGTGCATCCAGTCGGCTGCCGCCTGCGCCTTGCTCGCCGCGGTGAAGATCGCCCGAGGCTCGTCCTTGAGCAGTTGCAGCCAGGAGGCAATGTAGGCCGCGTGATCGGGTCGCGGTTCGTGCGCGATCCCGAGATCGGCGAGCAGGAACGATGCGGTCAGTTCGGCGGTCGCTTCCTCCATGGCGAGCGCGTGCCTGGTCCACTTGGCGCTGAAATCCCGGTCGAGCCGATGGGCTGCGCCGCTGGCATGAGCTGCCTCGTGAATATGGGTGGCATAGAATCCGTGGGCGTCGTGGAAGGCGCTGAAATCCGGCATGTGGATGCGGTCTTCGGCGATGTGATAATAGGCGCTGGCCGAGCCGTAGACGGTATCGATGCCGAGTGCGGCGATGAAGGCTTCGGCGGCGGCGAGGCGTTCGCTCTCGGGCAGGACCGGCCCCTGTTCGAGCGCATAACCATCGACCTGATCGGCGTTGAACAGGCTGAACGCCTTGGCGAAAAGCCGTCGGTGGTCGCCATCATCGTCGCTGGCTTCGCCGCCCTTTGCGCGAAACTCCTTCCAGAGGACGCCGAGGCTGGCATGTTCGCCCTTGCGGACCTGCGCGCCGAGCGCCTGCCACTGGCGATAGGTGCCCCAGACCCCGCTCGTATAGCCGCTGCCATAGGCGGCCGCCCAGAGCGAGACCGTATTTATGCCGCGATAGGGCTTGCCGCTGGCGACGTTGGTCGGGCGGGTGACGTCGGCGCCGGAATGATGCCACGGCATGCGCCAGGTGCCGGTGCCGGCTTCGATGACGGCGACGATCGCGTCGGTGACGCGAGCGTAGACGTCGACACGTGGTGAGGCTGGCATGATCTGTTCTCCGTTCTCGCGCCGGGGACCATCCCCGGCGGCGGAGGCCCGTTCGCGCCGGGCACAGGGGGGCTCGCGCACCCGCCAGGGCCGCAGCGAAGCGGAGGACGGCGAAGCCGTTGCGCGGGCGCGCCGACCGGCGCAGGAATCCGCCAACAGCCGGGGCGGTCTACGGCGCGGGAGGATCGATCCGGCAATCACTGCGGTCAGGCGATCGAGCTCGCGCTGGAGCGCCTGACGCTGGAGATCGGAGATGCGCCGCTCGCGCAAATGCGCCTTGGCATCAGCGGCTGCACGCTCCCACGCCGGCCTATGGCGGGCGGTAATGCAGGCGTTGGGGCAGCGGGTCGGCTCGCACAGGGCGGTGAGCGGCTGTGCGGGATCGGGGGTCGTCACGCGCTTGAGGCAGAGCGCGGTCGCGGGATCGAAGAAGCAATCCGCGAGCGGGCCGACATGGAAGGTGCGCGCGACGCTGGCGAGCATGACGCGCAGGCGGGCGCGATCGGCGATCATGGCGGGCAAAGGCCCGAGCTTGACGGCGGCATCGTCGAGCGTCCGCGCGATGCGCGGTCCCGCCGGACCGCCGAGCGATGCGCCGCCCTGCCGCTGGTCGAAATAGTCCAGCAGATCGTCAGTCTGACCGAGCCGGCGCTGTGCCTCGACCTCGGCACGAAACCCCGATGCGCTGGTGCCGGCATAGCCCTCGAAAGCGGCGACCGAGGCGTGCTTATACTGGATCATGCCGGCGACGGTGCCGAACGGACGGTTGGCGATGTGCCACGCGATCGTGCGCCGGAACTGCCGCGTCGTGATGCGCCATGGCTTGCCATCGGGACCGGATGGGATGATCGGCGCATCGGGGCTGCCGAAGGCGGTGTTGAGGTGGTCGCGGAAGGCGTTGAGCTGGCGGACCACCTCGCTCGACAGATGCGTCTTGGTGACGGCGCTCGGACGCAGCACCGGCCAGAGTGTATCGCTGCCGCTGGCACGCGCCGGTCCTGCCGACAGGCGTTCGAGCACCGCGATCGCGTCTGCGACCGGCTCGATCGTCACCCAGCTCGCCGCCTCGCCCACGGCCCGTCGGCGCTTATAGATGGTCGATCGGATACGATGCCGCTCGATCAGGCCGTCCTCGCTGCGCGCGATCGTGAGGCAACCGCGGCGCATCGCCTGCACCTCGCAGTCGCGCATGCCGGTCAGATAGGCGCACACTATGTAGGCTGCGGCCTGGAGCATCCGTTCCTCATGTGCGAGAGTCTTCGCGTCGAAGCGTTCGCGCCATGGCCGACCGCTCTCGGGGTCGATCGAGATCGGCGTGTCCATGCCGCCGACCTCCACCCCCAGCTCGGTCGCCACTGCGTCGATCAGCCTCGCTTCACCGCCGGTCAGCATGAGATGCGCGCCTGGCTCGGTCTGCACGTCGATCCCGGCATGGAGATGCAGGAGATGGGCGTTGATCGGTGGGGTCACGGTGCCGGTGTTGGGATCGACGCGCAGCTTGCCGTTATGAGCGGTGCCCCAGATCGGTGCGCCGCGCCCTTCGCGGCGTCGGCGATCGAAATAGGCCTTCAGGCGGGTGCGGCGACGTTGCCGGCGATCAGCATCCGGGAGGCCGGCGTCGGCGGTGACAAGGCGATCCCGGCGCGCTTCGAGCCGATCAAGCTCACGGCGGGCCGCGAGAATATCGCCGGCGAAGGCGGTGACGTAGCGCAACGACCAGGCGAGCAGCGCGGCGATGACCTCTTCCGGAAACCGCGGGGTCCGGTTCTCGCGGACGTGCCGGTAGCCTGCAACGCGGGCGGGCGACTGTCCGCCCCAAGGCTCAAATGCGAGGCCTCCGCCAGCGAGGTGGTCACGATAGTGATAGAGATCGGAGACCACTTCGAGGAGGTGGCCGACTATGACGGGTCGCCGCGCGGGATCGTCGCGAAGATGGCGGGCGTAAGCATCGACCAGCGCGTGATCGATGCGGCCAAGGTCGAGCCGTCCGAGCGTCAAGCGCGCGAAGGCGAAGAACCGTCGTGCGCGGTTGAATGCCTGCCGGATGCTCGCCGGCGGCAGCTTGGGACGGTAGCCGGGAAGATCGACGTTGAGGCGGGCGTAGAGATAGGCGCGCATCGCCGCCTGCACGTCGGGATGTTCGAGCACGTCGAAATGCACGGTGACGTGGCAGCGCCGGGCGTTCTCACGGAATACGGCGGGACCGAGATCCCAGCTCGGGTCGCCGACGCGCGACAGCTCCTCGCGGGCATGGCCTGCCTTGAGCGGCGCGCTCGCCAGCACGGGCCGATCGTCGAACGCGGGTGCGCGGGCATGGGCGGGCGTGGTCATACGCGTGCCTCCGGCGGCAGATAGAGCCGCTCGCTCGCCATCTGCCGACGCGCATCGGCGATAACGGCATCGGAGAAGGCCGGCAGAACCTGGGCGGTGATGCGGGCATGGACGCGGCCGAACTTGGCCGCCCAGTCGCTCGCCGGCAGGCTCCGACGCTGCTCTTCGACGAACGCGAGGAAGGCGAGGATCGCGGGGAGCTTGCGCGCGGTGATGACGGCGTTGGGGCAATCGAGGCACCCCCAGAAGGGCTGCGCGCAGGGCGAACCGGGCTCGGCGAAGGGACTGCTATGGAAGCCTGCGCAGGCGGCGAGCCAGACATCCTGTTCGCCGTCGAGCAACGGACCCACCGTATCCGGCTGCATCAGCGGCGCGGCCTGTTCGGGCGCTGCGCGCAGCGCCTGCTCGGCGGTGGGCGGGAGCACGGTCGGCATCGCGGCGGCGACCGCTTCCCGAAAGGCATCGGCAATGGCAGCCTCGTGCAAGGGCCGGAGCGACGGCAGATCGGCATAGTGGCGCGCCGCGACCTCGCGGGAGTGGCCCACCGCGAAACGGGCCATATGCCCCTCGGTCTTGGTGTACCACAGCGCCTTGTGGGTCTTGCGCAGCCGGGAGAGCAGCAGGTGGAGCGGCTTGCCGTCATCGTCGACAATAGCATGCTGCGCCACCCAGGCAGCGATACGTTCCGTGGGGTGAGCGACGCCTGTCCGGAGGCCGCCTGCGTTATGGTAAGCCCAGAGGCAGTCGTCGGTCAGATACCTGCGGGCGGTCGCCGTGACGTCGATCAGGCGACGAATAAGGCCACCAGGCGTGCCGCCACCGCCGTCACGGACGCGCATGCTCTTGTGCTCGGCACCGCGGGCGCGGCGCTTCAGATAGCGCAGCTCCACCGTGCCGGCATGGGGGTTGGTGAGACAATCCACGGTCAGCGCCTTCAGGCACTCGGGCTCGAGACCGGTATCGAGCGTGAGCAACACGAGCAGCGCCGGCAGATCACGCGCGAGCAGATGATACCGGCCATGAAGATCGTCGATGAGCGTGCTGAACGGCAGGCCGCGCCGCAGGCGCATGAAATAGAGGCGGCGCACCTCGACGCGGTCGGTTAGAATAGCTCCATGGCGTGCGATGATCGCTTCGACATCGGCGCGTGCCCTGGCGATTACAGGGTCGCCTCCATCGGTCCGGTCGTCGGCGCCGAGACGACGAAACATCGCTTCGACATCGGCCCGCGCGGCGTCGCGCAGCGCGCGGGCGACGAAAGGACTGTAAGCATCGCGCGGGGTCGAGCGGCCCGCCGAAGTAGCCAGTGTATAGCGCAGCCGCTCATGCAGGTCGGGCGCGATCCGATCGGGCCGGTCGGCCTCGATCGCGCGCAATGTGTTGATGATCTTGCCGACCGTTATGTGCCGGTGGATCGCGCCCATCCCGCGCTGCTCGAGCACGGAGGCGAACCCATCGATATGGACTGCGCGCAGGTCGCCGACGCTAGCCACGTTCAGCGCTTCATCGCCAAGCCAGGCGAAGAACAGGCGGTAAGCATTTACATACTGCTTGATGACGCTGGCCGCACCGATGGGGCCGCCGAGCGCTGCTGACCGACGCAGCGCGCCGGCGAAGGCGATGGCGAGTGGGCGAGGATCGAGCCCCGTCATATCGATCAGGACCGTCCCGCCATGCCGCGCCTCGATGGTGAACTTGAGGCCGAGCACCGGATCGGGCTGCGGTCGCTCCGGCGCGATCGGTGCGAAGGCGACGGGCCGACCCTTGCGGGGACGCCCGCTCATGCGCCCTGCGGTCCCGGCAGCAGCGCGAGCAGCTCCTCGACGGCTGCGTCCACCGTATCGGCGCGGGTCGCGATATGGTCGAGGTAGATATAGGTGGTGGTGAGGCTCGCGTGACCGAGCAGGCGTTGCACCTGTTGCAGCGGGTCGCCCAGGATCAGCCGGTAACTCTCCACCGGCCCCGCCGGCAATGCCGCTTCGCGCAGCCGCTGCTGGATCAGCAAGGCGAGCATATGGACTGCGAAGGTGTGACGAAGCTGGTGCGGACTGATCGACAGCGGGAAGCCGTTCTCCTCGCACCGCTTGCAGGCGCGGGTGAAGATCACCTCCCACGAGTTGGGGCGAACAGGCTGCCCGACTTCGGTCAGCCATAGCGCCGCCGGCTCGTGGGGCGTTCCATCCTCGTTGCACAGGATCAGGCGGCATCGTTCCTCCGGGGTGCAGACATCGCGCATGTGGTCGAGACCGGCGCGGGTGACAGGGATCGGTCGCTCGAAGCTGGCCGCGCCGCCGCGTGCGGCGAACTTGGCCACACCCGCGGCGCGCTCGACGGCGACATAGGCGGCAATCTGACGAAGCAGCCGGCGCGGGACCAGAACGCTGCGTCCCCGGTCGCCCTTGGTGAGCGGTGGTGGGAGAGGCAGCCAAAGCTGTTGGGCGTCGCCGTCGCCGCGGTCGATCGCTGCGAGCTCGGCGGCGAGCAGGCCCGACGCCTCTTCAAGGCGCAGGCCGGTGGTAACGAGAAGGTCGGCGAACAGCGCGTTGCGCAGCCCGTTCCGATCGCGAGCGCCGGGGCGCTCGGTGCCGTCAGGGGTGAGGCCGCGCAGGCCGACCTCGCGGAAGATGCGGTAGTCGTCCATCGTGACGAACCGCACATCCGACCGCTTGGCGACACGTTCATAGGCGTCGTTGCGCGCCGCGATCATGCCACGACGGCCACCCTGCGCCGGTCGCCACACGGCGCGACGGCTGAACGGTGCCTCGGCAATCAGCCCTTGCTGCTCGCCCCAGCGGTAGAGGCGATCGAGGCTGGCGACGGCCCGGTTCCAGCTTGCCGCCGTGATCCGGTGATCGGCTTCGTCGCGGCGTCGCTCACGATGATAGGCGCCCACATCGTCGCGGGTCGCAGTCCACACGGTCTTGCCGCAGGCATCGAGAAAGCGAAGCCAGACCGCGACATCATAGGCATAGGCGCGAAGCGAATGCCGCGAGCGGACCCCCGACAGCGGCAGGTCGAGAAAGAAGCGATCCAGATCGGGATCATAGAGCGCGTCACCGCGCAGGATCAGCGGCACATGCGCATCGAGACCCTTGGCCTCGCGGCGCTCGCAGACAATGATCGACACCGGCGCGAAACCCTCCCCCCGGACCCCCCACCCGGAAGCTGACCTCGCACCGTTGCGCCCTATGGCCCGGCAGCTATCAGGCTGGCCTCCGCCAGCTCTTGGGTCAGCGCTACGGCCAGCCTGATAACTGCCTACCGTGGGCGTCCATCGCCGACCTTACTGCAATGTTGCGGACGGCGCAGACTGTCCAGATAAGGCGACCAGTTCCTCGCGAGCATAGTCCTCGCGCTTCGTGGAAATGAGGGAGGGGCGGGCAAGGCGGTCAACGTGCCCCGTCGCATGGCAAAGCTCGTGCGCTAGGGTCGAATAATAGTCGTCGCTGGTGTGGAAGTCGGCAAACTGCGGCATGACGACATGATCGCCGCTCGGCTGATAATAGGGCTGGGAACCGAAGTGCTTGAGGGTGACGGGCACGCGGGCAAAGAGCGTGTCCAGTTCGGCGTCGCGCTGGTCGGGATTGGTCGCGGTGATGACGGGCAAGGGGGCAGGATATTTCGCCTCGATGCCGTCGATCTGCTCGGCATTGAAGACGGTGTAGCGCTTGAGGAACGCCACCTGACGCTTGCCATCCTCGCCTCGCTCTGCGCCCTCCTGTGCCTTGCTGTCGGCGTTCACCTCGATCTTGTTGGCATAGACGACGGTTGAGCCCTTCTCGCCCTTGCGGACGCAGCCGCCGAGCGCGAGCGCCTGCTTGAAGGTCAGCCAATGCGGGGAAGCATAGCCCTTCGTCATGGCGGCAACCCAAAGGGTCAGGACGTTGATGCCGCGATAGGGAACCCCCGTCGAGCGCAGCGGGATGGTGGGTGCGGTGCTGCCGTTCCACGATTTCGACCAAGGCCGGGTGCCCGCCTCGATCATGGCGATCATCTGATCGGTGATTTCCTGATAGATGTCGGCCCGGTTGTCGGTGATCCGTCCCATGATTGTCTTCCTTTCCTCTGAGGCTGAAAGCCGGTCGCAACAGCAACCGGCTCTGCCTTTCCGGCGAGGAACGGGATGGGGAGGGAGGGCGAGAATCTACCGCTGGCGCGGGCGAGCCGCCCTAGCGTGGCCGACGCCCTGCAGGGCGTCGAGTGCCACGCTTGGCGGATTACACGGGCGGTCGATTGTCGTTCGGGAACGAAAGGGCAGCCGCCCTTGGTGTTCCCCGGCGCTGGATGGCCTCCGGGGGAGGGCAGCGGCGCGAACGGGCTTACGCCGCGCCCTAGGCGCTTCGATCAGGTGTGCCACGTGGCACACCTTTCACGCGAGGATCGTCACCCAATAGGGCCGAGACGGCGGTACGGCGGCTTGGTCGGCGCAGAGAGCGAAAGGAGCGGTGCTTGCAGGGTCGCACCCGGCTTCACGCTGATCCTAGACGTTAGCGTTCTGTAGCAACCCTGTTGAATAGAGCGCCATCTATAAGCTGGATCTCTGCCGTTTTGAGGGGCCGCACACCCTCTTTGGTGAGAACCCATGTCATGTCGTTGGATTGCCCCAGCGTGATACCTGACACCTGCTTTCCTTCGAGATGGTAAATCCACACCTCCCCTCGGGTGATGTTACCTATGCGGTCTTTCGCTCGGATCGTACCTGCAACATGGCCAGCGGCGACCACAATGAGGATGACAATGGTCCCGCACCCCACCCGAGCCATAAACAATGTCAGAGGATCAAAAAACGGCGGCCTATGCGATGCAGCCCTGGCGCGGTCGAAGAGCTTGCCGGCAATCAAAGTAAGCGCCGTCACGATCAGCAGCGGCAGGATCGCTGTAAGCCACGCGCCGGTTGTGGTGATAATGGCACCGAGGCCCTCCACCGCAACTGCAATGTTCGAACCGCCAAGATTGGTCGGATCGATGGCAAAACGGCCGAAATAGGCCTGTCTGTAGGTCCACCCGGCAAAATAGATGGCCGCTAATATGGTGGCGATCACGAAGGCGGAGTCAAACGCCTTGGTGACGAGTTCACGCGGTGAGGAAGATGTTCCAGGGCCTGCGGGCATTTGTCCTCCTTACGGGAATGGCTTTGCGAAGCGGCGTATAGATCCCACGTACACGGGTGGCTGGATCGTCGAGCTGACGAACGCGGCCCCAGCTCGGGAACCAGTTCCTTGCTGGCGTAGCTGTGCCACGTGGCACACCCCTCTTCATCGCTGGAACGATGCGTCCGACCCGGCCGAGTGATATGCCGGCGGATTGACCCGCCGGAGTCAGGCCGGCGTGTCGTCGTTGCCCGGTGCAGGCTGTGCGAGACCTGTATCGACGACGGCGGGTAGGGCTTCCACCGTTTCGACCTCGGTAGCGGCCGTTTGCAGGCGGATCGAGCTTCGCACCGATGCCGCGTCGAGCCGGTCCTGAAAGTAGGTCTGCGACCAAGCCATGTCAGCCCATTCGTCGGGGCGCGCCTGATAGGCGCCGACGCGGCCGACCAGACCACATAGCCAGTCGGCGCACTGGCATGTCTGGTAGCGTTCGCTCTCGACTTGGAAGGGCGGCTCGATGATGCGACGCCGGGGGGAGGGGCCACCATACATGGCTTGGCTCGCGCGAGTCAGGATGGCGTCGCGATCCTGATGCTCGTCCATGACGATGACCATATCGGCGTCGTTCTGATCGGCATATTGGTTGAGGCGCTTCATCGCCTCGCCCAGGACCGTGAGGTAAAGCGCCTGCGCCTTAAACTCCGCGACGGGGCGGTTCTTCTCGAGGCCAACGTAGAAGACATGCCCGCCGCTTGCGCGGATCTTGTTGAGGATGCGATTGGCCGCCGTGCGAACCTGCCGGTATTTCTCGACGTTCATGCTGGTGAAGAGGGCCGAGCCCTTCTTCTCCCATGTCGCGGGATGCTGGCCGCTTTGCCCGATCTCCCAAGCCAGCATGTTGCATTTGAGCTGGTAGAACCAGGTCGAGAATTGCCGCACGGATGAGTAGGGGAGGATCATGCCCCCGAGCCCGAAAACGGGACTGTCATTGTAGGCGGGATCGTCGCGCGCGACATACGGGCCGATGTGGCCAAACTCGTCGAGATAAGCGAAATACAGCATGCAGGTCCCCAGAATCGCGAAAGCCCACGCTAAGCGTGGGCCTCGGAATTGGGGCAGCCCGTGAGCCGCGTCCGTCAACAGATATGAGCGATGAGCCTGGTGTTGTCAAGAACGGACGCTGATTACTCCCCTGAGCGAAAGGCGTCCTCAATGATGGGCAGGTATCGCTCCACCTGCTCCTTGTCGCTCTCCTGCTCATCGGCGGGAAGATCGGCATAGTCGGTCGCAATCTGCTTTTCCCAGCGTTCGACAAGATCGGCGGGGATCAGCAACGAGCCGTCCTCCTGTTTGGTCGCCTTGCCGTGCATGTAGCGCTGCCAATGCGACCAGCGCTCATGTTCGATCGCGGCGAGGCGTTCGACCAAGGTCTTACGGGCGTCAGCGGCGAGAGGCTTTGCCATGTTAGATCAGCCCGCTTTCCACCAGACTTCGATAATGCTCGCCCAATACAGTCAGCTCGCAGGCTTTGCTGCCCATCGCTGCGTGCCACATATGCGGTGCATCGACGGGGCGCACGAGGTTGACCCTCACATACCGTTGGAGCACCGCGAATATCGCGGTTTTCTCCGGGTCCGGCGGTGGAATGGAGGGGTCGTTCTTCTGCTCCTCCGACCGCTCGGGCTCAAATGCCGGATCGAGAGGGAATTGGTAAGTGGCGGTCGGAAAATGCTTCGCCAGCGCCTGAAGATCGGTCAGCGCGATCGGGGGTGCCGCCTTGCGCAGCGACACGAAGGTTTTGACATTCGTCTTGAACACCGGGCGCTGCTTCCACGGCCCAAGCGACTGGTCGATATGAGCATAGACGCTGCCCGGCGTGACGTCGCCCAGCAGGTTGGCGGCGGCGCCGCCGAGCGCGTCGACGAACAGGCTGGTGAACACGCCGGCACCGCCCCCTTCGACCTCCATCGCATATTGCTCGGCGGTGGACGCTGTGAGGATGGTCATGCCGTCGCGGATTTCCGCAGCGGGATGGGTGGGACGTTCCCCGGCAGCGCCACTATGGCAGCTATCGAGGATGATGATCTTGTTCTTCGCCCCGGAATTGGCAGCGAGCGTCATGATGTCTGAAAGCGGCAGGCCATCGTCGCCGCTGCGGCTGTCGCTGGTGCAGAGGTAGCCGCCGGTGTCCTCGATGAAGCCATGCCCGGCGAAGTAGAACAGGGCGATGTCCGCGTCGTCGGCATAGAGTTCGCGGACAGCCGCCTTCAGCTCCTCGCGATCGACCAGATCGCCGGGACCGGTGCCGGTCAGGAGCTTAGGTGTAGCGAAGTTGACGGTGCCGTCGGCGTGGCGCTCGAGCATGGCCTTCACCGAGTGCGCGTCGTTCACGCACCCGCTGAGGTTCCCGATTTTCTCGTAATGGTCGATACCGACGATCAGGGCCTTGCGCACCGTCGCCTCCGGCTCAGAGTGAATCGATGAAGTTGGTGATGTTGGCGTCGCTCCAGGCAACGGTGCTGACGCCCGCGATCGAGGCGCGATCATCCTTATAGGCGTAGATGCCTTGGATCGGCTTGCCCTCTTCCTGGGCGCACTGGATTTCCCACTTCTGGCCCGTCGAGGCTGCCGAGTTCTTGCTGACCAGAACGATCACACCATGCGAGCGCTTGATCCGCGTGCGGACACGATCCTTCCAGTCTTTGTCGTATGGCTCCTTCACCGACATATCGATAAACTCGAATGGCTGCCGCGGATGGAGCGACTGCCCTTTGAGGAAGTCACGCTGCCGTTCATCCTCGATGGCGAACGCGATGAAGAGCACTTTCTTATCAGCCATTTCCAACATCCTCCATTATGGTTCTATTTCGATAATGAATCAGCGAACGCCCGACGACTTTAAGCATGAGCTGCAAGCTCTGGATACCGCCCATGCTCAAAACGAAGCTGCACGCGACAGCTTTGTTGCACTTGCACACACGGCGCTATTTGCCGCTTCTGTGTCATTTGTAGGAAGCGCGGTTCCGCTTGCCAAGGCGGTGTGGCCGTATGCCTTGGTTGCCGGATGGGCGATCGATGTTTTGGGGCTTCTTGCCCTGACGGTGAGCTTCGCGACGGCGCGTAAGGCGGTCGATGCGCGGCGAGCTGCCCTCTACGACGATATCCCGCCGGTAGCGGCTTGGTCCGAACGTCTCAACGGGTTCGCGCTATGGTCATTTCCCGCCGCTCTTCTATGTTTGTTCTCTTTTGTCACAGCGAACGTGGTCAGTATCAATGAGCGAGAAGCCAGCCCCTCCGCCAGCACCGCCGCCATCCCGATCGGGCGGATCGAGGGGGATAGCGCCGCCGCCACGCGCGCCGTTGCCGCCGGGGGGCGTGTCGCAGCCTCAAACGGGCGTTGTTCCGGCGCCACGGGCTCCGGTCGCCCCACCACCGCCGCCGCCGCCTCCGGCGCCTGCCAAGAAGTAGGTTGCGGCGCACCGCGCAGATAGGTGTGCCACGTGGCACACCTCATCGTCGTGTAAGGCGATCCAGTTCGGCGTGGGTTCGGGCGGTGCGCGCTGCGCCACGATTGGCCGATAGGGCGCATAGCGCGGCAAAGGCGACGAGGCCGCATCCGATCAGCGTGAAGGTGCGCGCGTCCCCGTCATCGCCCGACAGGAAGACCGCTCCCAAGCCGATGACGAGCAGGATCAGGCTGAAGCAGATCTCCGTCGCGACGCTGGCGAGCGGGGTGGGAAGGTCGCGCAAGCGGATGCCCCGCGTCTGATTATGCCAGTCGCGGACCAGCATGGGGCAGTCCGGAATGGGCTCGCATACGGCACGAACGCGGTCGCCGACGGCCAAGGCGATATAGTCGCTCGCGCACAGCTTGAGCGTGTGGCCGTTGACCTCGAACAGCATCGCGAACTCGCGGGAGGTATTCACGAAGGTATGCGTCTCCGCGCGGGTCAGGCCGGTCCGGTGGATCGTATCACCGGGATGCGAAATGGGCACGGCGGGGTCTGCGCGGTGGGTCGTGTGTTGGGTCACGCTTACGTCGGTCGTGTCGTGAAAACCGATGATATACGAGACCGGCCCTTCGATGGCGACGAACCGTTGCTGCTTCCTCATAGCCAACGTCCTTGCAAGGCTGCGTCAAACTCGACGGCCAGCGTGACGGCGCCGGCGACCAGCGCGGCGAGCGCGAACAGCGCGAGCCGCGCCCGGATGCCGGGGCGCAAGTCGTGCGTGATGGCGATGGCGGCCCCGATCGCCACCCCGAGGATCAGCGCTGGCCCCAGCTCGTAGAGGACCAGGCCGGGAAGGCGGTTGGGGAGCAGGTAGGGGAAAGCACGGATGAGGCGACCGGCCAGGACGGCGCCGACGACAAGGGACAGCGCCATGCCCCAACGGCCGATCAGGACGGCGGCGGGAGAACCGCGCTCAAGCATTGGAGCGGTTCCCCGCATGAGCAACGCCTGCCCGCGAGGGCGGCCCTTTGTGGCCTAGTCTGATCGTCACCCGCACGGGCGGAAACCCGGCGACGGGGTTCCGCGGAGCGGCGTGGCACACGCCAGCGCAGTAGAGCACGGGCCGGCGGCAGGCCTCGCTTACTGCTTGATCGTCCCTAGGGTCAGGACCCATTGATGTGGGAGGCGCGATCTGATTCAGGCTCCGTGAGGAGAGAGTGGATGAGCGACCTGTACTGGCTGACGGATGAGCAGATGGCGCGTCTGCAACCGTTCTTTCCCAAG
>OOKD01000070.1_pt1 | contig 58192 bp, 50 predicted proteins | sample 1691731 | NCBI WGS metagenome assembly OOKD01 (sample SAMN05831947, study PRJEB22555) | human gut metagenome | isolation source: Skin biopsy | host: Homo sapiens
CCTCGGCCTCCTTCAGAATGCCGATGATCTGCTCTTCCGTGAACTGCTTCCGCTTCATTCTGTCCGTCCCTTCGAGGGGCCGGTCTCTAGGTCCAGGTGGATGAAGAAACGGGGGTCACGTCACAAGCCGGTCTCCACGAAACACTACCGCCTGCCTTATTCTTAACAGAATACCAAGTGACATCATCGAACACGTAGCAGCGATCAGGATTGAGGAGATGACGGTAACAGTAGCTAATTTGATGCTTCGAGGCCGCTGACGAAGCCCTTGAATAAGGCAGAATACACCGAGACCACTCCCGATCGCGTAGGCCCAATTCTCCACGCTATCGGGAGGGTAAATTTCGTCGCCCGTACTCGTGTTAATTGCGAGTAGAGACATCATTCCCCACGCAAGGAAAACGGAAAGCGGGACGAGCGACCGAATAAACGGAGATGCCTGAGGATCAGCGGGTTGCACCATGCTTTGAATCTGACACGCATTTATTAAAATGCATAGGACAGCACTGACAACGCGTCCGGCTAAGTATGCGCATCTTCCCGATTGGGAATCCGTAGCGGGACAACCGCCCCGGCTACCGCGCCAATGGTCGTCCGGGTCACCTGCTTTCCCAAAATCTGTTTCCGATTGCTCTATCCCGAAATGACCCGTCGGAGATGGAGAAGCGGGAAAGATCGCGCTTAATGATCGGCCGTCATCGGAGGGGCGGACTGCCAGCCTGCACGTCTTAGTGTGGACGAAAGCGGAATGTCCGCTGTTTGGAGGAAGGCAGACTGACGGCTCTCAGCCACAGGCACCCGTGTGAGGACAGTCATGTTGCGAGATCACATGATCGACAATTATTTCCCGACCTGACATCCCCATATGACCATCATGGCCCGGATACTTGGTCTCGCGACCTACGAATTCGACAAATAATCTCCGGCCGCCCTGTTGCCACCCATGCCGCAGAGTGGTCCGCTCGACATCTAGCCAGATCGTCGCCGCGATGGCTGCATCAGCCTGCTTTCTCCATTGGGATGATTTCGTATCTCCGCTAGGCCATTGGGGCGCCGTAGTTCCCTGCGGGATGAACTGCTGGCCCTCGAAGTCGTCGACCCAGACGCCGCGATACCGACGCGGAGACTTCATCTTGTAGCATTTGTCGGTAGGCAGAGACCCAATCACTCCGGCTTCGATAACGTACGTGCAGGGTCCCTTGCGTATCAAACGACCGTCGAACCGATAGCAGGCGTGCCCTTCGTCAGATTGCGCGCATGGCACACCGAGAAGCCGCGCGCGCTTCTGATCTTCCGGGCGCGCAAAAACTTTAGCCGGGGGAGTCGCGAACTGACCAGGCGCATCCGTGCTTATACCAGCCGCGGCGACCACAAGTAACAGCGCGGGAAACCCTCTGGGCATAGCAAACCTCGAGCGAATCGGCAAGAATGGCGTATTGGAACCGGACGTTCTTGATGTATCTTGCATCCACGAAACAATCCCGGCAAGTCTAAGTCAGGCGAAGAGCTCCTGTGCGAGGGGGTGGCCGGCATTGTGCTACAAGTTGTTACGCGAACAGCTAAACAGCGCCAATGACATCGAGGTCGCCGGCTCTGCGAGAAGCACGACGATTTCCTGGTCGCCGTGCGATCAGCTGCAGAACGCCGATGTGGCAAAATGACCGGCCTAACGAACAGCAATGTCCGCTGTTGGACAGATGCGTAAACGCGTTCAATAAACGAGGCTCCACACAGTCTACGCTTTCCTTCGATACGCCCGGCCCGTTTCCGGAATCCCCCTGTCCCGTCCCGCCCGTACTTCCGCTGGGCGGTGGGCTGCTGACGAGGTCCGGGGCGACGGAGCGTATCGGCGGCGGCCCTCTCGCACGTGTCTCCCGCCCACTTCGCGCGGTTCGCATGGCGCCGCGCCGGTCGCGTCCCCGAACGGGCGTCGCCGCTCCGCTCGCGCACCGTCCGACCGTCGGCCGTCAACGCCGCTTCCCCGCGGGGCCTTCGCGCGTTAAGGAGCCTGTCATGCCTACCGCCCGCATCTTCCAGCGCCCCAAGAACGCGATGCAGTCCGGCAAGTACCGGACCGATCACTGGCAGCTCGAGTTCGAGCCGGCCGAATCGAAGAAGCCCGATCCGCTTACCGGTTGGGCGGGCAGCGGCGACACGCGCGAGCAGATCCGCCTGAGCTTCCCGACGCAGGAGGCCGCGATCGCTTATTGCGAGGCGCAGGGCTTCGACTACGAGCTGATCCCCGCGCCGCAGCGCAAGCTCAAGCTCCAGGCCTACGCCGACAATTTCCGCTGAGCGGGGCGGCCGCGACCGCCGCGGCCGGTCGCATCGTTCAGAAGCGCCAGTCGATGCGGTCCGTGTCGCCGCGACAGATGCCGCGCAGCGCCTGCCACTGCGCCGGGGCGAGTGCCGGCGCATAGCCGCCCGCCAGCGCGCTCTGCCGGAACCGCCGCGCCCGATCCGCCGATACGGGATGCGTGGCGAGATAGGCGAGCATCCGTTCCGCCTTGCCCGGCCCGCCGCGACCCAGCCGGTCGAAGAACGCCGCCGTCGGCAGCGGCGACACTTTGGCATCGCGCAGCAGCTGGATCGCATAACCGTCCGCCTTGGCCTCGGCATCGCGCGAATACGCGGTGGCGAGGATCGTGTTGGTGTAGCCGCCGACATGCCCCTCCATCCCGCCGAGCAGCACCGACAGGCCGAACTGGCGCAACAGGCCCTCCATCACGTCGCGGTGGCGGACGTGGCCGATCTCGTGCGCGACGACGCCCGCGACCTCGTCGGGCGAGCGCGCCGCCTGGATCAGCCCGTCGAAGACGACGATCCGCCCGCCGGGCAGCGTCACCGCATTGACCATCGGCAGCTTGACGACGTCCACCTCCAGCCGCGGATCGTCCGGGTCGATGCGATGCGCCAGCGTCGCCAGCGCGGCGCGGCCCGCCAGATCGGTGCAGCCGCGCCGGCCGAAGTCGCCGACCATCGTCTCGCCCAGCTGCCGCTCGACGCTGGCGGGCACCAGGCGCGCGACCATCGCCGGCGTCCGCAGCACGATGACGACGACCACCGCCGCGACCGCCGCGAACACCGTCGCCGCGCGCCACAGGCCCAGCCGGTCGACCCAGCCGCCATAGCGCACGGCGCCGGGCAGCCGCGCGCGCACGGCGGGCGGCACCGGTCCGGCGAAATCGATCCGCCAGCCGGGTCGCCCCTTCAGCCCGAAGCTCGCCGCGCCGGCATCGGCATGACCGGGGACCAGATCGGCGATCGGCACGCGGGCGCCGGCGACGCCGTCCTCGACCAGTACGAGGGCGTCGCCTTCGACCAGCAGCCGGGCGCGCCGGCGGAGCGCACTGACGCCGTCGTAATGCCAGACGGTTGCACCATCGTCGGGCGCCGCTCCCGTCGCTGCGCCGCCCTCAGAAGGCGCCGACATCGAATGCGTCCAGCAGCCCCTCGCCCTGGCCCGGCGCGCGAGTCTGCGACTGGGTCAGCGTGTCGATCGCCACGCTGCCGTAAGCGGCGAGGTGGCGGATGAAGAAGGCCCAGTTGCGATAGGGCACGAAGATATAGCCGACGCCGAAGGTGAAGATGACGAGCGCGTAGTTGCCGACGAACAGTTTCACCCAGTCCATCGTCCGCGCCTCGAACCCGAATTCGAGGTCGCCCAGGCTGGTCGCGCCCACCGCCTCGCGGAAGAAGGCGGAGAAGAAGGCCGCGGCGATCACGCCGAGCACGCCGAAGAAGACGAGGTAGAAGGCGATGCCGAGCAGCGCGAAGGTGACGATCGCGCCGGCGGGCGGCGGCGCGCCGGGCTTGATGCCCGCCATCATGCCGGCGCCGATCCCGATCGCGATCATCGCCAGGATCGCGAAGAACAGCACGACCGGTGCAAGGTAGAACAGCATGAATCGGCCGAACACCGGCTGCCAGCGCGCGTCGCTGCGGAAGTGGAGCGAGCCGAAGCTCATCGTGTTCCAGCGCTCGTTCCACAGCCGCGCCATCGACCAGGGCATCATCAGATAGGCGGTCAGCGTCGCCACCAGGCTGCGCCAGAACCACGACCAGCCATAAGCGACGCCCTGCCGGTCGCTGCCGCCCCGGATGCCGTGCCACAAGGTGCGGCTGAGGCGGTAGCGCAGCGCCCGGAACCGCGCCACGCCGATCAGGAACAGCGCGATCAGATACAGCACGCCGACCAGCAGCGCCGCTGCCCCCTGATGGCCGCGCATCAGCACGCCCTGCAGCACCAGGTTGATGATGCCGAACGGCAGCACGAAGAACAGGAAGGCGAGGATATAGCCTACGAACAGCTCGAGCCCGGTGCCCGTCCATTCCAGCCGGTCGTCGATGAAGATCGTGCGGCTCCACAGATAGCGCCGGGTGCGCGCGCGGCCCCAGAAACTGTAGATGCCGAGCGTGACGATCGTCAGCAGCAGATTGGTGAAGGCGATCGGCGCATAATCCTGCCACGTGCCGCGAAAGCGGAACGCGCGCGGTTCGGCCCTGGTCTGGTCTGTCATGAAAGTCCCCCCGGCCGCGAAGGTGACGCGGCCGGGGGGCGGGGGTCAAGTCCGCGCTTCGTTAAAAATGGTTCATTTCAGCGCAGGAAGTCTTCGAGCGCGCCAGCGAAGACTTGCGGGCGATCGAGCATGACGAAATGGGCCGCGTCGGCGACTTCGACGACGTTCAGCGTCGCCGTCCCCTTATAGGCGTCGCGATACAGCGTATCGACCGTCGCCTGCGGCAGGGTCGCGTTATAGGGCACCACCAACGTCACCGGCGCGGTGATCCGCGGCAGGTCGTCACTGACGTCCGTGGTCAGATCCTCGTACATCGCCTGCCCGCTGACCCGCATGTCGGCCTTGGCGACCCAGGCGGCGACCGCTTCGCGCGCGGCGGGGGTGGCTGCCATCTGCGCCGCCAGCGCGCCATCGGCGGCGGGGTCGGCCGGCTTGCCGTAGCGGGCGACCATCATGTCCCGCATCGCCCGCGCGCGGGGCTCGATCGCGGCGACCGTCATCTGCGGCCCGAACAACCGGCCGTAGAAGGGCAGCGAATCGACGATCATGATGCGCCCGACATCGCCGGGATGCGCGAGTGCGGTCTTCAGCGCGAGCAGGCCGCCCATCGAATGGCCGACCAGCGCGACCTTGGTCAGCGTCTCGCGCGCCAGATAGCCGTGCAGGTCCGCGACCACGCCGTCGAGGATACCGGGCGACAGATTGGCGCCCGGCGCATCGCCGCCGAAACCATTGACCTGGACGACGATGACGCGGTGGCGCGGCGAGAGCTGCGCCACCGTCGCGTCCCATACCGCGGCGGGCGAGGACAGGCCGGGAATCAGCACCACCGGGCTGCCCGTGCCGACCGAGCGGATCGACACGTGCGGCAGCCGCACCGTCGCGCCTGCCGCCGTGGCGGGCGAGGCCTTCGCGGCGGGGGCGGCGGTCGCACGGGCGGCGGGCTGGAGCACGACGGCAAGCGTCAGCAGCGAAGCGGCGAGACGCAGGGGCAGGTGACGGATCATGATGCGGACTCCTTGGAAGGGCTGACGAACACGTCTTCGATGGCGAGGCCGAACAGCTCGGCGATGCGGAAGGCGAGGGGGAGGGACGGGTCGTAGCGACCGGTCTCGATCGCATTGACGCTCTGCCGGCTGACCTCCAGCCGCTCGGCGAGGTCCTGCTGCGACCATCCGCGCTCGGCGCGCAGCACGCGCAGGCGGTTGTTCATGCCGCGCTCCGGTCGATCAGCTTGTTGACGAGGGCGCCGACACCCAGTCCGGCGAACCAGACGATCGGCCAGGCATAAGCGACGAGATGCGGGACCAGCCCAAAATTCTCCAGGAAGCCCCAGAAGGTCGCCACCGTCATCGCCAGGCCGCTCGCGACGATCACCTGCCGCGCCATCAGCATCCGCAGATATTCGTCGGTTTCCTCGACGAAATACAGGCCGATGACCGCGAAGAAGCCGGACACCGGAAGCGCGGGCGCGACGCCCAGGGCATAGGCGAGCGGGCCGGACGCAAGGTGCCGCACGAACACCCAGCACACCGGCAGCAGGATGGCGGCGTAGATGATGGAAAGGACGATGATGCGCCGGTTGTAGCGGCGCTGGGCGGGCGTGCAGGTCACGATAACCTCCTTCGACTCGATGTGAAGGAAGCTTTACATGGAAAGTGAGTTTTACGTCAAGCGGCCTTTACGTTTTGGCGCGGAGGCTTTCCATCATCTCCCGCGCCAGCAGGCCGAGCGTGTCGTCGCGCGCACCCATCACCACGATGCGATCGCCCGGCTTCGCTTCCGCGACCAGCATCGCCGCCGCGTCGGCGCGGTCGGGGACATGGCGGGCGTCGCAGCCGCGCGCGACGAGGTCGGCGACGATGTCCGCGCTGGTCACCTCGCGCGCGACGGTGCCGCCGAAATAGACGGGATCGGGCAACACCAGCACGTCCTCCGGGGCGAGCCGCGTGGCGAGGCTGTCGACCAGCTCCCGCCGCATCACCTTGAGCGGGCCATAGCCGTGCGGCTGGAACAGCAGCAGCAGCCGGCCGGGAAAGGCGTGCAGCGTGTCGAGCGTCGCGCCGATCTTGTCGGGATTGTGCCCGAAATCGTCGATGACGGTGATGCCGGCGGCGCCTTCGCCGATCGTGCCGACCCTCTCGAACCGGCGCTTCAACCCGGTGAATCCCTCGATCGCGCGCACGGCCTCGTCACGGTCGACGCCCGCGGCCATGGCAGCACCGATCGCGGCGAGTGCGTTGGCGACATTGTGCCGCCCCGGTACTGCCAGCCGCACGCGGCGCCGCGCCCCGCCCATGACGAGGTCGAAAGCGATGGCGAAGGGTTCCGGGGCCAGCGCCTCGGCGGTCATGTCGGCCGGGCCGTCGACGGCGAAGGTCAACAGAGTGTCGCGCGGCAGGCGCGCGGCGAGCGCGGCGGCTTCCTCGTCGCCGACATTGATCACGGTCGTCGTCGCCCGCCCGGCGAAATCGCCGAACAGCTGGCGCAGCTCGTCCAGGCCCTTGTGGTCGAGGCTGACGTTGTTCAGCACCGCGATGTTCGGGCGATAGAAAGCGATCGACCCGTCGCTCTCGTCGACCTCGCTGACGAAGGTATCGCCGCCACCGGCGCCAGGGATTCCGACCACCGCGCTTGCGAAGGGCGCATCGGGCCGCGCGAAATTGGTCATCACCGCGCCGTTCATCACCGTCGGATCGCGCCCCGTCGCGTGCAGGATCCAGCCGATCATGCCCGTCACCGTCGACTTGCCGCTCGTCCCCGCGACACCGATGCGCAGGCCGCTGGCGTTGAACAGGTCGCTGAGCAGCTGCGCGCGCGTCATCCGGGTACAGCCCAGCCGGGTCGCCGCGACGATGTCGGCGACGCTGTCCTCGACCGCGGCGGAGGCGACGACGACCTGGTCGGCGGAGACGACGCCGCTGCCGTCCTGCGGATGCAGGCGGATGCCCAGCGCCGACAGCGCCGCGAACTTGGCCGGCACGCGGCCCTGGTCGAGCCCGCGGTCGGAGCCTTCGACCGTCGCGCCCCGGCCCGCCAGGATCATCGCCAGCGGCATCATTCCCGATCCGCCGATGCCCACCAGGAAGAAGCGCCGCCCGTCCAGCGGCCCGTTGTTGCCGTTCGCCATGCGCCCGCGCTATCCGGGCGGCGGGTCGGGGGCAAGGCGCCCCCGATGGATGGGGGTGCGAAGACGACATGCGGATCGGCGTGGTGGCCCCGGCCAGCATCGGCAACCAGGAGGCGGAGGCGCCGTTCCTCGCCTTCGCGGCGCTCGCCTATCCGGAGGTCGACCTCGTCGTGCACCCGCAATGCTGGGAGCGCGACGGCCATTTCGCCGGCTCCGACGCGCGCCGCGCCGACGCCTTCCTCGAATTCGCCAACGATCCCGGCTTCGACGCCATCTGGTTCCTGCGCGGCGGCTATGGCTCGAACCGCATCCTGCCGCTGGTGATGCCCCGGCTCGGGCCGGCGGCGCGGCACAAGGCCTATCTCGGCTATTCCGACATGGGGTTCCTGCTCGGCGCGCTCTACGCGCGGCGGATCGGGCGGCCGTGCCACGGGCCGATGGCGAGCGACATCCGTCGTCAGCACGGCGATGCGACGATCGCCCGTTCGCTCGGCTGGCTGGCGCGCGGCGACCGTAGCGGGCTGGAGCCCGGGCTCGACGGCCGGCCGGCGGCGGCGTTCAACCTGTCGATCCTCGGCGCGCTGATCGGCACGCCCTGGCTGCCCGACCTGACCGATCACGTCCTGCTGATCGAGGAGGTGTCGGAGCCGATGTACAATATCGACCGGCTGCTCTTCCACATGGGGCATGCGACCCAGTTGAAGGGGCTCGCCGGGGTCAGGCTCGGTGCGGTGACCGCGGTCACCCCCAACGAGCCCGAATGGAACGAGCCGGTCGAGGCGATGGTGCGGCGCTGGTGCGGGGACCTCGGCGTGCCCTATCTGGGCCGGGCGGAAATCGGCCATACGCAGAGCAACCGCATCGTGCCGTTCGGCGTCGCGTGACGCATTCCTCCCCTGCGGAAGCAGGGGAGGGGGACCACCCGGCGTAGCCGGGTGGTGGAGGGGCAGCCGCATGCATTGCCCTGCGTGGCTGCCCCTCCACCACCAGCCTGTCGGCTGGCGGTTCCCCTCCCCGCGTGGCGGGGAGGAATTGCAAATAGACGTCTACGGAGATAATTCGCGCTCTTCCCCAAAGCCGAAAGTCCATCATGTCTGCCCACACGGCCGAAATGTTCCGCATCACGTTGCCCGACGGTTCCGTCCGCGAGGTAGCGCCGGGGACTACCCCCGCGGACGTCGCGGCCGCGATCGGGCCCGGCCTTGCCAAGGCGGCGATCGCCGCGCGCATCGACGGACAGGTGCGCGACCTCAACCGTCCCTTCGACGGCGATACGCATCTGGCGCTGGTCACCGCCAAGGACGAGGCCGATGCGCTCGAGCTCGTCCGCCACGACCTCGCGCATGTCATGGCCGAAGCGGTGCAGCATCTGTTCCCGGGCACGCAGATCACCTTCGGCCCGGCGACGGACGACGGCTTCTACTACGATTTCGCGCCGAAAGATCGCCCCTTCACCGAGGACGACCTGCCCGCGATCGAGGCGGAGATGCGCCGCATCATCGCGCGGAACGAGCCGTTCACGCGCGAGGTGTGGAGCCGCGAACAGCTGATCGAGGCGTGGCGCCGCCAGGGCGAGACGTTCAAGGCCGAATGGGCCGCCGAACTGCCCGATGGCGAGGAACTGACCATCTATCGCCAGGGCGAATGGCTCGACATGTGCCGGGGGCCGCACATGCCCTCGACCGGTCGCCTCGATCCGCAGGCGTTCAAGCTGACGCGCGTCTCGGGCGCCTATTGGCGCGGCGACCAGAACAACGCGATGCTCAGCCGCATCTACGGCACCGGCTGGCTGAACAAGAAGCAGCTCGACGCGCATCTGTTCATGCTGGAAGAGGCGGCGAAGCGTGACCATCGCAAGATCGGCGCGGAGATGGACCTGTTCCACCTCCAGTCCGAAGCGCAGGGGTCGGTGTTCTGGCACCCCAAGGGCTTCGTGCTGTGGCGGCAGATGGAGGCCTATATGCGCCGCCGCCTCGACGCCGCCGATTATGCCGAGGTGAAGACGCCGCAGCTGATGGACGCCCGCCAGTGGGAACAGTCCGGCCACTGGGGCAAGTATCGCGAGAACATGTTCGTCGTTCCCGACGAGGTGCCCAATACCGAGGAGGAGGGCGCCGTCCTGTCGGGCGAAGGCGATCTGATGGCGCTCAAGCCGATGAACTGCCCGGCGCACGTGCTGATCTTCAAGCAGGGGATCAAGAGCTATCGCGACCTGCCGATCCGCATGGCGGAATTCGGCTGCTGCCACCGCAACGAGCCGCACGGCGCGCTGCACGGCATCATGCGAGTCCGCCAGTTCACGCAGGACGACGCGCACATCTTCGTCCGCGAGGACCAATTGGTCGAGGAGGTGCGCAAGTTCTGCGAGCTGCTCGACAGCGTCTACCGCGACCTCGGCTTCGAGGATTATGCGGTCAAGCTCGCGCTGCGCCCGGAGAAAAGGTTCGGCGACGATGCGATGTGGGACAAGGCGGAGGCCGAGCTGCGCGAGGCGGTGCTCGCCTCCGGCCTGTCCGACGCGATCAAGGCGAAGTTCGAGGAACTGCCGGGCGAGGGTGCCTTCTACGCGCCGAAGCTCGAATTCCACCTGACCGACGCAATCGGCCGCACCTGGCAGGTCGGCACGATCCAGTCCGACCGCGTGCTGCCCGAGCGGCTCGACGCGAGCTATGTCGGCGAGGACGGCAACCGCCACCGGCCGGTGATGCTCCACCGCGCGATCCTCGGCACGTTCGAGCGCTTCATCGGCATTCTGATCGAGCATCACGCCGGCCGCTTCCCCTTGTGGCTGAGCCCCGTGCAGGCGGTGGTGGCGACGATCGTCTCCGACGCTGACGATTATGCGCGCGACGCGGCGGCGACGCTGCGCGCCGCGGGCATCCGGGTCGAGACCGACCTGCGCAACGAGAAGATCAACTACAAGGTGCGCGAGCATTCGGTCGCCAAGGTGCCGGTGCTGCTCGTCGTCGGGAAGCGCGAGGCGGAGGAGGGCAAGGTCGCCATCCGCCGCCTGGGCAGCCAGGCGCAGCAGATCGTGACGCTGGACGAGGCGATCGCTATGTTGCGCGAGGAGGCGACTCCGCCCGATCTGCGGTAGGGAGACGAGATGACGATCCTCCAGGACATCAAGGCTGGCGCGATCCCCGCCCATCTGACGGTCGATCAGGTCTATGATCTGACTGCGGCCGGCGTCTTCGCGGAGACCGAGAATTTCGAGCTGATCGACGGGGAGATCGTGCCGATGGCGGCGGCGAAGGCGGACTGGCACGAGGTGATGAAGTCCCGGCTGAACCGCGGTCTCGTACGCGCATTGCCGGATGACCTGAGGCTGTTCGTGGAACCATCCGTCACCTTGTCGCCCGTGCGGCTGCTCGAGCCCGACCTCGCCGTCTGGAAGAAGGGCGGGTTGCCGCGTCAGGTGCGCGGACCCGATCTTCTGCTCGTGATCGAGGTCGCGGACAGCTCGCTCGGCTATGACCTGCGGGTTAAGGCGCCGCTCTATGCCGAGCATGGCGTTCGGGACTATTGGGTCGTCGACGCCGTGCGGCAGACGGTCCGTACGCATCGCGCACCCGTGGACGGCCGCTATACCGACGTCGACGAGCATGAGGCGGATCAGCCGGTCGCCGCGTTGCTCGCGGGCGTGACGATTCGGCTCGCCGACCTCGACTAGCCTTCAAATCGGCGCGATTATAGCCTATATGCGTGGCAAACCACTACAGGAGCTACACCCATACGTCCTCCCATGATGCGCCGGCCGATGCAGGCGCCACCGATGAACGGCCCTCGGTTCAACGAGTGGATTCAGAGCCCCAAGGTTCGCGTGATCGACCATGAGGGCGAGAATCTTGGCGTGATGTACACGCGCGAGGCGATCGCGCAGGCGCAGGAAGTTGGCCTCGATCTCGTCGAGGTTTCGCCCAACGCCGATCCGCCCGTCGCCAAGTTCCTCGACGTCGGCAAGTACAAGTACGAGGCGCAGAAGAAGGCGAACCTCGCCCGCAAGTCGCAGAAGACGCAGGAGATCAAGGAGATCAAGATGCGTCCGAACATCGACGACCACGACTATGACACCAAGATGAAGAAGGTCGTCGAATTCATCGAGGAAGGCGACAAGGTCAAGGTCACCATGCGCTTCCGCGGCCGTGAGCTCAGCCACGGTCAGCTCGGCATGAACGTGCTCCAGCGCGTCGCCGAGCAGGTCGCCGAGGTCGCCAAGGTCGAGGCCTATCCGCGCATGGAAGGCCGCCAGATGCTCATGGTGCTCGCGCCAAAATAAACGCTGCGTCCCCCTCGGGCGAGGGGGACGTCTTCGCCGGTCCGGACTGTCATCGCTCCGGGGTCCGTGTCTCTCGACCAGGGCTCGAAGGGCCCATGGCGCGCGAGCGGCGCCTTCCGGTCGGCGGCATACCGTCCCGCCCCTCGACATCATCCCGGATACCGCTCGCGGTTGGCGCTTGGGCGGTATCCGTGCATTCATATGTCTCCCTCGCTCGTGTGCTGCTTGTACACATGCCATCCCGACGGCGTGGCCAGACGCCGGCCGCTCCGGTTGATCGGCGGCGTCGCGTCCACTGCGGTCGACCCGGCTGCGATGTACGATCCAGCAAGGCTGGATTGGGGCGTTGCCGGCCCTTACCTCCACCCCGCTGCCTATCCACGATGCGCTGGGCGCGCAGCTGGGTGGGGAAACGGCCGGCATCGCTTCCGCGCAACGGGATTCGGCTCTAAGTATCTGTCGGGGCGCGTCTTTGTTGTGCTTCCCGCGTGATGTACGCGGTACGCGCCACGGATCGTCTCGACGACGATCCGGCATGCCTCCTGCCCTTCTTCCACGAAATTTTCGAACAACGGGTCCGCAATGCCGACCTACAGTGTTGCGCTTTGGCGACACCGACTTTGAAAATCGGGTTTGGTTGATGACCGGAACGTGAAAAGGGTAGACGCCGGCCCCGCAGCGACCCTAGCCTGTCTTCGACCCGGATATGCAAAGCATGACGGAAAAACAGGAGAGGATGCCCATGCGCCTGACCGCGTATCTGCTTTCGGCCGCAACCATCGCGCTGGCCGCCCCCACCGTCGTGTCGGCGCAGGAGACCAATGCTCCGCCGACCGATGCGCCAACGACGCAGGGGCAGGCGCAGACCAGCACCTCCGCCACCGCCAATGGTTCGGTGGACGCGGGCCAGCTGCCGCCGGCCGGACAGGGGGCGAGCAACCTGGGCGACATCGTCATCACCGCAACCCGCCGCGCCGAGCGTCTGTCGAACGTGCCGATCGCCGTCTCCGCCGTCAGCTCGCAGGCGCTGGAGAATTCCGGCGCCACCGACATCCGCCAGCTGACGCAGCTCACGCCGTCGCTGCTCGTCTCCTCGACCGGTTCGGAGGCCAATGCCTCCGCGCGCATCCGCGGCATCGGCACGGTCGGCGACAACCCGGGTCTCGAAAGTTCGGTCGCCGTGTTCATCGACGGCGTCTATCGCAGCCGTACCGGCTCGGGCCTCAACGACATCGGCGAGGTCGACCGCATCGAAGTGCTGCGCGGGCCGCAGGGCACGCTGTCGGGCCGCAACGCGTCCGCCGGCACGATCAACATCATCACCAAGGCGCCCTCGTACACGTTCGGCGGCTATGCGGAGGGAACGTACGGCAATTACAACGCCGTCCGCCTCGCCGGGGCGCTTACCGGACCGATCATCAAGGACATGCTCGCCTTCCGGCTGGACGGTGTCTACAACAAGCGCGACGGCTTCTATCGCGACGTCGTCAACAACACCGACTACAACAACCGCAACCGCTTCTTCGTGCGCGGGCAATTGCTGTTCGAGCCGACGTCCGACATCTCGCTGCGGCTGATCGGCGACTATACGTGGCGCAATGAGAAGTGCTGCGGCGCCGTCTACATCGATACGCGCGAAAAGCTGGACCCGACGCCCGGCGTCCCCGGCGACTTCACGATCAATCCCAACGGCAACCGCATCGTCCAGGTGATGCAGCAGCTCGGCGCGGTCTTCCCGAGCCTCGGTGATCCGTACAATCGCCAGATCGCGAACACGCCCGGCCGCGCCTATAGCAACGTCACCAAGGATTATGGCGGGTCGGCGCAGCTCGACTGGAATCTGGGCGGCGCGGGGCTCACGTCGATCACCGCCTATCGCGAGTACAAGTCGGGCGGTGCCGCCGATATCGACTATGGTAACCTCGACATCGGCTATCGCCCCGACGACGGCAATGCCTTCCGCCAGTTCCATACCTTCACCCAGGAACTGCGCCTCAACGGCGAGGCGTTCGATAACAAGCTCAACTGGCTGATCGGCGGCTATTATTCGAAGGAAAACCTGGTCGTCGCCGACAATCTGAAGTTCGGCACGCAATATGGCGCCTTCGCCGCCTGCCGCATCATCGCGACGATCAATCCGCTCGCGGCGCTGCGCGATCCGACCAAGCCGGGCTGTCTCGGCACGACGCCGCTCGCGGCGCTCGGCGGCGCGAGCGGGCGCCAGGCCGTCGGCGCGGGCCTCGGCGCGGCCGCGGCGCTGGTGCTGCCGGGCATCGATCGCCTCAGCACCGTCAACAACGTCGGCGACACCAACTCGCGCTATTACCAGGACAGCGAGAACTACGCCTTCTTCACGCACAACATCTTCAAGGTGACCGACAAGCTGTCGATCACCGCCGGCCTGCGCTACACGCACGAGCGCAAGGATTTCCGGGCAACGTTCAACAACAACAACACGATCTGCCCGGCGCAGCAGGCGGCGCTCAGCCCGCTGCTCGCCAATCCGGCGCTCGCCGCGCTGCAGCCGCTGATCGGCGGCATCATCACGCTGACCTGCACGGGCAACTCGAGCTCGTCGATCAACGCGCTGACGCCGCAGGACAAGCTCAGCGAGGGCGAGTTCACCGGCACCGGCGTCATCTCCTACAAGCCGACCAGCGACCTGTTGGTCTATGCCTCCTACTCGCGCGGCTACAAGGCGGGCGGCTACAATCTCGACCGGTCGGACCTGACGTCGAACGTCTTCGCGCCGCCGACGAACGCCAATGCCAGCCGCCTGCGTTTCGACCCGGAAACGGTCAACGCTTATGAAGTGGGCCTGAAGTACACCAGCCGCCAGTTCACCTTCAACGCGGCCGCGTTCCGCCAGGAGTTCAAGAACTTCCAGCTGAACACCTTCAACGGCACCAACTATATCGTCCAGAACATCACCTCCTGCCAGAACAGCCTCAACGGCGCGGACCAGGACGGCAGCTCGACGACCGGTGCCTGCACCGGCAAGACGGGCTATGGCGTGCTCAGCCAGGGTATCGAGCTCGAGGCGGGGCTCTTCCCGGCGAAGGACCTGTCGTTCGCGCTCGGCTACACGCTCGCCGACACGCATTTCCGCCACAACCTGGTCGGCAGCGACTCGGGCGAGGCGCTCGACGCACAGCTGTTCTTGCTCCCCGGCAGCCAGCTGTCGAATGCGCCCCGCCATACGGTGACGTCGTCGATGACCTTCACGCCGGAACTCGGCGCGTCGGGCCTGACCGGCCTCTTCTATGTCGATGGCCGCATGACCAGCGACTACAACACCGGCTCCGACCTCTTCTACGAAAAGCGCCAGGACGGCTTCTTCCTGCTCAACGCGCGCATCGGCATCCGTGGGCCGGACCAGCATTGGGCGCTGGAGTTCTGGGGCCAGAACCTGACCAACACGCGGTACGAGCAGGTCGCCTTCAACGCGCCGTTCCAGGGCTCGGGCAGCCTCGCCTCGACGATCAAGCTCGGCACCTCGCCGTCGAACCAGATCTTCACCTCGTTCCTCGCGGAACCGCGCACCTATGGCGTGACGGCCCGTATCCGCTTCTGAAGTCTGATTTACGTGCGGGGACGCGGCGCCGGTCCTCACCCCACGCGGCCGCCCGACCAGCATATCCTGGATGGGCGGCCGGGTCGGGGGTGAGGGCCAGCACCGCCCCGATCCAGCCTCGCTGGATCGCACACCAGGTTCCCATCGATGGGGGAGGGGGCGGCGGCGCAGCGATGCGCCGCCGCTTCTTCGTGGCGGTGCGAACCGCGACCCGTGTCACGCGGTCGTGCGACGTCAGAGCGCGGTCTCAGGCCGCCAAGGCGGCATCCTCTCCCGCCGCGGCCGCGAGCAATCGCTTCTCCAGCGCCTTCAAGCGAGGCTGGGCGAGGATGCGGTCGCCGGTCAGGTCGGTGATGTAGAAGGTGTCGACGGCGCGCTCGCCATAGGTCGCGACATGCGCCGAATGCAGCGTCACCTTCGACTGAACCAGCGCGTGCGCCAGCTGGTTGAGCAAGGCCGGCCGGTCGCGCGCATTGACCTCGACGACCGTGAAACGGTTGGACGCATGGTTGTCGATCAGCACGTTCGGCGCGATGTCGAATGCGTCCGCCCGCGTCCGCGCCGCCGGTTTCGCGACGAGCCGATCGACCAGCTTGCCCCGGTTGGCGAGGGCATCGTCGATCGCGGTCTTCAGCCGTGCGAGCTGGGCAGGATCGTCGAACGGTCGGCCCAGAGGGTCCTGCACCAGGAAGTTGTCGATCGCCATGCCGTCGCGTGTCGTATGGATGCGTGCGTCGATGATGTTGCCGCCCGCGACATGGATGGCGCCCGCGATGCGATAGAACAGGCCGGGATGGTCGGCGGCATAGATGGTGACCATCGTCGCGCCGCGTTCGGGATAGACCGCCGCGTCGATCGCTAGCCGCGCGTCCCCCGCCTCGGCGATGAAGCGCGCGTTGCGGAGCAGCACGTCCTCCGGCTCGGCGATCCAATAGGCTTCGGGAAAGCGGCGGACGAACGCGGCATAGGTCGCATCGTCCCAGCCCAGCGCCACGCCGAGCGCCTGCTGCTTCGCGCTGATCCGCTCGCCGCGGCCGCGCTGCTTGTGGCCCAGCCGCAGCACTTCCTCGGCCTGTTCGTACAGGTCGCCCAGCAGCTGGCGCTTCCAGCCGTTCCAGGTGCCGGGGCCGACGGCGCGGATGTCGACGATCGTCAGGCACAGCAGCAGCCGCAGCCGTTCCGCGCTCTGCACGGTCGCGCAGAAATCGAGGATCGTCTTGAAATCCGCCAGGTCGCGCTTGAACGCGGTTGCGGACATCAGCAGGTGATACCGGACCAGCCAGGACACCGTCTCCGTCTCGGCCGGGGTCAGGCCGAAGCGCGGGCACAGCCGCTCGGCGACCTCCGCGCCCAGGATGGAATGGTCGCCGCCGCGCCCCTTGGCGATGTCGTGGAGCAGCACGGCGACATAGAGCACGCGGCGCGAGACGATCTGGCGGATGATTGCCGACGCCATCGGATGATCCGCCTTCAGCGCGCCGCGGTCGATCTGGCCGAGCAGTCCGATCGCGCGGATGGTGTGCTCGTCGACGGTATAATGGTGATACATGTCGAACTGCATCTGCCCCACGACGCGGCCGAAGTCGGGCACGAAGCGGCCGAACACGCCGACCTCGTTCATCCAGCGCAGTACGAGCTCGGGATCGCGCGGGCTGGTCAGCACGTCGAGGAACAGCGCGTTCGCGCGCAGGTCGGCGCGATGCTCGTCAATCAGCTTGGCGTCGCGCGTCGCGGCGCGCCAGGCGAGCGGATGGATCTCCAGCCCATGCAGGTCGGCGAGCTGGAAGATTTCCACCAGCCGAACCGGATCCTCGCGGAAGAAATCGTCGCGCGGGATCGCGAGTCGACCGCGGTCGAGCACGAATCCGTGCAGCTTGCGCGGCCGGCGGCGGATCGTCGGCAGACCGTAGCGCCGCCCCCGTGCCGCGAACCTTTCGTCGAGATGGGCGAGGAACAGCCCGGTCAGCGTGCCGACGGTGCGCGCCTGCAGGAAGTAATATTGCATGAACCGTTCGACCGCCGATTTGCCCGGGCGATCGGAAAAACGCATCCGCGCGGCGATCTCGCGCTGCACGTCGAAGGTCAGCCGGTCCTCGGGCCGGCGCGTGATGCTGTGCAGGTGGCAGCGGACCGCCTGCAGGAAATTGTCGGCGCGATGGAACAGGCGATATTCGTCCTGCGTCAGCAGCCCTGCTTCGACGAGGTCCCGCCCCTGCTGGACGTCGAAGACGTATTTGCCGATCCAGAACAGCGCGTGCAGGTCGCGCAGGCCGCCCTTGCCCTCCTTGACGTTGGGTTCGACGACATAGCGGGTGTCGCCCATCTTGCGATGCCGCGCGTCGCGCTCCGCCAGCTTGTCGGCGATGAAGGCGCGTTCGGTGCCGTGCTGCACCTCGGCATGGAAGCGGCGCGACGCCTCGTCGTACAGGCTGGTGTCGCCGGTCACGTAGCGGCCTTCCAGCAGCGCGGTGCGGATCGTCCCGTCCGCCTTCGCCTGCCGCACCATCTCGTCGATGCTGCGGCTGGAATGGCCGACCTTCAGCCCGACGTCCCACAGCGCATAGAGCATCGATTCGATCACCTGCTCCGCCCAGGGCGTCTGCTTGCCCGGCGTCAGGAAGCCGATGTCGACATCCGAATAGGGTGCCATCTCCGCGCGCCCGTAGCCACCCACCGCGATCAGCGTCAGCCGCTCGCCGGCGGTGGGATTGTGCAACGGGTGCAGCCGCTGCGTCGCGACGTCGAAGAGCACGCGCAGTAGCTGATCGACCAGATAGGCCTGGGCGTTCGACGCCTCCAGCCCGCGCGACGGATGGGCGAGCAGCCGCCGCTCGATCTCTTCCCGCCCCGCCGCGAGCGCGCTCTTGAGCAGCCGGGCGACCTCGATGCGCAGCGGCGTCCCCGTCGCGTCCATCGACGCGACCGTTTCGGCAAGGAGGCGGCGATCGACGATCGCGCGGCGATTGGGCAGGTGGTCGAAGCGGCCGGGCATCGCGCGAGCATAGCCGCATCCGGCCGCGCGCGGCTATCCTTCCCGTGCCAAGGCCTTGAGCCGATACAGGGTATCCAGCGCCTCGCGCGGCGTCAGCGCGTCGACGTCCAGCCCCTCGACCTCGGCGCGTATCGCATCGCACGTCTCCTCCTCGACCTGCGCCGCCGCGGCGAACAGCGGCAGGTCGTCGAGGCCGGCGGCAAGCCCGCCCGTCTTGGCGCGCCCCGCCTCCAGCTTGGCGAGCACCGCCTTGGCGCGGGCGATCGTCGCGGGCGGCATGCCGGCGAGCCGTGCGACCGCTAGGCCGTAGCTGCGATCCGCCGGCCCGTCCGACACTTCGTGCAGCAGCACCAGCTCGCCCTTCCATTCGCGCGCGCGGACGTGATGCAGGCTGAGCGCGTCGCACCGTTCCGCCAGCCGGGTCAGCTCGTGATAATGGGTCGCGAACAGGCAGCGGCAGCGATTGTCCTCGTGGATCGCCTCCACCACCGCCCAGGCGATGGCGAGTCCGTCATAGGTGGAGGTGCCGCGCCCGACCTCGTCGAGGATGACGAAGCTGCGCGGCGTCGCCTGCGCCAGGATCGCGGCGGTCTCCACCATCTCGACCATGAAGGTCGACCGACCGCGCGCCAGATTGTCCGAGGCGCCGACCCGGCTGAACAGCCGGTCGACAAGGCCGAGCGTCGCGCGGGTCGCCGGAACATAACACCCCGCCTGCGCAAGGACCGCGATCAGCGCGTTCTGGCGCAGGAAGGTCGACTTGCCGCCCATGTTGGGGCCGGTAACCAGCCAGAGCCGCGAGGCCTCGTTGAGGTTGCAGTCGTTGGCGATGAAGCGGTCGCCCGATCGCGCCACCGCCGCCTCCACCACGGGATGGCGGCCGCCGGTCACCTCGAAGCGCGTGTCCTCGACCAGCAGCGGCCGGCTCCACCCGCCCTCGGCCGCGCGTTCGGCCAGGCCCGCGGCGACGTCGATCCGGGCGAGGGCGTCGGCGGTGGCGGCGATCGCCTCGCGCGTCGCGAGCGCGGCGGCGGTCAGTTCCTCCAGATGCGCGGCCTCCGCCGCCAGGGCGTGCGCGCCCGCCTGAGACACCTTGGCCGCGACCTCGTGCAACGCCGGCGTGTTGAAGCGGACGACGCCGGCGAGCGTCTGGCGGTGCGTGAAGCCGCTGTCCGGCTGCATCAGCGCATCCGCCGCCTTGGCGGGTACCTCGACGTGATAGCCGAGCACGTTGTTATGCCGGACCTTGAGAGTGGCGATGCCGGTCGCCGCCTTCATCTCCGCCTCAAGCGCCGCGATCGCGCGCCGGCCGCCCGCACCCGCGTCGCGCAGGTCGTCGAGCGCGACGTCATAGCCCGCCGCGATATAGCCGCCGTCTGCCGCATCGATCGGGGGCGAGGGCACGAGCGCGCGCTTGAGCAGGTCGATCAGCGCGCCATGGCCGCGCAATCGCGGCGCCAGCAGGCCGAGCAGCGTCAACGGGGCGTCGACCTGCCCCAGGCGCTCGCCGAGATGCCAGGCGCCGTCGAGCCCGTCGCGCAACTGGCCGAGGTCCCGTGGCGAGCCGCGCCCCGCCGCGAGTCGGCCGAGCGCGCGGCCGATATCGGGCATCGCGCGCAGGCTGCCGCGCACCTGGTCGCGCAGGCCCGGCTGATCATGGAAGAACTGGACCAGGTCCAGCCGTGCCTCGATCGCCGCGCGATCCATCAGCGGCGCGCCGATGTCGGCGGAGAGCAGCCGCGCGCCCGCGCCCGTCATCGTACGGTCGATCGCGTCGAGCAGCGATCCCTTGCGCTGGCCGCCGGTCGTGCAGGTCAGTTCCAGGCTTTCGCGCGTCGCGGCGTCGATAGCCATCGTCTCAGCGGCGCGCGACAGGCGCGGCGGCCGCAGGAAGGGCAGGGCGCCCTTCGCATTGTGGTCGAGATAGGCGACCAGCCCGCCGGCGGCGGCCAGCGCCGCGCGACCGAACTGGCCGAAGCCGTCGAGCGTCGCGACGCCGAACAGCGCCTTCAGCCGCGCCTCGCCCGCGCCGCTGTCAAAGGTCTGCCGCGGTCGCAGCGTCGTCGCGGCATCGGCATGGTCGCTCGCCTCGGACGCGACGACTTCGGCCGCGCCGAGCCGCGCCAGCTCGGCGCCAAGCGCGTCGGCGCTGACGTCGATCACCTCGAACCGTCCGGTCGACACGTCCGCCGCCGCCAGGGCGACCGCGCCGCCCGCCTCGCCGATCGCGACGCACCAATTGTCGGATCGGGCGTCGAGCAGCGCCTCCTCGGTCAGCGTGCCGGCCGTGACGAAGCGGACGATCGCGCGATGGACCAGCGCCTTGCTGCCGCGCGCCTTGCGCGCCGCCTCCGGGCTTTCGGTCTGTTCGGCGATCGCGACGCGGTGGCCCGCCTTGATCAGCCGCTGCAGATAGGCGGTCGCCGCATGGACGGGGACGCCGCACATCGGCACCTTCTCGCCGCCGTGCTCGCCCCGCGCGGTCAGCGCAATGTCGAGCACGCCCGCCGCGATGCGGGCATCGTCGAAGAACAGCTCGAAGAAATCGCCCATGCGGTAGAAGAGCAGGCAATCCTCCGCCTCCGCCTTAAGGCTGAGATATTGCGCCATCATCGGGGTGGGGGCTTGGGTCATCGAAACGCTGTCAGTCCGGATTGCGGGCGCCGTGGCGGACGGAGGGGATGAAGACCGTGTCCCCCTCGACCGTGTAGCGAAGAATATATGGCGGTACGTTGGTCAACTCTCGCCAATCGCCGGCCAGGCGGCCTCGTCGTGGAAAATCTTTCAAGCTGTGGCCCAGCGTGAACAGTCGGGCGGCGATGTCCCGCGCAGCGGCGGGATTATGCTGGGCGATGTAGCGGATGATGCCCCGGATGTCGTCGACGGCCTGCGGTCGCCAGACGACTCTAGCCATTCTGCTCGTCAAGCCAGTCTGGAAAATCCTTGAAGGCCGGCGTGCCCCAGGTAAGCAGCCACTGACCGATCACCTCGTGGTCGACGCCATAGCCAGACGCATAGCCGGCCTTTGCCGCGGTAACCGCATCGACGGCGAGATCGCGTTCCGCGTCGAGCGGGAAGTGGGCCTCGTGGTTCATGGTGCAGGACATAACCCTAGCCACGCCGGGTTGAAAGCCCCGCCCGAAATGGCCAAGAGCCGTAGCGTCCAGCCGCCAGCGAGGTCCCATGTCCGAAAAAGCGTCCGTCCAGTTCTCCGAACGCGAGGCCCTGCTCTTCCATTCCGAAGGGCGGCCGGGCAAGATCGAGATCGTCGCGTCCAAGCCGATGGCGACGCAGCGCGACCTCGCGCTCGCCTATTCGCCCGGCGTGGCGGTGCCGGTCCAGGCGATCGCCGACGATCCCGCCACCGCCTACGACTATACCGCCAAGGGCAATCTGGTCGCGGTGATCTCGAACGGCACGGCGATCCTAGGCATGGGCAATCTCGGCGCGCTCGCCTCCAAGCCGGTGATGGAGGGCAAGGCGGTGCTGTTCAAGCGCTTCGCCGACGTCGATTCGATCGACATCGAGCTGAAGACGGAGGACGTGAACCGCTTCATCGACGCGGTGGAGCTGATGGAGCCGAGCTTCGGCGGCATCAACCTCGAGGATATCAAAGCGCCCGAATGCTTTATCATCGAGCAGGCGCTGCGCGAGCGCATGAACATCCCCGTCTTCCATGACGACCAGCACGGCACCGCGATCATCTGTGCGGCGGGCCTGATCAATGCCTGTCTGCTGACCGGGCGCAAGCTGGCGGAGATCCGCGTCGTGGTGAACGGCGCAGGCGCCGCGGCGATCGCCTGCACCGAGCTGATGAAGGCGATGGGCGTGCGCCACGACCATGTCATCATGTGCGACAAGAAAGGCGTGATCTACCAGGGGCGCGACGACGTGAACCAGTGGCAGTCGGCGCACGCCGCCGCCACCGATCGTCGCACGCTGAAGGAGGCGCTGGTCGGTGCCGACGTGTTCCTGGGCCTGTCCGCCGCGGGCGCGCTGAAGGGCGACATGGTGCTGGAGATGGCGGACGCGCCGATCATCTTCGCCATGGCCAATCCGGTGCCGGAAATCCTGCCGGAAGAAGCGAAGACCGCGCGGCCCGACGCGATCATCGCGACCGGCCGGTCGGATTATCCGAACCAGGTCAACAACGTGCTCGGCTTCCCGTTCATCTTCCGCGGCGCGCTCGACGTGCGGGCGACCGGGATCAACGACGACATGAAGATCGCGGCCGCCAAGGCGATCGCCGACCTCGCGCGCGAGCGCGTTCCCGAAGAGGTGGCCGCCGCCTATGGCGTCAGCCACAGCTTCGGCCCCGACTATATCATCCCGGCGCCGTTCGATCCGCGCCTGATGGAGGAGGTGCCCGCCGCCGTCGCCAGGGCGGCGATGGATTCCGGGCTCGCCACCAAACCGATCCTCGACATGCAGGCCTATCGTCAGAGCCTGCGGGCAAGGCTCAACCCGACGACGTCGGTGCTGACGCTCGCCTATGAGGGCGCCCGCGCGCGCCCGAAGCGTGTGCTGTTCGCGGAGGGCGAGGAGGAGGTGGTGCTCCGCGCCGCGATCGCGTTCAAGGAGGGCGGCTACGGCACGCCGGTGCTGGTCGGGCGCGACGACGTGCGCGACCGGTTGCGCGACCTGGGCGTAGACCCCGACGATTACGAGCTGCACAACAGCCGCGTCTCGCCGCTCGTCCCGAAGATGGTCGATTTCGTCTACGGGCGCCTGCAGCGGCGCGGCTATCTGCGCCGCGACGTCGAGCGGATGATCAATCAGGATCGCAACGTCTTCGGCGCCGCGCTGCTCCAGTTGGGCGAGGCCGATGCGATGATCACCGGCATCACGCGCACCTGGCCCGAGTCGATGCGCCAGGTGAAAAGGGTGATCGATCCGGAGGCGGGGCGGACGCCGTTCGGCATCCACATCCTCGTCGGGCAGAGCCATACGGTGTTCATCGCCGACACGACCGTCAACGAGCGGCCGACAGGCGAGCAGCTCGCCGATTTCGCGGAGCAGACCGCGCAGGTCGCGCGCCGCATGGGGCACGAGCCGCGTGTCGCGATGCTGAGCTATTCGACCTTCGGCAATCCCAAGGGCGCCTGGGTCGACAACATCCGTGACGCCGTGTCGGAACTCGACCGTCGCGGCGTCGGCTTCGAATATGAGGGCGAGATGCCGCCCGACGTCGCGCTCAATCCGAAGCAGCTCGCCAATTATCCCTTCGCGCGCCTGTCCGGCCCGGCGAACGTGCTGATCATGCCGGGTCTCCAGTCCGCACACATCGCCGCGAAGCTGCTGCGCGAACTGGGCGGCGACAGCGTGATCGGCCCGATGTTGATCGGCATGGAAAAGCCGGTGCAGATCGCGCCGATGACCTCGACCGCCAGCGAGCTGGTGACGCTGGCGGTGCTCGCCGCGGGCGGCATCGCCCGATAGCGTCGACGCCCTCCGGATCCGGCCCGCCAGGACCCGCTTCCCGACCTTCATCGTAGGGAAGCGGGCGCGCGTGAGAGCCGGCGCCGAGTCCACGCACGGGCATCCGCCTCGAGCCGCCCTGGCCGCGCGGCCTATCCGTCGATGCTCGTCCCGAGTGCCGCATGGACGAGGCCGCCGTCGACGGTGATCGTCTCGCCGACCACATAATCGCCCGCGCGGCTGGCGAGGAAGATCGCTGCGCCCGCCATGTCCTCGTCGGTGCCGATGCGGCCCGCGGGTATGCCCTTTGCGACGTCGTCGCCGTGATCGCGCGCCGCGCGGTTCATCTCGCTTGCGAAAGCGCCCGGGGCGATCGAGGTGACGTTGACATGATCGCGGACCAACCGTGCCGCCATCCGCTTGGTCAGGTAGATCAGCGCCGACTTCGAGGCATGGTAGCTGTAGGTTTCCCACGGGTTCAGCCGCTGGCCGTCGATCGAGGTGATGTTGATCACCTTCGCCGGGCGCTGCGCCGAGCCGCCCGCCTTGAGCAGCCCGTGCAGCGCCTGCGTCAGGAAGAAGGGCGACTTGACGTTGAGGTCCATCACCTTGTCCCAGCCGCTCTCGGGGAATTCCTCGAACGGCACGCCCCAGGCCGCGCCGGCGTTGTTGACGAGGATGTCGAGCCGCTGCTCGCGCGCCGCCAAGGCTTCGGCCAGCGAGCGACAGCCGGCGACCGTCGCGACGTCCTGGGGCAGAGGGATGCAGTCGGGGCCCAGCGCTGCGGCGGTTTCCTCGCAGGCGGCGGCCTTGCGGCTGGAGATATAGACGGTGGCGCCCTGCGCGATGAAGCCGGCGGCGATCATCCGGCCGATGCCGCGGCTGCCGCCCGTGACGAGCGCGATGCGGCCGTCGAGTCGGAACAGGTTGGTGGTGTCCATTCGGGGCTCCTAGAAAGATCGTGATGGGATGGCGGGCGGCAAGCGTATCCCTCGCCGCCCTTCAAATCCCGTCCTTCCCGCGCAGGCGGGGATCCAAAAACGCAGGTCCCTCGAGAGAGCAGGGCGCGCGCGCCTGGATTCCCGCCTGCGCGGGAAGGACGCTTTGTGTGGGAAAAGCGCTAGTGCTCACCCGCCGCGCTTCAGCGTCTCGCGGGCGATGATCACCTGCTGGATTTGGCTGGTGCCCTCGTAGATGCGGAACAGCCGGACGTCGCGATAGAGGCGTTCGATGCCATAGTCGGCGATATAGCCCGCGCCGCCGAAGATCTGCACCGCCTTGTCCGCGACGCGGCCGACCATCTCGCTGGCGAAATATTTGGCCGCGGCGGATTCGAGCACGACGTCCTTGCCATCGTCCTTCGCCTGCGCCGTCTCGAGCACCATCGCGCGGGCGACGAGCGCCTCGGTCTTCATGTCGGCGATCATGCCCTGGATCAGCTGGTGATGCGCGATCGGCTGGCCGAACTGCTTGCGCTCGCTGGCATAGGCGACGCTATCCGCGATCAGCCGCTCGGCGACGCCGACGCACACCGCACTGATGTGCAGCCGGCCGCGGTCGAGTACGCGCATCGCGATCTTGAACCCCTCGCCCTCCGCGCCGAGGCGGTTGGCGACGGGGACCGGGACATCCTCGAAATGGACGTCGGCGACCTTGGCGCCCTTTTGCCCCATCTTCTTCTCGGGCTCGCCGATCGACACGCCGGGCAGGTCGCGCGGGACGAGGAAGGCCGACACGCCGCGCGCGCCCGGGTCGTCGCCGGTGCGGGCCATGACGGTGAACAGCTGCGCCTTGTCGGCATTGGTGATGTAGCGCTTGGTGCCCGACAGCCGATAGACGTCGCCGTCGCGTATCGCGCGGGTCTTCACCGATCCGGAATCGCTGCCGACATCGGGCTCGGTCAGCGCGAAGCTGGTGACGATCTCGCCGCTCGCGATGCGCGGCAGCCACTGCGCCTTCTGCTCGGGCGAACCGGCCATGACGAGGCCCTGGCTGCCGATGCCGACATTGGTGCCGAAGGTCGACCGGAAGGCAGGCGTCGTGCGCCCCATCTCGATCGCGACCTTCGCCTCCTCCAGCATCGTCAGGCCGAGGCCACCGTGCTCCTCCGCGATCGACAGGCCGAACAGGCCCATCGCCTTCATCTCGTCGACGAGGTCGTCGGGTATCGCGTCCGCCGCCTCCACGTCCGCCTCGCGCGGCCGGAGCCGTTCGGCGACGAAGCGGCGGATGGTGTCGATCAGCGCATCGAAGGTTTCGGGGTCGAGAGCCATGGACGGATCCTTGCTAGGTCGCCAAAAGCGTAGGACGCACCAGCGCCACTGGCAAACCCGAAGTTCGAAAAACACGTTTTTGCCAGTTACTGCGTCAAGGAAAGAAGGTACCGCTGGCCGCAATCGGGGCATGCTTCCGCCGAATCGGTCGGCCCGCGTCACGGGCGCGGGCATGCCGGCGGTGCGCCTCGGCGACCGGTTTTTCTGCGTGCGCGGCCTGATTAGGACAGCGCTTCACCCTCGCTTCGTCGCAAGGTGAGCCGTTCATCCGCGCTTCACAACCGTTCGCCGGAAACCGCCGGGTGCGCCCCTATGCCGCCGGATCGAATGTGCGTAGCGCCATCCTCGACGAACGGGTTTTGGCCGGGGGGTCATCAAGTGTTGAAGACGTGGGCAGCGCGCCTTGCGCTGATATTCTCTTGCGGCCTGATGATGGCCTCTCCGGCGGCGGCGCAGTTCTGGCAGTGCGCACCCTATGCGCGCGAGATCTCGGGCATCGACCTGCACGGCAACGCGAACACCTGGTGGGGCCAGGCCGCCGGCCGCTATCAGCGTGGCCACAAGCCGGAAGTCGGCTCCGTCCTCTCCTTCCAGTCGACCCATCGCATGCGCGTCGGCCATGTCGCGATGGTGTCCCAGGTGGTCAGCGACCGCGAGGTCCTGCTGACCCACGCCAATTGGTCGCGCCCGGGCCAGATCGAGCGCAACGTCCGCGCGATCGACGTCTCCGCCGCCGGCGACTGGAGCGAGGTGAAGGTGTGGTACGGCCCGACGGGTGGCCTGGGCACGTCCAGCTATCCGACCAACGGCTTCATCTATTCGGGCCATGCGCCGGCCGATGCCGATGCGGTCCCCGCGAGCCGCGACGATGTCGCCGCCGCCAATCTCGCGATGATCGCCACCTCCGCGGTCGTGCCCGTCAAGCCTGTCGCCGATCGCTGATCGCTGATCACAACCCGCATTGTCGTATGTGAAAAGGGGCCCGGAAACGGGCCCCTTTTTCGTACGATCGGCTGATTTTTGTGCCGTCGGCAGGTGCCGGGCCGGCCTCCCGGTCGCTGGAGGCGCGGCACCGGCACGACTGCGCGCCGGCCCCCGCGCGTTAGGCGGGCCGAAAGGTCATCGCGACGCCGTTCATGCAATAGCGCTTGCCGGTCGGCTTCGGGCCGTCGTCGAAGACATGGCCCAGATGACCGCCGCAGCGGCTGCAGTGCACCTCGGTGCGCGCTTCGAGCAATGAGCGGTCGCTCTTCGTTCCCACCGCACGGGGAAGCGGCGCCCAGAAGCTCGGCCAGCCGGTGCCGCTGTCGAACTTCGTCTTCGAAGAGAACAGCGGTTGCGCGCACCCCTTGCACAGGAAGGTGCCGGCGCGATGCTCGTCGTTGAGCGGGCTGGAGAAGGGACGCTCGGTGCTTTCGTGGCGCAGCACGGCCCATGCCTGGTCGCCGAGCTTCTTGCGCCACGCCGCGTCGCTCATCTGCACGGGATAGGTCGCGGCGTCGGCGGGGGCGGCTCTGCACCCCCACAGGATCGCACCGGCAGCGCCGGTGGCGGCGAGGGAGAGCAGCGAGCGGCGGGTCGGGTCGTTCGTCATGATCGATGATATGGGGAGCGCGGCGCGATTGCCCAGCCCCCCCACATTCCGATCGATCATAATGATCCACGTTGGAACCGCGACGCGGTGCGCCGGGTTGACCGGGCTGAAAGGTGCTACATAGATCATGTCTTTTCAGCAACTTGAGCCGCCGCTGCCGGTGCATGTCCTCGACAAGGGCGCGGGCTATGCCTTTGCGGTGATCGACTATGGCCAGGAACACAATCTGATCTGGGTGACCGCGATCAACGACACCGGAGAAATCTGGTGCGCGCCCAATCCGCGTGTGCGTCTGCAGGCCAACTGGACGATGGGGCGCGCCAAGCCACCAGCGCTCAAGCCGCGCGACAACGGCGATTGCTCCGGCAGCGCCGAATCGCTGCAGGCGGAGACGATCAAGCCGAACTGACGTCCCGGCTCCCCCGCGCAGCGAGCGCGGGGGTGAATGGCGGGCAGCGGCGTGGCCGCGCGCCGCGCACGTGACGAATAGGCATGAAAAAGGGGAGGCGCCCTTCGGCACCTCCCCTCCGTCGTTTCACCGTGCGTCGCGGCGATCAGGCGGCGAGCTTGCGCAGCACGTATTGCAGGATGCCGCCGTTGAGGAAATATTCCAGCTCGTTGACGGTATCGATGCGGCAGCGCGTCTCGAACGTCTCGGTCGAACCGTCGGCGCGCTTCAGCGTCACCTCGACCGTCTGACGCGGGCGCAGGTTGGCGACGCCGGTGATCGTGAACGTCTCGGTGCCGTCGAGCTTCAGCGTCTGGCGCGTCACGCCCTCCGCGAACTGCAGCGGCAGCACGCCCATGCCGACCAGGTTCGAACGGTGGATGCGTTCGAAGCTCTCGGTGATGACCGCGCGCACGCCGAGCAGGTTGGTGCCCTTCGCCGCCCAGTCGCGCGACGAACCGGTGCCATATTCCTTGCCCGCGACGACGACGAGCGGCGTGCCGTCCGCCTTGTGGCGCATCGCCGCGTCGTAGATCGGCATGACTTCGCCATTATACTGGGTCATGCCGCCCTCGACGCCCGGCACCATCTCGTTCTTGATGCGGATGTTGGCGAAGGTGCCGCGCACCATGACATGGTCGTTGCCGCGGCGCGCGCCGTAGCTGTTGAAGTCCTTGCGCGCGACCTGACGCTCGGTCAGCCACTTGCCGGCCGGGCTGTCCGCCTTGATCGATCCCGCCGGGCTGATGTGGTCGGTGGTGATCGAATCGCCCAGGATCGCCAGCGGCTTCGCCTCGATGATGTCGGTGACCGGCTTCGGGGTCATCTCCATGCCCTCGAAATAGGGCGGGTTGGCGACATAGGTCGACGCCGCCGGCCAGGCGTAGGTTGCCGAGCCGGTGACGTCGATCTCGCGCCACTTCTCGTCGCCGGCATAGACGTTGGCGTAGCGGCTGCGGAACATCTCGTCGTCGATGTTCGCCGCCATCACCTCCGCGACCTCCTGGTTGGTCGGCCACACGTCCTTGAGATAGACGTCCTGCCCGTCCTTGCCCTGGCCCAGCGGGGTCTCGACCATGTCCTGCGTCACCGTGCCCTTCAGCGCATAGGCGACGACGAGCGGCGGGCTGGCGAGGAAGTTGGCGCGGACGTCGGGGCTGACGCGGCCTTCGAAGTTGCGGTTGCCCGACAGGACGCTCGCCGCGACGAGGTCGTTCTCGTTGATCGCGGCGCTGATCGGGCCGGGCAGCGGGCCCGAATTGCCGATGCAGGTCGTGCAGCCATAGCCGACGAGGTTGAAGCCGATCGCGTCCAGGTCCTGGGTCAGGCCGGCCTTGTTGAGATAGTCGGTGACGACCTGCGAACCGGGCGCGAGCGAGGTCTTCACCCAGGGCTTGGGCTTCAGGCCGAGTGCGTTCGCCTTGCGCGCGACGAGGCCGGCGGCGACGAGCACCGACGGGTTCGACGTGTTGGTGCAGCTGGTGATCGCGGCGATGACGACGTCGCCGTCGCCGATGTCATGGCCGCGGTCGGCGACGTCGACGCGGGTCGCGCGATCCTTGTGATACAGCTTGGCGAGGTCGCCGTTGAACACCTCGTCAACCTTCCCCAGGCTGACGCGGTCCTGCGGGCGCTTCGGGCCGGCGAGCGACGCGGTCACGGTGCCCATGTCGAGCTCCAGCGTGTCGGTGAACACGGGGTCGGCGGCATCGTCGTGGCGCCAGAAGCCGTTCGCCTTGGCATAGGCCTCGGTCAGCGCGATCGTCTCCTCCGGACGCGCGGTCAGGCGCATGTATTCGATCGTCTTGTCGTCGATCGGGAAGAAGCCGCAGGTCGCGCCATATTCCGGCGCCATGTTGGCGATCGTCGCGCGGTCGGCCAGCGTCATCGAGCTGAGGCCCGGGCCATAGAATTCGACGAAGCGGCCGACGACGCCCTTGGCGCGCAGCATCTGCGTGACGGTCAGCACCAGGTCGGTGGCGGTGATGCCCTCCTTCAGCGCGCCGGTCAGCCTGAAGCCGACGACCTCGGGGATCAGCATCGACACCGGCTGGCCGAGCATGGCGGCTTCCGCCTCGATGCCGCCGACGCCCCAGCCGAGCACGCCCAGGCCGTTGACCATCGTCGTGTGGCTGTCGGTGCCGACGAGCGTGTCGGGATAGGCGATCGCCGCGGTGCCGTTGGCGAGATCGCCCGTTTCGGTCGAAGACCAGATCGCCTGGCTGACATACTCCAGGTTGACCTGGTGACAGATGCCGGTCCCCGGCGGCACGACCTGGAAGTTGTCGAGCGCCTTCGAACCCCACTTCAGGAACTCGTAGCGTTCGCCGTTGCGCTGGTATTCAAGGTCGACATTGTCCTCGAACGCCTTGGGCGTGCCGAACTCGTCGACCATGACCGAATGGTCGATGACGAGGTGGACGGGCACCTGCGGATTGATCTTGGCGGCGTTGCCGCCGAGCTTGGTGATCGCATCGCGCATCGCGGCGAGATCGACGACGCAGGGCACGCCGGTGAAGTCCTGCATCAGCACGCGCGCCGGGCGATACTGGATCTCGCGGTCGGAGCGGCGCTCCTGCTGCCAGTCGACGATCGCCTTGACGTCCGCCTCCGTCACGGTCTTGCCGTCCTCGAAGCGCAGCATGTTCTCGAGCAGCACCTTCATCGAGAAGGGCAGCCGGCTGATATCGCCGAACTTCTCCGCCGCCTTGGCGAGGCTGAAATAGTCGTAGCTCTTGCCGCCGACGTCGAGCGTCGCGCGGGTCTTGAGGCTGTCCTGGCCGATGGCGGTCATGTCGTGTCCCTTCTGTCTGGCTCGACTCGCACCTGGGGGAAACGGCGTTGGAGGACGCCGCGCGGGCGCGCGAGGAGCGCTTGGCTGAGCCTGTCGTCGCGCGGGCCTTAGCAAGGGGTTACCGATGGGGAAAGACGGCTTTGCGCGCGAGCGTCAGATCGCGCGGCGCGCCGGCGTCAGGCGGCGGGAAGCAGGCTCTTGCCGCGCGTGATGATCACGCGGTCGCCCAGCCTGGCTTCGTTGAACAGCAGACGCGCAAACTTGGTCGGCACGCCGATGCAGCCATGCGTCGCATAGCCCCAGGCGACCTCCGTCCCGTGGATCGAGACGCCGTCGTTGGTCAGCCGCAGCATATAGGGCATCGGCGCGTCGTAGAGGTTGGAGACGTGATGCGCGTCCTTCTGCGTGATCGGGAACGTGCCCAGCGGCGTCGGCTTGTCGTCCGCGCCGTAGAGGATGGCGGCCGCGCCGATCTCATAGCCGTCGCGGAACACGGACAGCGTCTGCGCGGCGAGATCCACCGTGATGATCAGCGGTCCGTCCGGCACGCCCTTGGTGTCCCAGGCATAATCGCCGAACTTGATCGCGCCGATCGGCAAGACGCGCTTGATCGTCATCGCCGTCGCGGTCGATTCGGCAGCGGGCCCGCGCTTGAGCGATGCAGCGGGCGCCGCCGCGCGCGCGGAGCGCATGATTGCGGCACGCGGCGTCGGCGCCGCGACCGCCACTGGCCGCGGCGGCAGACGCGACACGCTTGCCGCCGCCAGGACGGCGATGCCGGAACCGCCGAGGATGAGCTTTGCCGCGAGGGCGCGGGGCAGATGCATGCGAAGATCCCGCAGATACGATATCGGGGTCCACCATCGTCGATCCCCGGCGTGCTGGCTAGGCGGCGATTTGCACCGTGCCGTGGTGGTACGAAGCGAGCCTGCGTTAATTGAGTCGAAATTCGACGTGTGTTCCAGCGCGGCGAAACTTCGGCTAAGTTGATGCAAATCGACTTGTTACGAAGCCTGGTAACCATGATAGGACAGGATTTCGCCCGATGCGAGGATGGTGGAACGAGTGCCGATAAGCCGGCGACCCATTGATGGCCGAGGCACGGCACGGCGGGGCGGGAGGCATGATGCCGCCGGTCGGTGACGGTCTCGACCCCATGCGGTTCGACCGTCTGTCGCCTCGCCAGCGCGATTGCCTGCGCGGGGTCCGCGCGCTGCGCGGGTCGAAGGAGATCGCGCTCGATCTGGGCATCGAGAAATCGACGGTCGACGGCTATCTGACGGAGGCCGTCCGTATCCTCGGCGCGCGCAACCGTCGCGACGCGGCGCTGATGTTCGGCGCGTACGAGGATTCGCAGGCGCCGATCGACGCGGCACCGGCAGAGGCGGATGGCGCGGTCGGCGACCGAGCCCCTGCCTTTGCGGGGGACAGCCCGCATGATCCGGCCCCCGACAAAATCGGGGGATATTCTGTGCGGCTGGCGGATCTGCCGTCCCAGCCGCCAATCGAGGCCCTGCCGGACGAGACGATCGCCAGGCAACCGGGGGTGACCGGGGAGCGGCAGGCGACAGCCGTCTCCCCGGGACTCGGGTTGCCCTTCCGGCGGAAAGGGCAGGCGCGCAACCCGCTGTCGATCGGAGACAGGTTGATCTGGATCCAGGCCATCGCACTCGGCATCGCCGTCGGTTTCGGCATGTTGATGACCGGCCTCCAGGCCCTGACCGGCCTGATCGCGGCGCTCACCCGCTCCCTTTCCTGAACCGACGGGAACCCGACAGGGTGGAAAGGTGGCCATGTCCTATACGAATCCGCAAGTCGCGGCCGACGCCGTCGCGCAGCTGCTCTGGAAGCTCGAGACCCAGCTCGACGAGGCGTTCGCGACGGGGGGCGAGCTTCTCGCGGCGCTGCCCCGCGCCCGCGCCGCGGCCAACCTGCCCGCGATCGCCGGACAGCAGGCGTTCGAACTGTTCGGGCAGGCCGTCATGGCGCTCGGCGCCGCCCGCGGTCACACCGTCGCCGGCCATCGCATCGTCGAAAAGGTCGGCCGTCAGATCGGGTATGAGACGAGCTTCGGCGACGAAAAGCCCAAGCCCGATTTCGCCCCGACGGGCATCGATGCCGCGCATCTGCGCATCGCTGCCTGAGGAATCATGGCTTGGCCGTCAGACTGCTCCTTTGACCGGCCAAGCCATGACCCGCACACAGCATGATCCGGTACGGATTAGGTGCCGCGCGTGATGCACGTTCTCGTCTTCAATTGCGCCCTGGGTCTGGTGTGCCTGATCGCGTTCCTCGCCGGCGGAGCGCCGGAACGATGGACGGCGATCATCTTCATCATCGGCGCGGCAGCGACCTTCGTCGCGCCCTTCTACAATGCCCAGCGACCCTATGGCGGGCTGGAGCCGATGCTACTCGCCATCGACGTATTGATGCTGGGCGGCCTGGTCGCCATCGCATTGCGCGCGGACCGCTATTGGCCGCTCTATGTCAGCGCGCTGCACCTGATCGGGATTGCGGTGCACGGCGTGAAGGCGATCCAGCCGGCGCTCGTTCCGTGGATGTATGCCGGGGCGAGCGGAAAGATCGCCTATCCGATGCTCGTCCTGCTCGCCGTCGGCGCCGTGCGCCACCGCAAGCGCGTGCTTCGTTTCGGGAGCGACCCGGACTGGTCGCCGCTATGACGGCCATGACGAGGGGGAGCGTCGCACTATGACCGCCGAAATTCGCCTGTTGCGGTGGCCGGAACAGGATCGCGACGACTATGAGCGGCTCGTCGCGGCGATCGAGCGCGTGCGCAGGGCCGCGGCGCGGACGCGCGGAGAGATGGCCGCGACGGTCCCGGCCGGGCCCGCCGAGCCGAGCGACGTCGATCGCGCGCGCACGCTGCTGGCGCAACGGCGCGCGCGCGACCGCGCCGCCGGGCCGCTGGTGGAGATTTTCGGCGAGCCGTCCTGGGACCTGCTGCTAGCGGCGTTCGTCGCCGGCGAGGAGCGGCAGTCGCTGCGCCTGACCGAAGCCGCGGCGGCGGCGGGCATCCGCGCGTCGGTCGCGCAGCGGTGGTTCGCGGTGCTCGCCGAGCGCGGCCTGATCGTGCGCAAGGATTCCGACGCCGATCCCGACATGACGCTGACCCCCGACGGGCGGACGCTCGTCCTGCGCTGCATCAGCGAGGTGTGATCGGCCCGTCGCGTTTGCCCGTCAGCCGCTCCACCTCGTCGCGCATCATCTCGAGTCCCTGGAAGATGTGCGTGGCGGCGACCGATTGACCGAGGTCGTCGGCGAGCCGCACCAGCTCGTCGCCCAAGGCGATCGCCCGCAACAGCAGTTCGCCGCGGATCTGGCGTTGCATGGCGTCGTCTGGCTGCTGCATGCCGACAGCTTGTATCGCGCTGGCGGGCGGGTGCAACGGCCGCCGCCGCCGCGCGTTGGGGGCAGATCGCTCCAGGAGCGACAATCGGCACCGAAGCGGAGACAATCGATGGCTGACGAGGAGACGCCGACGGGCGCGGACCAGGCCGGCAGGGCCGCCGACGCGATGCGCGACATCACCGACCGCTGGGCCGACCGCTGGCGCGAGGCCGGCGACCGGGCCCGCGACTCGTTCGGGGAGCATGTCGTCGATCCCGCCCGCCGTGCGGGGGAAGCGATGCGCGCGAGCGGCCGGCACGCCGCCGAAGGCAGCCAGGCGATCGGCCTCAAGATGCTCGAATCGGCGGAGCGCAACACGCGCGAGGCGTTCGCCGCGATGCGCGAGGCCGCGCAGGCGCGCGATCTCGCGGAGGTCATGCGCATCCAGGGCCAGTTCCTGCGGGGCCAGGGAGAGCGTGCGTTCGACCAGGCACGCGAGATCGGCGAGTTGATCGTGCGCATCGGCCGCGAGTCCGTCGCCGCGCCCCGCGCCGAGCATCCCCCGCGCGAGGACGAGAGATAACCGGTACGCCGTCCGGGCGAGCGCCCGCCGCAGGCGGAGGATGACGGCAGGCTCCCCTTTCCCACGGCGGAAACCGGCACCGGATCGGCTGGCCAGGCGCGCGTTCGGCCCGCATGGGGCCCGTGCCGCGCCTAGCCTTGCCGACCCGGTCGCGCTGCCACATGATGGGCCTAATCGTGCATCGCGGCCAATTCCGGCGGCGGCGGCTGCGCCCTGGCGGTGGACCGTGCCAACGGACCGGTCGGGGCGGCCGGAAACGGGGGGAGATCGACATGCAAGCACATCCTGCGCCGACCTGGGTCACCTATGCGATTACCGCCGTCGTCATCGCGGTCGTCATGGCGCTGCGCTGGCGGCGGATGCGGCAGGTTCGCCCGCTCAAGATCGAGCAGCTGTGGATCGTGCCGGCGGTCTTTGCCGTGGCGGCGGCGACGACCTTCGCCGTGACCCCGCCGCATGGGCTGGCGTGGCTGTTCTGCCTGTTCGCGCTGGCGCTGGGGGCGGCGCTCGGCTGGCAGCGCGGGCGCATGATGCGTCTGACGGTCGATCCGGCGACGCACAGGCTCAACCAGACGGGGTCGCCGGCCGCGATGCTGTTCCTCATCGCGTTGGTCGTCGTGCGCACCGCGGCGCGCTCCGCGGCCACGATGCGCGGCGGCGTGTTGGGCCTCGATCCGATCGCCGTCACCGACATGATGATGGCGCTCGCCTTGGGGCTGTTCGCGGCGCAGCGCATGGAGATGTATCTGCGCGGGCGGCGGTTGCTCGCGGAGGCGCGCGCCGGTCTTGCCTGAGGCCGCGGGTCCCGACGCGGTCCCCGTGTCGGGGCACGGATGTGTCGATTGCGTCATGACCGCCGCACGGCCTAAGGGAAGGGCATGAGCGACCCAGGCGCCGAAGCGGACTCCTCGGCGCCGCGCCCGGTCCGCGCCATCCCGCGCATCGGGCGCGTCGGACGGGTCATGCTCGGCATCGCCGTCGTGATCCTCGCGGTGCTTGTCGCCGTCTGGATCGTCCGCAAGCCCATCGCCGGCCGGGTCATCGATCGCGAACTGGCGCGAAAGGGCGTGGTCGCGCGCTACCATGTCGGCGACCTCGGCTTCGGAGCGCAGCGCCTCACCGACGTGGTGATCGGCGATCCGCGTTCGCCCGATCTCGTCGCCGACTGGCTGGAGACGCGCATCGGCTATGGCTTCGCCGGACCGCGCCTCGTCGGCGTCCGCGCCGGGCACGTGCGGCTGCGCGGACGGATCGTCGGCGGCAGGCTGACGCTCGGCCAACTCGACAAGCTGATGGGGCCGCCCAGCGGCAGGCCCTTCGCCTTGCCCGCGCTGCGCGCCCGGATCGCGGACGCGCGGATGCGGCTGGAGACCCCGTTCGGGGTGGTCGGCCTGAAGCTCAGCGGCGATGGAAGGCTCGACGACGGATTCGTCGGTACGATCGCGGCCACGGCGCCTCGGATCGCGGTCGCCGGCTGTACCGCGGACGGGCTGGCGGCGGTCGTCGGCGTGGAGGTGGCGCGGGGCGCGCCGCACCTGACCGGCCCGCTACGCGCCGATCGGCTGGCATGTCCGACCGGAAGGATATCGCACGCCGCTCTTGGCCTCGACGCGACGCTCGGTGCCGCGCTGGACCGCTGGCGCGGACGGATACGGCTCGTCGGCGGCCCGGCCATGGTATCGCAGATGAAGGCGGCGCGGCTGGCCGGTACCGTCGATTTCGCCGGCACTGCCGCCGCCACGACCGGCAGCGTCGATGTGAACGCGACGGGGGTTGCGCGGGGCGTCGATACGGCGCGGCGCATGACCATCGCCGGCCGCTATGCGATCGGCTCGGAAGCGCGTTTCGACGGCGACCTCGCCATCGAGGGCGCACGAAGCGGCGCGCTCGCGCGGTTCGATCCCCGCTCGCTGGGTGCCGGTACGCCGCTGGCGCCGCTCATCCAGCGCGCCGGCACGGCGCTTGGCGCGGCGGCGGGAAATTTCGACGCCCGTGCCAGGCTGCATCTCGACGCCGACCGGGCGACCGTCTCGATGCTGAACCTTGCCGCGGCCAGCGGCGCACGGCTTGGCGCGACCGGGCAGGGCGTCGCTTATCGCCTGTCCGACGGCACGATGACCGCCGATGCGCGCCTCGCGCTGTCGGGCGGCGGCCTGCCGACGGCGTCGGCCGACATCGCCCGCCTGCCGGGCGGCAGGATGCGCGGTCGGGTGGCCGTGTCGCCTTATGCCGCGGGCGATGCCCGGCTCGCGCTGTCGCCCGCGTCCTTCGTCGTCATGCCGGGCGGCGCGGCGCATGTCGTCACGCTCGCGCGACTGTCCGGGCCGATCGGCACGGCGGGGCGGGTGGACGGGGTGACGATGCCGCTCGACCTGCGCTTCGATCGGCAGGGCGGGATCGCCCTGAACCCGGGCTGCACGCCCCTCGCGATCGGCCGGCTTGCCGTCTCGGGACTGGTGCTCGACCCGTTCCGAAGCCGGCTGTGCGCACCGGGCGCGGCGCTCGTGCAGGTACGCGGCGGGCGCATCGACGGCGGCGCGCGGCTCGCCGCGACGCATCTGACCGGGCGGCTGGGGGCGACGCCGCTCGATCTCAGCGCATCGGGAGCGGACCTTCGCCTCGCAGAGCGCGGCTTCACGGTCACCGGCCTGGCGGCCCGGCTGGGGCCGCCGGATCGCGTGACGCGGCTCGACGTCGCCACGCTGACCGGTCGGATCGCCGACGGCGGCATCGCGGGCCGCTTCTCGGGCGGCGGCGGTCAGATCGGCGCGGTGCCGCTGCTGCTGGGCGATGCGGCGGGGGACTGGACGTTCCGCGCCGGCGCGCTGGCGCTCGGCGGCGGCCTGACCGTGCGGGACACGGCAGAGGCCCCGCGCTTCAACACCATGGCCGGGCGCGACGTGACGCTGCGCCTCGCCGGCAACGTCATCCGTGCGACGGGCGTGCTGGCCGAACCCACGACCGGCACCAAGGTCGCCGACGTCACGATCGTCCACGACCTTGCGAAGGGCGCGGGCGACGCGGACCTGGCCGTGCCGGGCATCACCTTCACCAAGACCTTCCAGCCCGACCTGCTCACCCGGCTGACCTATGGCGTCGTCGCCGAGGTCGCGGGAACGGTGACGGGGCAGGGGCATATCGGCTGGAGCCCGGCCGGCGTGACCTCGACCGGGCGGTTCGGCACGAAGGACATGAACCTCGCCGCCGCCTTCGGTCCGGTCACGGGCCTGTCGACGACGATCGCCTTCACCGATCTGCTCAACCTCGAAAGCGCGCCCGGACAGGTCGCGACGATCAAGAGCGTCAATCCCGGCGTCGCCGCCAATGACGGCACGATCCGCTACCAGACGCTGCCCGGCAACCGCGTGCGGATCGAGGGTGGCGAATGGCCCTTCGCCGGCGGCGCGCTCACCCTGCTGCCGACATTGCTCGATTTCTCGACCGACCAGGTGCGGCGCATGACCTTCCGCATCCGCGGCGCGGCGGCGGACCAGTTCCTGCAGCAGTTCGACTTCCAGAACATCGACGCCACGGGGGTGTTCGACGGCGAGTTGCCGATCGTCTTCGATGCGAGCGGCGGCCGGATCGAGAACGGCTTCCTCAAGGTGCGTGAGGGCGGCGGCGGCATCGCCTATGTCGGCACGCTGACCCAGAAGGACCTCGGCTTCTGGGGCAATCTCGCCTTCCAGGCGCTCAAATCGCTGCGCTATCGCAGCCTGACGATCACGATGAACGGGCCGCTCGCGGGCGAGATGGTGACGGAAGTGCGCTTCGCCGGCGTCAGCCAGGGGAAGGGCGCCAAGTCGAACGTCCTGATCCGCCGGCTGGCCAGGCTGCCTTTCGTGTTCAACATCCGGATCAAGGCGCCCTTCCGTGGGCTGCTCGATTCGGCGCAGTCCTTCTACGATCCCAGCCGGCTGGTGCGTCGCAACCTGTCGCAGCTGATCGACCAGCAGGACAAACAGACCCAACAGGGCGGCATTCAGCCTCCCGCAAGCGAGACCGTGCCATGAGACGAGCAGGATTGACGAACGGGCGACGGATGACGACCTTGCTCGTGATGAGGGGTTTGGCGATGATCGGCTTGGTGGCGGCGACGGGGATGACGGGCGGATGCGTCAACGTCACCGCGCCCGACAAGCCGATCGAGATCAACCTCAACATCGCGGTCACGCAACAGGTGGTCTATCGCCTCGATGGCGAGGCCAAGTCGCTGATCCAGCAGAACCCCGGGGGTATTTTCTGATGCACAAGGTCCTGATGGTTGCCGGTGCGGCGGCTCTCGCCGGCCTTTCGGTACAGGCGTGGGCGCAGCGCGATCCCGCCTATCAGGCGGCGCGGGCGGCGAAGCAGGTCGGCGAACAGCCCGACGGCTATCTCGGCGTCGTCGGCGGCGGCAGCCCCGCGCTCCAGGCGATGGTCCGCGACATCAACATCAAGCGCAAGGCGGCCTATACGCAAAGCGCGCAGGCCAATGGCTCGACGGTCGAGCAGTTCGCCTTCACCACCGGCTGCAACCTCGTCGCGCGCGTCCCGGTCGGCGAGATGTACAAGACGCCGTCCGGCCAGTGGAAGGAGAATACCGGCACGCCGGAACTCGACGGCCGCTGCAAGTAACGCCGCTCCCTTTCCGCCGTCATCCCCTCGGAAGGCGGGGGGCGCCCTATCCAGCGTCATCCCCGCGCAGGCGGGGATCCAGACGCGCAGGTTTTGCGTATGCCGGACCCCGGCGTCTCTGGATTCCTGCCTGCGCGGGCATGACAAACGTGGGAAAAGCCGCCCACGCCCTCTTCGTCATCCCGGCGCACGCGGGACCCATGGACACGGTGTATGACCGACGTCGCGCGCCATTCGCGCCGATCGCAACCATGGGTCCCGGCGTGCGCCGGGATGACGAAGGTGGGGGGCATGTCGCCGCTTCCGGGCCGGCATCCCTGTCGGTCTCTCACCTCTTCGAGGGTGTCATCCCCGCGAAGGCGGGGATCCAGACGCGCAGGCTTCGCGTAAGCCGCACCGCCGGCGTCTCTGGATTCCCGCCTGCGCGGGAATGACGAAGAGGGGCGGGGCAAGGAGACACGCCAGCCCGGCCGTTCATCCCCGCGTAACAATCGCAGGCGGTTGACACCCCAAGGCCCCTTATCTAGACGCGACCTTGCCTTGGCGGGATCGCTCGCCGATCGTGCGCTTTCCTCCCCCGGCCGATACGATTGGGTTGAGGATGACGCATGGCGGATGAGGGTCCGGGACAGGACTTCGGCAGCACGGCGGAAGATCCGCGGCTTTCCGCGCTCGACGAGCGGCTCCGGGAAGCGCGGCATCGGGAAGCGGTGCGGACGGGGCAGGCGGTACCGGATGCGGACGCGGGCTATTCGCTCGGCAACCGGGTGCTGGCGGCGCTGATCGGAAGTCTCGTCGGCTCGGCGCTGATCGGCTGGTGTATCGACCGCTGGTTCGGCACGACCCCCTGGGCACTGATCGTGATGCTGTTCCTCGGAATAGCGGTCGCGTTCAGGCAGATCATACGGATCACAGGCACGCGCCCGGACTAAACCGGGCGTTTGTCGTATTGGAAGGCGAGCGAAGGCACGTGGCGGCAGAAGCGGGCAGCAAGATCGATCCGATGCACCAGTTCCTGATCGAACCCCTGTTCGGTCAGCGCTGGGTCGTCGCGGGGCACGACCTGTCCTTCACCAATTCCGCCCTGTGGATGGTGATCACGCTCGTCAGCCTGTGGCTGTTCATGCTCGGCGGCATGAAGCGCCAGCTGGTGCCCGGCCGCTGGCAGGCGGCGGTGGAGGGCTTCACCGGCTTCGTCCAGGGCATGCTGCTGTCGAACATCGGGCCGGAGGGCAAGCGCTTCGTCCCCTATGTCTTCTCGCTGTTCATGTTCATCCTGTTCGCCAACATCTGGGGCCTGACCCCGGTCGGCATCGTGCCGGGATGGCATCCGTTCACCATCACCAGCCACCTGACCGTCACCGGCGTGCTGGCGATCATCAGCTTCTCGATCGTGCTCATCGTCGGCTTCGGCAAGCACGGCTTCCACTTCTTCAGCCTGTTCGTGCCGCACGGCACGCCGGTCCTGATGATCCCGCTGATCTTCGTCGTCGAGCTGATGAGCTTCCTGGTGCGCCCGTTCAGCCTCGGCCTGCGACTGTTCGTCGCGATGACCGCGGGGCACATCCTGCTGAAGGTGCTCGCCGCCTTCGTCATCAACGGCATCAATTTCGGCCCCGGCTACAGCCTGCTGATCTCGCTGCCCAGCTTCGCGCTGATGCTCGGCATCACGCTGCTGGAGCTGCTGGTGGCGGCGATCCAGGCCTATGTCTTCGCGCTCTTGACCAGCGTCTATCTCAACGACGCGGTCAACCTGCACTAAGAGTTTTCGTACCAACCGTTTAGATTTTCGAACTGGAGTGATTGAAATGGACGCAGAAGCCGCTCGCATGCTCGGTGCCGGTCTGGCCGCCATCGGCATGGGCCTCGCCTCGCTCGGCGTGGGCAACGTGTTCGCCAAGTTCCTCGAGGGCGCGCTGCGCAATCCGGGTGCGGCGGACAGCCAGCAGGGCCGCCTGTTCATCGGTTTCGCGGGCGCCGAGCTGCTCGGCCTGCTCGCCTTCGTGACGATGATCATCCTGGTGTTCGTCGCCAAGTAATGTCGTCGGCAGGCGGCGAGCCGTTCGCGGCCGCCGCCCGCCACGAGAGGACGCCATGCCACAGATAGCCCAGCTCTCCGCCACCTACGCCTCGCAGATCTTCTGGCTGCTCGTCACCTTCGGCATCCTGTATTTCGGGATCGGCAAGGTAATGGTGCCAAAGGTGATCGCGACCGTGGACGCGCGCGAGGCGCAGGTCGCGGGCGACCTCGCCGCGGCGGAACAGGCGCGCCTGTCCGCCGACGCGGTCGAGGCGGCATGGCGTGCCGAAATGGATTCCGCCCGTGCCGCGGCGCAGGCGGAGACCACCGCTGCCAAGGCGCGCGCCGCCAAGGCCGCGGAAAGCCAGATCCACGCGGTCGACGCCGAACTGGCGGAGCGGCTCGCGCATCACGACCTCGCCGTCGGCAATGCCAAGGCGCAGGCGATGCTCAACCTCCAGTCCGTCGCGGCCGAAGTCGCGCAGGAGCTGGTGGGCAAGGTCGCCGGACTCCAGGTCAGCATCGAAGCCGCCGCAGATGCGGTCCGCCGGAGCAGCGCCCATGGCTAATCCCGCTTCCAACGCCAGCACCGACGCGTCGATCGCGGCGAACCTCGCCGATGCGACGCAGACCGAGGGGCTGCAGCCGCGCGACGTGCGCGACGCGAGTGCGGTGACCAACGGCGTCGCCGAACCGACGGCGCATCACGTCGAGGAACCGACCGCGCTCGGCTTCAACACCACCGGCTGGGTCGGCATCGCCGCGCTTGTCGTGCTGATCGGCATGATCGTCGCCAAGGTGCCGGGCAAGATCGGCGCCGCGCTCGACGGCAAGATCGCGGCGATCCGCGCCCAGCTCGAAGAGGCGAAGACGCTGCGCGCCGAGGCGGAGGCGCTGCGCGCGGAATATGAGGCGAAGGCCAAGGCCGCCGAGGCCGACGCCGCGACGATGCGCCATCACGCGCAGCAGGAGGCGAACCAGATCATCGCCAAGGCGAAGCAGGACGCGGAGGAGCTGATGGCCCGCCGCACCAAGCGCGCCGAGGACAAGATCGCTGCCGCCGAGCGCCAGGCGATCGCCGAGGTCCGCGCGCTTGCCGCCGATACGGCCGCGCGCGCCGCCGCGACGCTGATCGCGGAGCATCACGACGGCGGTGCCGACAAGACGATGGTCGATCGCGCCATCGCGGGGCTCGGCCGCCCGCACTGATCGGGTTTCCGGGGCGCCATGCCCTTGTCCGCTGGTGGCAAGCGTGCCTCTGCGGACGCAGGAGCCCGGAGCCGCACGCGGAGCGCCTGTGGTCCTGCGTTCCTGCGTTCGCAGGAACACGCTGCGCCGCGGTTGATGCTGACATCCGACGCCGTCTCTTCCCGGGTTTCCGGCGGCGTCCCTAGCTGAATCGAGCCCGCCACAAGGAGTCGCCTCCATGTCCTGGGCCATTCTCGCCGTCGCCGTCGTTACCGAGATCTGCTGGGCGCTCAGCCTGAAATGGGCGGCGACGCTCGGCACGTGGCAGGCGTCCAGCGTCCCGATCATCCTGTCCTTCGTCAACATGGGCTTGCTCGCGCTCGCGATGCGGGGTCTGCCCGCCGGCACCGCCTATGCGGTATGGACCGGGCTCGGCGCCGTCGGCGTGATCATCGGCGGCGTCATCTTCTTCGGCGACAAGGTCAGCCTCGTACAGGCCTGCTTCATGGCGCTGACCGTGATCGGGGTGGTCGGCACCAAGATCTTCGCGCAAGGCTGAGCGTTTCCGCGCCCGTGCGGCCGTGATAGGCTGGGGGCGGACCACGACGGTCCGGTGAGATGCCCCGCTATGTCGATCGTCCTGTCCGCGTTGATGCTCGCAGTCTTGCCGCAAACCACCGCGGCGGAACGCGCGGGCAAATTCTCCCTCGACCTGCCGGCGGACGATTCGGCCGCGCCCCCGGCCGTGCCGAAGGGGGACAGCGTCGCACCCGCGCCGGCGGCGCCGCCGCCCGATGCCGTGGCGCCCGCCGCCGCGCCGCCGGAGGCGCCGGCGAAGGGCATCGCTTCGCATTTCTCCCTCGACACGCCGATCGCCGATCTCATCGCCGATCCGGCGGCCAAGGCGGTGCTCGACAAGGACATGCCCGGCCTCAGCGACGACGAGAATTTGCCCAGGTTCCGCATGCTGTCGCTGCGTCGGCTCGCGCCGCTCAGCGGCGGCCAGATGACGGCGGACCTGATGCAGAAGCTCGCCTTCGATCTTGCCGCGCTCGGCGGCGGTGCGCCCCCGCCGCCCGCGAAGAAGCGCCCGGGGCCGACCAGCGGCCGGTGAGGGCCGGTACCGATTCCACGCATATGGATCAGACTCTAGCCGCGCCCGCGCGCGACTCCTACATGCAGCCGCATGTCAGGCTACGGCCCCCCCGATCGCTTCAACGAGGAACGCGCCACCTTCACCGTCCGCGGATCGGACACGCCCGATCTTGATGCGGGCGTGGCGGCGATCCGCAACGTGCTGAAGACGCTGCCCAACCGCTCCGGCGTCTATCGCATGCAGGACGCAAAGGGCGACGTCCTCTACGTCGGCAAGGCGCGCTCGCTGAAGCAGCGCGTCGCCAATTACACGCAGATCAAGCAACTGCCCAAGCGCCTCCAGCGCATGGTGTCGCAGACGCGGGCGATGACGATCGTCACCACCAACAACGAGGCGGAGGCGCTGCTGCTCGAGGCGCAGCTGATCAAGAGCTTCCGTCCCGCCTACAACGTGCTGTTGCGCGACGACAAAAGCTTCCCCTTCATCCTGCTGCGGACCGACCACGATTTTCCGCGCGTGCAGAAGCATCGCGGCGCCCGTCGCGCGCCGGGCAATTACTACGGCCCCTTCGCCAGCGCCGGCAGCGTCAACAACACGCTCAACGCCCTGCAAAAGCTGTTCCTGCTGCGCTCGTGCACCGACAGTTTCTTCAAGACGCGCGACCGGCCGTGCCTGCTCTACCAGATCAAGCGCTGCTCCGCGCCCTGCGTCGGCCGCATCGATACCGAGGGCTACAAGGACCTGGTCGACGATTGCCGCGACTTCCTCGCCGGCAAGTCGACGAAGGTGCAGGCCAAGCTCGGCGCGCAGATGCAGGCCGCGGCGGAGAACATGGACTTCGAGCTCGCCGCCCTGCTGCGCGACCGGCTGAAGGCGCTGACCTTCGTCCAGGGCACGCAGGCGATCAACGCGGAGGGGGTCGGCGATGCCGACGTCTTCGCGCTGGCGTGCAAGGACGGCGTGATCGGCATCCAGGCCTTCTTCATCCGCGGCGGGCAGAATTGGGGCCACCGCAGCTTCTTCCCCGCCCATACGGCAGAGGTGCCGGAGGACGAGGTGCTGGCGAGCTTCCTGACGCAATTCTACGAGGAGGTGCCACCGCCGCGCACCATCCTGCTCGACCGCGACCTGTCCGAGGGGGCGTTGCTGATGGAGGCGCTCGGCGAGCGCGCCGGCTACAAGGTCGCGATCTCCGTGCCGCAGCGCGGCGATCGCCGCCGGTTGATGGACCAGGCGAAGCGCAACGCGATCGAGGCGCTCGAACGCCGGCTGGCGGAAAGCACGACGCAGGCGCGGCTGCTGCGCGAGGTGGCGGACCTGTTCGGCCTCGACGGCCCGCCCGACCGGATCGAGATCTACGACAACAGCCACATCCAGGGCACGAACGCGCTCGGCGCGATGGTCGTCGCGGGGCCGGAGGGGTTCCGCAAGGGCCAGTACCGCAAGTTCAACATCAAGGGGAACGAGGCGGCGACCAACGACGATTTCGGCATGATGCGCGAGGTGTTCCGCCGCCGCTTCGCCCGCCAGCTGGAGGAGGCGCCCGATCGTGATGACGGCACCTGGCCAGACCTTGTGCTGATCGACGGCGGTCGCGGCCAGCTCAATGCCGCCAAGGCGGTGCTGGAGGATCTCGGTATCGAGGACGTGTGCCTCGTCGGCATCGCCAAGGGGCCGCATCACGGCCGCGAGGGACGCGAGGTGTTTCACCTGCTCGACGGGCGCGAGTTCCAGCTGCCGGTGAACGCCCCCGTGCTCTTCTACCTCCAGCGCCTGCGCGACGAGGTCCACCGCTTCGTCATCGGCGCGCATCGCGAGAAGCGCGCCAAGGCGATCGGCGCGAGTCCGCTGGACGAGGTGCCGGGCATCGGCCCCGCCCGCAAGAAGGCGCTGCTGATGCATTTCGGCACGGCGCGGGCGGTGCGCAACGCCAGCCTGGAGGATCTGCGCAAGGCGCCGGGCGTGTCGAGCGCGGTGGCGCAGCAGGTCTACGACTTCTACCACGCGCGGTAACGGCCCGATTCCCGTGCGGGGAATGGTGCTGGCCGGAGAGGGCGCCGGTCCGGCCGGCGACCGCGCCCAGAGCCGGACGTGGCGTCTGAGGGCGACAAGCATCCCGACAGTGGCTGGCGTGTACGGGGGCGTATGGGAAATGCCACGGACGAAGAGGCAGAGGCCCGCGAGATTGCGTATGTGGCGCTCGGGGCAGTTTCGAACCGTGACGGCAGTTGGTTCCATCTGATCGACGAACCTGTCAACACTTCGATGATGCGCAACTTCGACACAGGCAGGTATCTTCCTGAAACCTGGAATCAAGGGCAGGGTTTTTGCTCAACCTGTTAAAAGCCGCCTTTCTTAGAGACGCCAGACGCCGACGTTCCGCATTCGCCCAATAGCGGACCTGGCCGAATCGTGTCACAATGTGACTATGGTCCGAATTCAAGTCCTTGTCGTAGTGCTCTCTCTTGCTGGCTGCACGGTCAAGCAGCCCTCGCCTGACCTATGCAATATGCCGGTGGGACTGCGCGGCTGGAGTGGCACTACTCTACGCCTCACGGGCGTCGTCGTGGGCGGTTTCGAGCACGGCTTTATGATGATGAATGAGCACTGCCCTCGTGGAGGAGAACTGAAGATCACAGCCCAGACGATTGACGGCAACCGTATGTTAGATCGGCTCCTCGCAATTGGATCGCGGCTTGGCGTAACCCGTATGGAGGTTGAGGCAAAGATCGAAACCCCTGACGGCGCACCGCCAGCCCTGCGGGTCATTCGATACTTTGGCAGTTCGTTCGAACCTATGAGTGAGCAGCAACTAATTGACTTTGATCGCAAGCAAGGCAAGTGAACGGCAGCTACCGCCCCCAAAAAAAGTGGATGTTCCGCTTACGTCCACTTGCGGACATTCCGCATTCGCCAGAGATGGCTGCACCGAACGCGAAATGTCAGTCTCTGGACGCAGCTTCCACTTCTCGGCTTCGCAACAGGCGCAAATAGTGCTGATCAGGCCTATGGCACGCATTGTGCAATCTACCCGTCAGGAGGAGTTCGGCACCGCGCAGCCTGTCTTATACCTGTTGGGCGAGGCGACCCCATACGGCGCGACCGGCGAGCCGATGTTGGGCTCGAAGATGCGCGCGCACCCCTTGCTTCTCAAAGCAGGCTCGATTTTATAGCCAGCAATCTCGGGCGCCGCATGAGAGAATAATAATGACCACAGCTGATAACTCTCGGCTTAAAGATATGACAAATCTCTCGGTAACCGCTGCCGTAGTATCTGGCGCAGCGGCGGGAATTATTGGATACATCACACTGGGTCCTGGAATTTCTACGGTAATTAGTGTTTCTGTATTCTCAGTCGTTCTCATAGTTTTTTGTACATGGCAAATTAGAGATCGGCCGTGGTACTGGCCATTAATAACATCGATCGTCGTCGTGCATGCAGCGATTATAGTATTTCCCAACTGGGGCGGTAAGTCGATAGCGTCATTTTTAGCTTGGCCATTCGCCGCTGTTGATACATTCGGCTTTATTTACATTATCGATTATATTGACAAATTAAAAAGTGAGTAGCAAACTTAAGCTCCGGCCAGGCTTATGGTTCGCCTCGCTTGACCTGATGGCAACGGCGACAGAGAAGCAAACGTCCGACGTCATTCCCGCCCAATTGCGGAAGTAGGAAGACGGCGGCAGGTAACGGGGAATGAACGTCTTCAGACCAGTCGTAGCTGCTTTGCTCATTATCATCTGGCCGTTGAAGTTGTCAGCCGCGGACAGGCACATCGACACGCTGATGATCTTAGGTGGTTCCGAAGCAGCACTTGCTGGCTTTGAAAGAGCTGCCGCGCGGTGTCACCTTGGTAACGTTTCTCGCATACGAGCCGAAGCTAAGACAGGCACTTGGATCCGCGTCTCAGGTTCTACTGCGCAGCTTGGAAGCAAGCCTCTCGCTTGTGCCATTCAGTACGTAATAGCCCATATGGAGGTATCAAATGGATTATCGTTCATCGGCAATGAGGCAAGATAAGATGTCCGCTATCCCCCATAACCCGACGTTCCGTGATGGCGTATAAGCCCCGCAATGGCGATGCCCGCGACGTGATGGCGGCGGAGATGACGCTTTGCAGGATCGGCGCCGCGAAGATGCAGCGTGAGACATCACCTTTGCGTCATGCGATGGGCAATCAATCACGGCAGGCGTCGAGATCCCGCTGTCCGACCGCGGGCATAACATCCGAAACGGATATATCTCCGATGTCCTACCCGCGGGAAAGGTGTTAGCACCATCGAGGCGACGGTCCGCCTGCGGCTCTTTCCCATCGTAGGCAGATCGGTCGAGGCGGCGGCACCGCCGATGAGCGAGGCGAACGGGTGCGACTTTAGCGACCTTTCGCGGGCGCGGTCGGGCTTTGCCGAACTACCGCCAGACCGCGCAGGAATCACCCCACCGCTTCGGCAAAACTACTCACGCCCGCTGCGGGAAGTACCAGACAGGAACACTTCCGGCGGAGCCGGGTTTCTGGGCCATATCGGCCGCAAATCCGCTGCCGCTCACGCAGGGGAAAAGCCGTGGTCCGTTTCGTCGCCGTCGTCGCTCTGGGTATGCTCGCCACCGGCTGTGCCGCGCCGTCGACGCGGATCGCGATGGGGCTCGAGCGTTACGGCCTGGACGCGCAGCGATCGACCTGCGTCGGCGACCGGTTGCAGAGCAACCTGTCTCTCGGCCAGCTGCAGCAGCTCGGCAACGCCGCCGCGGCCTATCGCCGCGACGATCCCAATCCGGCGCAGCTGACGCTCGGCGACCTGCTGCGCGTCGCCGGCGAGATCAAGGATCCGCGCATCGCGCTGGAGGTGGGCAAGGCCGCGGCCGGCTGCGGGGTCGTGGCCTAACGCCGCGCCGCTGCCGCTGACGCCGCCGCACGTTGGCATCTGATCCGGCAGGGCCGGATCGGGGCGGGGGCGGCACCGCGTCCACGCACCGGATCGGGCCCTGCGCCGGGTCTGCACCGGATCGGCACGGACAAGCCCCATTGCGCACCGTCTCGCCGCGGGTACACTCGCCGGCAATGACGGGGGGAATGATGACCAAGTGGGTGGTGGCGGCGCTGCTGGCATCGGCGAGCATGTCGGCGCAGGCGGCGGACAAGATCCTCTATCAGCCCGCGCCGGACTGGGTGAAGCCGGCGCCCGCGATCGACCCCGCCAGGATCACCGCCGACTCGCCCGTCCTGCTGATGCTCGACAACCAGCAGCGGCTGCAGGACGGCACCGTCTGGGCCTATACGGACACGGCGACCCGTGCCGCGACGACCGAATTGCTCGGCCAGCTGGGCACCGTCAGCCTGACGTGGCAGCCCGCCGCGGGCGACCTGATCGTCCATCGCGCGGAGATCATCCGCGGCGGCGACCGCATCGACCTGATCAAGGCGGGGAAGGGCTTTTCCGTCATCCGCCGCGAACAGAAGCTGGAGCAGCGCCAGCTCGACGGCATGCTCACCGCGACCATGGCGGTGGAAGGGCTCCAGGTCGGCGACATCCTGCACGTCGTCGCATCGATCACGCGAAAGGACGGTGCGCTCGGCGGCCAGATGCAGGGGTTCACCCCGCTCGCCGCCGCGCCGCTCAAGATCGGTTTCGCCCGTGCGCGGCTGCTCTGGCCGGACAAGACGGCGGTACGGTGGAAGACCTATGCCGATGGCGCGACGCCGGTCGAGACGGTCGCCGGCGGCTATCACGAGCTGACCGTGCCGCTGCCCTTGCCCAAGCCGGCGGACCTGCCCAGCGACGCGCCCGCGCGGTTCCGCAAGCTGCCGGTGCTGGAGGCGTCGAGCTTCGGGGGCTGGGAGGACGTCTCGCGCGTCATGGCCCCGCTCTATGCGACGGATGGCCTGATCGCGCCCGGCGGCGCGCTCGCCGCCGAGGTCGCGAAGATCAGGGCGGCAAGTCCCGACCCGATGCTGCGGACCGCCGCGGCGCTCCGGCTGGTGCAGGACCAGATTCGCTACCTGTTCAACGGGATGGACCAGGGCAACTACCGTCCCCAGACGCCCGCCGAGACCTGGGCGGCGCGCTACGGCGATTGCAAGGCGAAGACGCTGCTGCTGCTCGCGCTGCTCCATGGCCTTGGCATAGAGGCGGAGCCGGTCCTGGCGAACAGCCAGCTCGGCGACCTGCTGCCCACGCGCCTGCCGACACCCGGCGCCTTCGACCATGTGCTCGTCCGCGCGACGGTCGGCGGGCAGGTCCTGTGGCTGGACGGGACCGACGGCGGCGCGCGGCTGGAGGACGTCACCGACACGCCGCCGTTCCGCTACGTCCTGCCGGTGCGCGCCGCCGGGTCGGCGTTGATCCCGCTGCCGATGCGCGCGCATGCCCGGCCCGACGTCGAACTCGCCACCGAGCTCGACGAGAGCGCGGGTGTCGACCTGCCCGCGCCGTTCAAGGCGACGGTCAGCGTCCGTGGCCGCATCGCGCAGATGATCCAGGCCGCGCAGGCGCAGGCCAGCAAGGACGACATCGCGACGATGACGAGCACGATGCTCGGCAAGCTGATCGGCAGCGTCACCGTCGTCGACCGCAAGCTCGCCTATGACCCCGCGACGGGTCTGGCGACGATCAGCGCGACCGGCATCGCCTATCCCGAATGGAAGCGCCGCGACCAGCGGTTCCGATCGGCGATCGACCATGCGATCAGCGACTTCACCTTCGAGCCCGATCGGTCGCGCACCACGTGGCGCGCAATCCCCGCCGGTCTCGGCGACGGGTTCCACTATCGCACGGTCACCCGCATCCGCCTGCCCGCCGGTGGCAACGGCTATGCGCTGGACGGCGACCAGAGCTTCGCGCGCCCGATCATCGGCGCGACGGTGACGCGAACGGTGAAGCGCGACGGCGCCTGGCTGACGGTGGAGGATCGGACGGTGTCGCCGGGGGGAGAGGTGGCGGTCGAGCAGATCCCCGCGGAGCGCGCGGCGCTCGCCGCCGCCAAGGGCCGGCTGCTCAGCATCGTCGCGCCGGCCGACCTGCCGTCGCGCTACCAGCGCGTCCAGGCGGCGCGCAAGCTCGGCGGGTTCGCCGGCCTGCTCGCGCTCTACGACCAGGCGATCGCCGACAAGCCGGACGAGGCGGGACCGCTGACGGAGCGGGCCTGGTTCCGCGAGCAGATCTATGACCGGCCCGCCGCGATCGCCGATCTCGGGCGCGCGCTCGCGATCAGCCCCACCGTCGACAGCTATCGGTGGCGCGCGCGGCTGTTCCGGGACGGCGGCGACAATGCCAAGGCGTTCGCCGATCTCGAGGCTGCCCACAAGCTTGAGCCCGATTCGGAGGCCGTGATCCGCCAGCTGGCCCTGCTGCGCGCGGATACCGGGCAGACGGACGCCGCGCTCGACCTAGTCCAGGCCCGCATCGACGCCGGTGGCGAGGACAAGGCGCGCATGATGGCGCTGAAGGCCGACGTGCTGGCGCGCGCGGGCAACAAGGACGCCGCGATCGCGACGATCGATCAGGCGGTCGCGGCAAGTCCCGGCAATCCGCAGCTGCTCAACAGCCGCTGCTGGATCAAGGGAACGCTCGACGTGGCGCTCGACACCGCGCTCAAGGATTGCACGCGCGCCATCGAGCTGAGCGATTCGACCTATGATGCGCTGGACAGCCGGGCGATGGTCTATTTCCGGATGAACCGGCTGGACGACGCGCTGGCCGATCTCTCCGCCGCGTTGGACGCGGAACCGGACATGGCGCAGAGCCTGTACATGCGCGGGGTGATCGCGTCGAAGCAGGGGCACGACGGCAAGGCCGATCTGCTGGCCGCGCGTACGCTGTCGCCGCGGATCGACGACGATTATCGGCGTTACGGCATCGTTCCCTGAAGCCTTTGTCATCTTTTGCCATTTGTTCACCCGTGGTCGATAGGGCGTGGCTATGGCGACGCCCGTTTTTCTGACGATCGACACCGAATTCGCGTGGCGGCACCACGCCGCCGGGCTCGACGCCGATGAAATCTATGCCCGGTCGATCGAGCCCGCCGGGGTCGGCCTGGGCTTTCAGCTGCGGCTGCTCGCGGAGCATGGGTTGAAGGCCTGTTTCTTCGTCGATCCGATGCCGGCGTTGCTGTTCGGGCTCGCGCCGATCCGGCGGATGGTCGAGGCGATCCAGGAGGCCGGGCAGGAGGTACAGCTGCACCTCCACCCCAATTGGACGGGGGGGCGCGCCGGCGATCGTGGTGCCACGCACGGCCGTTTCCAATTGTACAAATATTCGCTCGCTGAGCAGATCGACCTGCTGCGCGGCGCGACCGAGCTGCTGGTCGCCGCCGGTGCGCGGCACCCGATCGCCTTCCGCGCCGGTGGCTATGCGGCCAACGACGATACGCTGAAGGCGCTGGCGCAACTCGGATTCCTCTATGACAGCAGCCACAATGGCGCGGAAGGGGACGAGAGCCGCATCGGTCTCGCGGCGTCGCAGATCGCGCCGCTGCGTGCCCGGGTCACCGAAGTGCCCGTGACCGTGATCGCCGAGGCACCGGGGCTCTGGCGTCACTTCCAGCTCTGTGCGCTGTCGTCGGCGGAGGCGGAGGCCGCCCTCGACCATGCGGTGGCGGAGGGGCATGCCGCCGTGACGATCGTGAGCCACGGCTTCGAGCTCGCCAATCGCCTCGGCACCCGTGCCAATGCGGTGCACGTCCGCCGGTGCGAAGCCCTGTTCCGCATGCTGGCCGATCGGCGCGCCGTGTTGCCGACGACGCACTTCGCCGACCGGCCGACGCTGGCGCTGGGACAGGACGATGTGCCGCTCGCGCCGAGTGCGCGCCGCCGCCGCTGGCGGCAGGCGGAACAGCTCTGGTCGAACTGGGTCGCCGAGCGCGCGGCGTGACCGTCGTCCCGCTGCGGTTCCAGATCGGTGCCCGCACGCTCGCCAGCGTGTCGCGCCGACTGGACCGCATCGCGCTGTCGCTGGAGGACGTCCTCGCCCTGCGCGTACCGGCGCTGCCGGATAGGGCGGGGGACGGTTATCTGGTCACGTCGCTTCCTCAGGCGCTCCGCGAGCGGATCGAGGCCAAGGGGCGGATCGTGGCGGAGCGCCAGTGCTACACGCGCTACTATACCGACCTGTCGATCGGCCATGCGGCGTGGCTTTCGAGCCTGTCCGGTCAGGCGCGCTCGACGCTGAGGCGCAAGTCCAAAAAGGCGGTCGCGGCAGGACTGGAGATCCGTGCCTTCCGTACCGCAGAGCAATTCGACGCCTTCCACCCGCTTGCTCGAGCGATCTCGGCGCGCACCTATCAGGAGCGTCTGCTCGACGCGGGACTGCCCGACGACAGCCGGCGGGTCGCGACCCTGCGGGCGGCGGCGGCGCGCGACGAGCTTCGCGCCTGGCTGTTGTTGATCGCCGGCAAGCCGGTCGCCTACCTCTGCTGCACGGCACAGGGTAGCGCGCTGCGCTACGATCATGTCGGGCACGACCCGGCTTACGGCGAATTGTCGCCGGGCACCGTCCTCCACGCCGCGGCGATGGCGGCGCTCTTCGAAGACCGCTTCCGCTGGTTCGACTTCACCGAAGGCGAGGGGCAGCACAAGCGGTTGTTAGCCACCAACGGCATCGCCTGCGTCGACCTGCTGGTTCTGCGTCCGACCCTCGCCAATTGGGTGGTTGTGGTTGCCTTGATGGGTTTCGATGGCCTGGTTGGACGGGGGAAAAAGCTCGCCCGGCGGCCCGTCATGACACGGATGGTACGCCGCCTGCGACGATAGCACGGCGCGCGCATCGCGGGTCGTCGAGCGATCCGGGGGCGGACCGCATGCAGCGTTGCAGCGTCGCCACAGTACGGGCGAAAACGGTTACATCCGCGTTGAAATCGATTGCGGTACCGTCGCACGCGGTCATATCGCTTGCCTCGCAGTGGCTAAAAACAGCGCCGCATGAACCCACATTCCCCAAGTAAATCGCTGATTTTGCTGTCAGGATCTCAATATTTCCGATATAAATCATGGTGTTGATGGCCGTGAGGGGCGCGTTTGATGGATCACCCAGAGGGTGCGGGTTCGAAGCGGGCAGATCGGGTCGAGTTCGACCGCCGGGTGCATGTGGAGTTCCGAGGTGCGCAGCTCAGTTCCGACGGCGGCCTGCTGGTGATGCGCGAGCTGGATGACGCGCTCGGGCTGTCCGATCTGGCGGCAAAAGCATTGCGCGACACCCGGCGCGGCAAGAACACGGTCCACCGGCTTGACGGGTTGTTCCGGCAATCGGTGTTCGGGCGACTGGCCGGATACGAGGATGTGAACGACGCCGACCGCCTGGCCCTCGATCCGGTGATGCGCCAGGTCGTGGGTGGAAGGGCTGTCGATGCGCAAGCGGCCTCGGCCTCGCAGATGGGACGGTTCGAGACCGAGACACTGGCACAGCCCGAGAACCGTGCCGCGCTGGCCGACCTGAATGGCCAATGGATCGACCGGTTCCATGACCGTAACGGGCTGAAGTACATCGTTCTGGACATGGACAGTTCGGTCAGCCCCACCCATGGCGATCAGGAGGGCGCGGCCTGGAACGGGCATTTCGACTGCACCTGCTATCACCCGAACTTTTTGTTCAACCAGTTCGGCATGCTGGAGCGCTGCGCCTTGCGCCATGGCAACGTCCACAGCGCCGATGGCTGGCGGGACGTTCTCGACCCCGTCATCGCCCGCTACGCGGAGCGCGACCTTTGCGGCCGGTTCTTCCGGGCTGACGCCGCCTACGCGATCCCCGCGATCTATGAGCGGCTGGAAGAAGCCCGATTCTTCTACGCCATCCGGCTGCCTGCGAACAACGTCCTGCGCGAGAAGATCGCGCATCGGCTGACGCGCCCTGTCGGGCGACCTTCGCTGACCAAGGTCAAGCGCTTCTACGAAGACTTCGAGTATCAGGCGGCATCCTGGGACAAGGAACGCCGGGTGATCGCCAAGATCGAATGGCATCCGGGCGAACTGTTCCCGCGTGTCGGCTTCATCGTCACCAACCTGCCGATGGAGCCCGACTGGGTGGTGCGGTTCTATAACCAGCGCGGCACCGCCGAGCAGCACATCAAGGAAGGTAAATATGCCTTCCACTGGACGCGGCTGTCATGCCGGAAGTTCCGCGACAATGAGGTGCGACTGCAACTGCATGCGCTGGCCTACAACCTGGCCATCTTCTTGCGCTGCATCGAGTTGCCCGAGACGATGGCCGACTGGTCGTTGACCAGCCTGCAACTGAAGCTGATCAAGATCGGGGCACGTGTCGTCCGCCATGCCCGCGCCATCACCTTCCAGCTGGCCGAGGTGGCCGTCACCGGTCCGATGGTCCGCGCCATCCTCGCCGCCATCCGCCGATTGCGAGCGCCTCCGCTATGCGCATGACCGCCATCCACGCCCAAACTGAACGAAAACGGCAGGATGGGTCTGTCCGCTGCGCTGAAAAACACCGCCACCAGGGCACAACACGGCGGCTTCGCGGGCCGATCTGCCCTGTCTCAGCGCCTTGCGCGCCCGACGACGCCGCTCGGGACGGAAAATGATTGTCCTGCGGTCGGATTCAGGCGAAACTCACGTCAGACGGCATGCCACTTGGGGAATGTATGTTGCGATATCCGGAGACGATGGGAAAGCGACACGAAGCGATTGTCGAAGAGGTTTTGCAATCCTCGTCCAGTGCCGCGCATTCGCTTGTCGCGGCGAGTTGGTGTCGTTCCAGCCTCAAGCACGGCCTCGACGCCGGGGCCAATCGCACGCTGGAGCTCGTCTCCGGTAGCGACCTTACTCAACGGAGACAGCGCCACGAGTTGATGCTGGATGTCGCGCGGCCTCTTCTCGACCAGCTGTTCCAGACCGTTTCCGCGACCGGCTGTGCCGTCATGCTGTCCGATAATGACGGTGTCGTTCTAGAAGCGCGCAGCCTAGCAGGTGATCGCGAACTCTTCGACCGGGTCGGTCTGACCCCTGGCGGGGTTTGGAGCGAAAGCCGCGAAGGCACCAACGGTATCGGCACTTGCCTGATTGAGGGGCGGCCCGTCACGATCCACCGCGACGAGCATTTCGCCACCCGCAATATCGGCATAAGCTGCATGGACGCACCGGTTCGCGATGCGACCGGCCGACTTGTCGGTGCGCTCGACATCTCGAACTGTCGCGACGATCACAGCGCTGCAATGGGCATATTGGTACAGAAGATCGTGCAGGATGCGGCGCGCCGGATCGAGAGCGGCGTGTTCCGCAAGCATTTCGCCGCACACCGGATCATCGACGCCAATTTGCCCGGCGGCGATGCGGCCCTTCTGGCAGTCGATCGCGACGATCTCGTAGTTGGCGCGACCTTTGCGGCGCGACATCGCTTCGGGCTTACGGATGCCTGTCTCGAAGCACGCCGGACGGCTTCGGACATTCTCGGGCGCGACGAAAGCATTTCCTTCCACGACTCGGAAAGAGCCGTGCTGCGGCAGGCGCTGGCGCAGGCTAGCGGGAATGCGACGAAGGCGGCGAAATTGCTCGGTATTGGTCGGGCCACGCTTTATCGCCGAATGGATAAGGCGGGCCTGTTGCGCGATTGATTTGAAAAGCACGGCCCGACTGTCTCAATAGTGAGACAGTCTCACCTCCTCACCAATGGCGCCCTCTGTTAATCCATTAGGTTTGACGGAACCATCATCCTCGCGACCGGGAGGGCCCGGCGATTTCGAGAGGATGATATCATGGACATGCAGACCAATCCCGCCACATCAATGGCGGCACCGTTCGCGGAGCGTTACGACAATTTCATCGGCGGGAAGTGGGTGGCCCCGAAAGACGGGCGCTATTTCGACAACATTTCATCGGTGACCGGCAAACCGGTCGGCAAGATCGCGCGTAGTCAGGCGGCCGACGTCGAGGCGGCGCTCGATGCCGCGCACGCCGCAAAGCAATCCTGGGGCCGCACCAGCGCGGGCGAGCGCGCCCAGATCCTCAATCGCATCGCTGACCGAATGGAGGAGAACCTCGAAAAGCTGGCGATCGCGGAGACATGGGATAACGGGAAGCCGCTGCGCGAGGCGATGGCGGCCGATATTCCGCTGGCCATCGATCACTTCCGCTATTTCGCGGGTTGCATCCGTTCGCAGGAGGGCAGCATTTCCGAGATCGATCACGATACGGTTGCCTACCATTTCCACGAACCGCTTGGCGTGGTCGGTCAGATCATCCCTTGGAACTTCCCGATCCTCATGGCGGCATGGAAACTGGCGCCAGCGCTCGCGGCCGGAAACTGCGTGGTGCTGAAACCGGCCGAACAGACCCCGGCTTCGATCCTCGTATGGATGGAGCTGGTCGCAGACTTGCTTCCCGCCGGCGTCCTCAACATTGTCAGTGGGTTCGGCCTTGAGGCAGGCAAGCCGCTTGCCAGCAGCAACCGGATCGCCAAGATCGCCTTTACCGGAGAGACGACGACCGGTCGCCTGATCATGCAGTATGCGAGCGAGAACCTCATTCCCGTGACGTTGGAGCTCGGCGGCAAAAGCCCGAATATCTTCTTCTCCGACGTGTGCCGCGAGGATGACGATTATTTCGACAAGGCCATCGAAGGCTTCGTCATGTTCGCGCTTAATCAGGGCGAGGTCTGCACCTGTCCCAGCCGCGCGCTGATCCACGAGAGCATCTACGACCGGTTCATGGAAAAGGCGATCGCGCGCACCGAAGCGATCGTCGCAGGCAATCCGCTTGATATGGCGACGATGATCGGGGCGCAGGCATCGTCCGAGCAGCAGGAAAAGATCCTCTCCTATATCGACATCGGCAAACAGGAAGGCGCCGAATTGCTGACCGGCGGTAAGGCCGCTCGGTTCGAAGGTGAGATCGCCGACGGCTATTACGTCGAGCCGACGATCTTCAAGGGCAATAACCGGATGCGCATCTTCCAGGAGGAAATCTTCGGTCCGGTCGTCTCCGTCACCACCTTCAAGGACGACGAGGAAGCGCTCCAGATCGCCAACGATACCCTGTATGGCCTTGGTGCCGGCGTGTGGAGCCGCGATGCGAACACCTGCTACCGGTTCGGCCGCGCGATCGAAGCCGGTCGCGTGTGGACGAATTGCTATCACGCCTACCCTGCCCACGCGGCCTTCGGGGGATACAAGCAGTCCGGCATCGGGCGCGAAAACCACCGCATGATGCTCGACCACTATCAGCAGACCAAGAACATGCTGGTCAGCTACAGCCCGAAGAAGCTCGGCTTCTTCTGAGGCGAACAGCCCGGGCACGGCGACGCGGAGTTTCGCCCGCCGCCCGGCCTTCGAACGATAAAACTACAGGAGAGATGTCATGAGCAAGACCATGAAA
>OOKD01000072.1_pt1 | contig 56501 bp, 58 predicted proteins | sample 1691731 | NCBI WGS metagenome assembly OOKD01 (sample SAMN05831947, study PRJEB22555) | human gut metagenome | isolation source: Skin biopsy | host: Homo sapiens
GCACGCCGACACGCAACTCGCGTCTCGCAAATCGGCGCAATACCGTGTCGCGGGGTGGAGCAGCCCGGTAGCTCGTCAGGCTCATAACCTGAAGGTCACAGGTTCAAATCCTGTCCCCGCAACCAACTTTATTTGTATAGCCTCCACGGCCTCCGCCGCGGAGGCTTTTTGCGTTTTGCGCCAAATGCATGGCGACGGCATCTCGGACAATCCCAGCCCGCGCCGCCCGTTCGCCAGCTCAGTGGCTTCTGTCGGCGGCACTATCGGCGGTTAATAGGGCAGCGGTTCACCACCTTCGCGTCCAGCGCGTATCCCGCCAAGAATCTGCCGGGTCTGCCGGCACCGTCTCTCTTGGGGAGGGCTATGACGGTCTAGGCGGCGGACACATGTCCATCGAGATATACGCCCAGCCATTTCGGCTGCCGTTGGATCTCGAGAAGGCGCCCCTTCCCGCCGGGCGGCTGTTGTGATCCATGTGGCACGGACCGATTGTGCGCCACGGATGCTGCAGGATTGGCAGTGGGGGACCGAGATCGATCGCGGCGGAAGCAGCCGTGCCGCGCGACGTCGCCGATCGGTTGGAAGGTGTCGTACGCAAGCACCGCTCACTGGTTTGAACAAACGCTTAGACTTGTCCGGCGAATTGGGGCGACAGATCAGTCTAGTTGAGCATAATCGGCGCGAGGCGTGGAGGCCTGTTCGATGGCGCAGCTCGATCGCCGAGATGTTGATGGTGTCGTTTGCCGATGCGCGGCGCAAGGTAAATGGCGCAAGCCGATTTGCCGGGTCTTATCGAGCGCCCCGTCATCTCATCAGCGAGCACAGCCGGAAGAGTCGTGCCGCACAGGAGGTCGCCTCGGCCTCGACGCGACGACGCGCGGGTGTAGCGCCTGCTTGTGTACTGGGCGTGGACGCGAGCAGGCGCAAGCGCGCGTCTGGCGGCAGCTGCGGCACCCAGGGACGGCGATGCCAAGCGTCCCATGCCGACTTTTGCGGCGTCATCAGCGCGATCAACGATGATGTGCCGCTCACGGCGCAGGCGCTGACGGAGGTGATCCTCACCGGCCCGCTGCCAGGCACCCCGCGCCCAAGCCCGCCCATGCTCGTCCACCGAAGCGGCGGCAGACCGGATCAATAGGGTGGGGCGCGACGCTCGCGCTGGGTGCGGGCGGCCTCCGTCCACCAGGCGAGATCATCGGCGAAGCGCGGGAAAGCATGGGCGAGGGCGCCGCCGCCATCGCTCGCAGGCTCTCCGGCCGCGTCGAAGGCATGGCCGATGCCCCCCACCGCAATCGTGCTGGATACCACTACCATGCCCATTTCCGACAGGATGCCGTTCCAGGCGAGACCGGCGCGTGCACCGGCGAAGCGACCGGCCGAGTAGCTGACGATCGCCGCAGGGCGCCAGTACCATTCTTCCAGGAAATGGTCGGTGAGATTCTTGAGACCGGGCTGGACGCCCCAATTATATTCCCCGGTAACGAACACGAAGGCATCGGCCGCCCTGATCTTCGCCGCGAGCGCCTCCACCGCGGGCGGCGCCTCGCCCTTCGGATATTCTTTGTACATCCGGTCGAGCATGGGCAGGTCGATGGCCCGGGCGTCTATCAGTTCGGCCGATGCGCCGCGTGCGGCGAAGGCGCGGACCAGCCATTCGGCCAGGCGGATCCCTTGCCGATCGGAGCGGTAGGAGCCGTAGAAGATCATGATTCGATCGCCCATCGCGACGTCTCCCTGTGATGCCTCAATGTCGTGCGAAACCACGGGGCGGGGCAACCACCCCATGGTCCTTCACGGATCAGCCCTCGATAAAAGCAAGAAGATCGGCGTTGATCCGCTTCGCGTTGGTGACCGGCATACCGTGCGGAAAGCCGGGGTAGGAGATGAGCTTGGCGCCCTTCACGATAGCCGCCGACATTTTGCCCGTGGTGGCGAACGGCACGACCTGGTCATCCTCGCCATGCAGGACCAAGGTCGGTACGTCGATCGCCTTGAGATCGTCCGTGAAGTCGGTCTCGGAGAACGCTTTGATGCCGAGCGTATGGGCCAGCGCCGACCCCATCATGCCCTGTCGCCACCAATTGAGCCGCACCGCTTCCTTCACCTCGGCACCCTCGCGATTGTAGCCAAAGAAGGGCAGGGTGAAGTCATAGTAGAATTGCGAACGGTTGGTAGCGGTCTGTTCGCGCACCATGTCGAACACGTCCATCGGCACAACTTCGGGGTTGGTGTCGGTCGTGATCATGATCGGGGCGACCGCGCTGACCAGTACCGCCTTGCTGACCCGGCCCGGTTTGGCGCGGGCGACGTAGCGGGCGACTTCGCCACCCCCGGTCGAATGGCCGACGTGGACCGCATCGCGCAGGTCCAGTGCATCGGTCAGCGCTATGACGTCGGCGACGTAAGTGTCCATATCGTGGCCGTCGGCCGACTGCGTCGAGCGGCCATGGCCGCGGCGATCGTGGGCGATGACGCGATAGCCCTTCTGTACGAAGAACATCATCTGCGCGTCCCAGTCGTCCGAACTGAGCGGCCAGCCATGGTGGAACATTACGACCGGGGCGTGTTTCGGGCCCCAGTCCTTGTAGTAGATTTCGGTCGCGTCGGCGGTGGTGATGAAGGGCATGGGAAATATCCTTTCGAGCTGGAAAATGCGCGGTACCGGACGGATCGGTCAGGCGGCGTCGACGAGCACGATCTCGGCATCGTCGATCGCGGTGACGCGGAGCACGGCCTCGTCGGCGATGGCGGCACCGTCGCGTGCGTCGAGCCGCGTGCCGTTGACCTCGATCGCGCCGCTCGCGGGGACGAGGTAGCCGTGACGGTCGGCGCCGAGCGGATATTCGGCGGTCTCGCCCGCCTTCAGCGTGGCGGCGACGATGCGCGCATCGGTGCGGATCGGCAGCGCGTCGCCATCGTTCGTGAAGCCGCTCGCCAGCGTCACGAACTGTCCGGAGCGTTCGCCCTTTGGGAAGGGCTTGGCCCCCCATGACGGCGCCTCGCCGCGCGTCCTGGGTTCGATCCAGATCTGGAAGATGCGGGTAATGCCCGGCTCCTTGTTGTATTCCGAATGCCGTACGCCCGAGCCTGCGCTCATCACCTGCACGTCGCCGGCCTCGGTACGGCCGATGTTGCCGAGCGAGTCCTGATGCGTGATCGCGCCTTCGCGGACATAGGTGATGATCTCCATGTCGGCGTGCGGATGCGGCGGGAAGCCGGTGCCGGGCGCGATCGTATCGTCGTTCCAGACGCGGATGCCGCCCCAGCCCATCCGGGCCGGATCATAATAGCTGGCGAAAGAGAAGTGGTGCTTGGCGTCGAGCCATCCGAGGTTGGCGCCACCGAGGCTTGCGAAGGGGCGACGGTCGATCATGGTTCGGTCTCCTGAAGGAGCCTGTTGCTCCGATGACCTGAAGATGCAGCACGATGGCACTTGACGAAACGGCAAGGTCGGCATCTCATCCTTTCCGAAAATGATGAAGCGTCTTCCCGATCTCGAAGCCTGGGCGATCTTCGCCAAGGTCGCCAAACACGGCTCGTTCTCGCGCGCGGCGCGCGAGATGGGCATGTCCGATCCCACCGTCTCCAAAGCGATCGCGCGACTGGAGGCGCGCCTCGGCCTGACGCTGATCGCACGAACATCCCGGCGTATCGCGCTTACGGACGCGGGCCGTGCCGCGGTGGAGCGCGCGACGCGCATATTGAGCGAAGGCGAGGCGGCCGAGGACGAAGCCGGCGAACAATCCAAGAGGCCTCGCGGTCGCGTTCGGATCAGCGCACCGCTCTCGTTCGGTATCGCCTACCTGGGCGCGATGCTGCCGGCCTTCCTCACGGCCTACCCGGAGATCACGGTCGATTTCGCCTTGAGCGACCGCAAGGTCGATCTGGTGGCGGAGGGGTTCGACGTGGCGCTCAGGATCGCAAGCCTGGATGATTCCTCCTTGCTGTCGCGCCGGCTGTGCACGGTGCGGCTGCTGCTGGTGGCGTCCCCCGACTATCTCGCGCGTCACGGCATGCCGACGCATCCGGCAGAGCTAAGCCGGCATTGTGCGCTGGCCTATACCGGTGGTGCATCAAGGATGTGGCGCTTCACGCATCCGACGTTCGGGGAGGAGACCGTCGAGCCACCCGTGCGGGTCTGGACGGACAATGCCGACCTGTTGAACCCGGCTCTCGTCGCCGGCCAAGGGCTTGCGATCCAGCCCGAATTCCTGATCTGGCGCGAGCTGCGCGACGGGCAGCTGGCGGTCGCGATGCCCGAATGGTCCGTGACGTCCCTGGGGCTCCACCTCGTCATGCCGCCAAGCCCGCTGCGCCCGCTCCGGGTCCAGGTTCTGGTCGACTACCTTGCTCGCGAGCTCGCGCAGGCCCCATGGGCATCGCGTTGAGCGTCATGCCGCGCCTCCCATGACCAAGCGCCTGTTGCCGGGAATCGTCTGGCGCCCGATCCACGTGCGCGGAGGCGGCGCCGGCTATCGGGCCAATCCGAGTGGCTCAGTCCGCCCGCGCTTCGACGAGCGCCCGCACCTTCTCCGCGTCGGCCTCGGTCGCGGGATTGTAGACGATCATGCCGAGTTCGGGCCGCCCCTCCACCGCGAACGACGAGAATTCGAGCTGCACGCGCCCCGCGTCGGGATGGTGGATGCGCTTCACGCCCTCGCCGTGCGCGACGACATCGTTGTCGCGCCACAAAGCGTCGAACTCGTCGCTGACGCGGCATAGTTCGTCGACGAGCCTCGCGGCCTCCGAACTGCGGTTGGCGCCCGCTCGTGCCATGTCCGCGCGAAAGGCGCCGACGACGAAGCGCGCGACGCTCTCCCAATCCTCGTTGGCCTTGCGACCGCGGCCGTTCACGAACATCAGGCGCAATATGTTGCGCTGATCGCGGGGCAACGCGGCATAATCGGTGAGCAACGCCGCGGCCGCCCGGTTCCAGCCCACCACATCCCACATGGCGGTCTTGATGATCGCGGGGCTCAGCCTCATGCCGTCGAGCACGCGCTGCAGCCGCGGCGTGATGCCGTCGACCGGACGATAGCGGGTCTCGGGCGGGCGGCCGAGGCCAAGCATGTAGAGATGCTCGCGCTCCGGCTCGGTCAGCATCAGCCCCTTGGCGATGCGGTCGAGCACGTCAGCCGACGGCGCGCCGCCTCGACCCTGCTCGAGCCAGGTGTACCAGGTCGGGCTGATGTTCGCGCGGGCGGCGACCTCCTCGCGGCGAAGACCCGGCGTGCGCCGCCTGCCGCCGGCGAAGCCGAATGCCGCCGGATCGAGCCGCACGCGCCGGTCGCGCAGATAGCTGCCGAGCTGATTGGCCGGTTCACTCGCCATGCCGCATCCTGTTGACGATTATACCACGATAAGCTCACTACTTTAACAGGTTGCTGCGGTCGGCGATATCCTCCTCTCGATATCAAGAGGAGGCATTCCATGCGCGTGTTCCTGACCGGCGCCACCGGCTTCATCGGCTCGCACATCGTTCCCGAACTGCTTGCCCGCGGCCATGAGGTGCTCGGCCTCACGCGATCCGACGACGGTGCCCGGCGTCTCGAAGCGGCCGGCGTCGATGTCCACCGCGGTGACCTGGAACGGCCCGAGACGCTGGCTAGCGGCGCGGCGGCAGCCGATGCGGTGATCCATTGCGCATTCGACCACAATTTCGCGACCTTCCTCGACAACACGAAAAAGGACGAGCGCGTCATCGCCGCCATGGGAGAGGCCCTGGCAGGAACGGAGAAGCCGATCCTCATCACGTCGGGAGTCGGCACGGGCACGCCGCTGAACGGCGGCGAGGCGATGGAGGACGTGCTCAACCCGCGCCATGCCAACCCGCGTATCGCGACCGAATTGGCCGGCGCGGCGCTCATCGCGCGGCGGATCGACGTGCGCACCATCCGCCTGCCGCAGGTCCACGACACGACCAGGGCGGGTCTCATCACGCCGCTGATCGCCGAGGCGCGGCGGGCCGGCGCTATCGCCTATGTCGGCGAGGGCAATACCCGGTGGGCGGCCGCGCACGTCAGCGACGTCGCAAGGCTCTACGTCCTGGCGCTGGAGAATGGCGAGCCCGGCGCGCGCTACAACGCCTCGGTCGAGGAGGGCGTCTCCGCGCGCGCCATCGCCGAGGCGATCGGCGAGGGCAGCGGGCTGCCGGTCCGCTCGGTCGATGGCGGAGAGGTCGAACGCTATTTCGGCTGGATGGCGCCGTTCGCTGCGCTGGACATGGCGGCATCCAGTGCCTGGACGCGAGCCCGGTTGGCATGGGAACCGTGCGGCCCCGACCTCCTGACCGACCTTGCGGCGATGGACTATTCCGCTTTCGTCTAGGGCTGATAACCAGTGGCGGTCCTGCCGCCCCGAAGGGCTATGCCGCTTTTCAAGGGGTGACAGGCCCAGCGCCGTCCTGTCGGGGGGCAAGTGGGAGGGAGGGCCTACTGACGCGCGCCACCGCAAGGCTGCACGAAGTAGCGTGCAGCCAAGATTAGCTTCGCCCTCCGGCCATGCAAAGGCGCTACTATGGCCCCATGACAGCGCGACATCCGCTCGACTTTCTCTGGTTTCTGCCCTCCGGCGGCGATTCGCAGCGCTTCGCCTCGCCGCAGACCGATCGGCCGCCCGATCCGGCGTATCTCCGCGAGATCGCCACCGCGACCGATCGACTGGGATATTATGGCGTGCTGCTGCCGACCGGGCCGATGTGCGCCGACGCCTGGATCACCGCGGCGTCGGTCGCGCCGTTCACCGATCGGCTTAGGCTGCTCGTCGCGTTGCGGCCGGGGCTGACCGCCCCCGCCGAAGCCGCGCGCCAGGCCGCCGCGCTCGACCGGCTCAGTGGCGGACGCGCCCTCCTGAACGTCGTCACCGGCGGCAATCCCGACGCGCTCGCTGCCGACGGGCTCTTTCTGGACCATGCCGCGCGCTATCGCCAGACCGACGAGTTCCTCGATATCTGGCGCGCGCTCGCGCGGGGCGAGACGGTCGACCGTGACGGCGAATTCCTGTCGATCGCGGGTGGAAGGCTGCTGTTCCCCTTCGTCCAGGCGCCGCACGCGCCGATCTGGTTCGGCGGCTCTTCCGGCGCGGCGCGCGATATCGCCGCGCGGCATGCCGACACCTATCTGATGTGGGGCGAGCCGGCCGATCAGTTGAAGGACGTGATCGCCGACGTGAGGGCCCGGGCTGCGGCGCTGGGCCGTACGCTCCGCTTCGGTGTCCGTCTCCATTTCGTGGTCCGCGAGACGGAGGAGGCGGCATGGGCGGCCGCGAACGATCTGATCCGCGACGTCACGCAGGACCAGATCGCGCAATTCCAGGCCTATCTGGCGAAAAGCAGCGATTCCGTCGGCCAGTCGCGCATGCAGGCGCTGCACGGCGGCGCGCGGTGCGCGCTCGAGATCCGTCCCAACCTCTGGGCGGGTATCGGTCTGGTGCGGACGGGGGCGGGCACCGCGCTGGTCGGTGACCCGGCCACCGTCGCGGCGCGTCTCGAGGACTATGCCGCCGCGGGCATCGATACGGTGATCGGTTCAGGCTATCCGCACCTGGAGGAGGCCTATCGCGTGGCCGAACTGTTGTTCCCCCACCTCAACCTGCCGGATCGGCGCGTCCGGACCTTGCCTCCCGTCCGGCCGATGCTCGACACGACGGCCGATGGCCGCGCCACCGCCATCCGTGCGACCTGAGCGCATGCGGCCCCGTCGCGAGGCGACCGCGCTATGCTTCATGCCCGTGTCCGGCTAGGGGGCGGACCGTGCAGGGATGGATCCTCTTCTTCCATGATCTCGAACCCGGCATTCCGGAGGTGCCGGAGATCCTGCGGTTTCGCGAGGCAGCGGGGCAGCTTGGCATCGCGTTGGCCGTCTACAAACCGCAGCTGTTCGATCTGATCGTCGGCGGCGGGCATGACGATTGGTCGCTGCGATACGACGGCCTTCCCGTGCAGCGGCCCGACTTCGTATTGTGCCGGACGGGAGCGGAGACGGATTATTCGACGCTCGCCCTCCTGCGCCAGCTGGAGCGCCGGGGGGTCAGGCTGATCAACGGCGCGACCACGATCGAGCTCGTCGCGGACAAGCTGCATACGATGCAGAAGCTCGCGCGCGTCGGCCTTCCGGTGCCGCGGACGATGCTGGGCAGGTTTCCGTTCGACGCGGCGCTCGTCGAACGCGAACTCGGCTTCCCGGTGATCGTCAAGACGCTGCAGGGCACGCGCGGTGCCGGCGTTCTGAAGTGCGAGGACCGAGCGCAGTTCGAGGATCTCGCCGGCCTGCTCGAAAGTGCGCGCGCGCAGGCGGACTTCGTGCTGCAGCATTACATTCGCGCCAGCCACGGCCGCGACGTCCGCATCCTGGTCGTCGGCGGGCGGGTGGTTGCCGCGATGGAGCGCCGCTCGCTGACCGGCGGTTTCAAGTCGAACGTATCGCTCGGCGGTATCGGAACCGCCTATAATCCGCCGCCGGAGATGGCCGACATCGCGATCAAGGCCGCGGCCGCGCTCGACCTTGACGTCACGGGCATCGACATCCTGTTCGACGAGACGGGCTACCGGATCTGCGAGGCCAATTCCGCCCCGGGCTTCCAGGGGCTGGAACGGGCAAGCGGCGCCGACATACCGGCGATCATCCTCTCCTGGATCCGCGACACGCAGGATCGCGCGCCTGGCACGCCATCCGCGCGGGCAGAGGAAGGGGCGATCGTCGACCTGGTCTTCGCGGGCCGCTCCCGCCTCGATCAGCTCGTCGACACGAGCGCGAGCTACGATCGTTTCGCCATCGCCATCGGCTGGCGCCTCATCGGCGCGGGCCTGTCGGCGCTGGGCCATGCGACCCTGCCGCGCATCCTGATCGATCGACGCGGCGGCCGCGGGCGGCTGCTGCGCGGACTGTACGAGGATCGCGCGGTGCCGGTGCAGCAACTGCTCGAGCAGGACGAGCAGGAACGGACGTTGATCAGCGTGCTCGCGGTGGCCGTCTGGGCCGCGATCATGCCCTGGCTCGCCGGCGCGGAATCGATGATCAGCGGCATGCTCTCCCTCGTTGCGCTGCTCTTTCCGGCAACCTTCCTGCTGACGGCGCCGGCTGGCCGGGCGCGGCGCTTGCTCCAGAAGCCGGGTGCCGAGGCATGACCGAGATGCTGGCCGCCATCCCTTGGGCGACTTTGCTGCCCTTCGTGGTCATCGGCTTCGTCGCCCAGGCGATCGACGGTTCGATCGGCATGGGGTTCGGCGTCGTGACGAACAGTGCGCTCATGCTTCTGGGGATACCGCCGGCGCTGGCGAGTTCGACCGTCCGGACCGTCGAGAGCTTCGCCAGCGGGGCGTCGGGTCTGAGCCACGCGCTGCGCGGCAACGTCGACTGGGTGCTGTTCGCGCGCCTCGCGGTGCCGGGGATCGCAGGCGCGGTCGTCGGCAGCTGGCTGACCATCCACCTCGGGGCGATGCTGCTCCGACCGGTGGTGTTCGCCTATCTCGGCGTGCTCGGTCTGTACCTGCTGTGGCGGGCGCCGCGGCGACCCCATACCTACAGGACGCTGCGGACGGTCGCCCCGGTCGGGTTCGTCGGCGCCCTGGTGGACGCCACCGGCGGCGGATGGGGGCCGTTCGTGTCCGGCAACTTCCTGGCGCAGGGTGGCAATGTGCGCACGGTGATCGGCACGGTGAATGCGGCGGAATTCTTCGTCACCATCACGGTATTGGCGAGCTTCATCGGCACGTTGGGCGTGCAGGCCTTCACGACGGCGGCGAGCGGCCTGCTCGTCGGAAGCCTCGCGGCGGCACCGATCGGTCCCGCGGTGGTGGCGCGGATCGATCCCAAGACCTTGCTCAAGATCGCCGGCGCGTTTCTCGTGGCGAGCAGCCTTTACGGCTTGTCGGCGCTGATGATCGCGCGGATACCCGTGCTGCATCGTTTCTGAACCTCGGTCCGCGCCGAGCGAACCACACCGGGACCGGGCCTTCGCCACGCGCCGACGGCGTGGAACGGATGCGCTGAAGGCCATCGGCACCTGCCGAGGCCGCGGCGACGCACATCGCGGTCGATGCCGGATCGGCCGGTGCTATAGGGTTTGCGACAAGGCGCGAAAGACTCGCGCTCCCGGAGCAGGATGAACGATGACCCAGGCCTTTATCTGTGATGCGATCCGCACGCCGATCGGCAGGTTGAACGGCGCGCTGTCGACCGTCCGGGCCGACGATCTGGCCGCCGTGCCGCTCCGCGCCCTGATGGACCGCAACCCGGGGGTGGACTGGGCCGCGATCGACGACGTCCTGCTCGGCTGCGCCAACCAGGCGGGCGAGGACAACCGCAACGTCGCGCGCATGGTGACGCTGCTCGCGGGCCTGCCCGAGGTGGTGCCCGGCGCGACGATCAACCGGCTGTGCGGGTCCGGCCTCAATGCCGTCGGCAGCGCGGCGCAGGCGATCCGCAGCGGTGACGCCGAGCTGCTGGTCGCCGGGGGCGTCGAGAGCATGACCCGCGCGCCCTTCGTCATGGGCAAGGCGCACACGCCGTTCGACCGCGCGCAGAAGCTGGAGGACACGACGTTGGGCTGGCGCTTCGTCAACCCCAGGATGCGCGAAGCCTTCGGCGTCGATTCGATGCCGGAGACGGCGGAGAATGTCGCGGAACAGTGGCACGTCACCCGTGCGGACCAGGATGCGTTCGCGCTCGCGAGCCAGCAAAAGGCCGCGGCCGCGATCGCGAGCGGGCGCATGGCCGCGGAGATCGTCGCGGTCGACGTGCCGCGGGCAAAGGGCGATCCGATCCGCTTCGACACCGACGAGCATCCCCGCGCGACCAGCCTGGAGGCGTTGGCGGCGCTTAAGCCGGTCGTGCGCGCCGGGGGGACCGTCACCGCGGGCAACGCATCGGGCCTCAACGACGGCGCGGCCGCGATGATCGTCGCGAGCGAGGCGGCGGCGGCACGCCATGGCTTGACGCCGCGTGCGCGCGTGCTCGGTATGGCGTCCGTCGGTATCGCCCCGCGGATCATGGGCGTCGGCCCGATCGAGGCGGCCCGCAAGCTGTGCCGCATCACCGGCATCGACCTGAAGCAGCTCGACGTGATCGAGTTGAACGAGGCGTTCGCCGCCCAGGCGATCGCGACCTTGCGGGACCTGGAGATTGCCACCGACGATCCGCGCGTCAACCGCAACGGCGGCGCGATCGCACTGGGGCATCCGCTCGGCATGTCGGGCGCACGCATCGTCATGACCGCCGTCGAGGAACTGGCGCGCATCAACGGCCGCTACGCGATGGCCTTCATGTGCATCGGCGTGGGCCAGGGGATCGCCTTGATGCTGGAGCGCGCCTAGCCACGCGTCGGTCGCCCGTATCGCGGAGCGGCGCTGCCGCCCTGTCGGCTGGCGTCCCGACGTGCCCGGGCCTAATATGGCATCATGCGTGTGTCGCGGCCTGATGTTCCCGCTGCAAGGCTGCCGTCGTGGCGCCTGGTGGCTGCCGCCTTCCTGCATTTCGCCATCCTCGCCTATCTCGTCGTCGTCGTGCCGCTTTCACTGCTGCTGGCACCGAGCGGGGGCGGCGTCGCAGGCGTGTTGGCGCTCGGATTGAAGCTGAGCGGCGTTTTCCTCGTCGGCTTCCTGCTGATCGGCATCATGGCCACGATCATGGCCGGGCTCATGGATGGTCGTGCCCGCCGTCGCCTGCGACGCCGCTCGTCGGGCGCAGCGGACATCGCGCGCGATCGTATCGCGACCGCGACCGGGCCGCATGGCGTCGCCATCGACCCTGAGTCGCGGCGCTTGCTGGCGTCGATCGCCGCCCGCGGCTGGATATACGACGACGACCGCTATCAGGCGTGCGCGCGCGATCTGGATATCGTGGTCCGTACTGCCGTCGCCGCGCTGTCCGAAGCGGCGGGCGAACGGCACGCCGCGGTCGCGACCGAGACCGCGGTCGCGCTGGGCCTTATCGATCAGGCACTTGCCGAGCTCGATCAGGCACGAGCAAGTGCCGCCGCCGACCAGGCCCGTGCAGCCGCACTGTACGTCCAGCAACGATACGGCGCTTCCGATTTCGCTATCAAGCCGGATTGAAGAGGCGTAAGTAAGAGGCGGGCGCTCAGGGGGCGCTCGTCACAGGTCCCAAGGACACCTTCATCAGATGGCAAATACTTTCGTGCTCGGCGCCGCGGCTGTCGTGGCCCTTGTCGTCGTTTGTCTTTTTATCGCGTCGCGCATGGTGCGCTATGTCGGAAACAACCGCGTCGCGATCGTCGAAAAGCTATGGAGCCGCAACGGCTCGATCACCAGCGGCCTGATCGCCCTGAACGGCGAGGCGGGATACCAGCCCGACGTCTTGCGCGGCGGCTATCATTTCTTCGTGCCGTTCCAGTACAAGGTGCATGCGCAGCCCCTCGTCACCATACCGCAGGGGCAGATCGGCTATATCTTCGCGCGCGACGGCGCGCCGCTCGGCCCGACGCAGACGCTGGCAAGCAACGTCCGCGCCGTCGACTTCCTCGATGTCCGGCGCTTTCTTGCGGATGGCGGGCAGAAGGGGCCCCAGCGCACGATCCTGCGCGAGGGCACCTATGCGATCAACCTCGCGCAGTTCGTCATCATCACGCGCGAACAGATCTATGGCCTGATGCTGGAGGCGAACGACCCGCAGCTGTTCGCGGAGATGCAGAACGTCATCGAGAGCCGCGGCGGCTTCCAGGCGGTCGTGATCAAGGACTCGGCCGACCAGATCGGCATCGTCACGGTGCATGACGGCCCAGCGCTGACCGCCGATCACATCATTGCGCCGGAAGTCGGCACGGATCAGGACGATCCCGCGACCTTCCACAACAGCTTCCAGGACCCGGAGAAGTTCATCGCTGCCGGTGGCCGTCGCGGGCGCCAGCTGCAGGTGCTCGTCGAGGGCAGCTATTTCATCAATCGCCTGTTCGCGACCGTTGAGATGGTCGCCAAGACGGTGATCGAGGTCGGCCATGTCGGTGTCGTCATCAGCTATACCGGTGACGACAGCGCCGATACGTCGGGCGACGACTATCGTCACGGCGAACTCGTCCCGCGCGGATCGCGCGGCGTCTGGTCGGAGCCCTTGCTGCCCGGCAAATATGCCTTCAACACCTATGCGGGCAAGATCCTGATCGTGCCCACCACCAACTTCATCCTGAAATGGGATGAGGATGTGACGGGTCAGCACAAGCTGGACGAGAATCTGAGCCAGGTCTCGCTCATCACCCGCGACGCGTTCGAGCCGACGCTGCCGCTCTCCGTCGTGGTCCACATCGACTATCGCAAGGCGCCGCTCGTCATCCAGCGGTTCGGGGATATCAAGAAGCTGGTCGAGCAGACGCTCGATCCGATGGTATCGGCCTATTTCAAGAACGTCGCCCAGAAGAAGACGCTGATCGAGCTGCTGCAGGACCGGTCCGACATCCAGGAACTGGCGGGTGCCGAGATGCGCGCGAAGTTCGGCGCCTATAATCTCGAGCTGCAGGAGGTGCTGATCGGCACGCCACGCGCGACGGCGGGTAACGACCAGATCGAGAAGGTGCTGCAGCAGTTGCGCGAGCGCCAGGTGGCGGAGGAGCGTGTCGCGACCTACGAGAAGCAGCGCATCGCCGCGGAGAGCGAGAAGGCGCTCAAGGAAGCGCAGGCGCGCGCCGAACAGCAGACAGCGATCACCGGCTCCGAACTGCAGATCCAGGTGCAGGAAAATCAGGGCAAGGCGGCGCTGAAGCGGGCGACGCAGGAGGCGGAGCAGACGCGTACCATCGCACGCGCCGAGGCGGATCGTATCCGCATCACCGGCGAGGGCGAGGCGGCGAAGGTCGTCGCGCTTGCCGCCGCCGAGGCGGATCGCATCACCAAGACCGGTCTCGCTACCGCCGAGACGATCGAGAAACAGGCGGCGGCGTCCGGAGGCGCACAGTATCAGCTGACGCGTCAGGTGATCGAACGGCTCGCCGACGCGCTCGAGAAGTCGGGCGTGGATATCGTCCCGCGCGTCCAGATCAGCACCGGAGGCGCGGGTGGCAACGACGGTGCCAACGGGCTTCAGGCGTTGATCGGGATGCTATTGTCCGAAAAAGGCTCGTCGCTGCTCGCCGGGCCGGCGGTGGCGAACGATCGCGAACGCCATTCCGTGGCCGCCAAATAAGACGGCCAAAGCCGATGCAGGGGCCGGCGTCCGACGCGCCGGCCCTTGCAATGCCGCGGTTCGTCCGGCCACACAGCGGATGACCACCTTCCGCCCGGCCCGGGCGCAGCGGGTTGCAGGAGAGGCTTCATGTCGCTGGCGCTCTATGCCCATCCCTTCTCTTCCTATTGCTGGAAGGTGCTGATCGCCCTTCGGGAAAAGGATCTCGCGTTCGAATATCGCAATCTCGAGGAGCCTGGCGCAGCCGAGGCGATGGCCGCGCGCTGGCCGATCGGCCGGATGCCGGTGCTGGTGGACGGCGAGCAGACCGTCGCCGAGTCGAGCATCATCATCGAACACCTCGATCTGCGGCACCCGGGCGCGCGCATGATCCCGGCGGATCCCGAAGCGGCGCTGGCGGTGCGGTTCCTCGACCGCTTTTTCGATCATTATGTGATGACGCCGATGCAGCAGCCCGTCGCCGAGAAATTGCGCCACGGCGATCGCCTCGACAGCGTGCGCGCCGAAAGCGGCAAGGCGCTGGACAAGGCGTACGCCTGGCTGGACGCGACACTGGGCGAGCGTATCTGGGCCGCCGGCGATACGTTCGGCCTCGCCGACTGCGCGGGCGCACCCGCGTTGTTCTACGCCGACTGGGTTCATCCTATTCCGGCGGAACGCGCTAAGGTGCGGGCCTATCGCGAACGGTTGCTGGCACGCCCCGCGGTCGCGCGCGTGGTGGACGATGCGCGCCCCTATCGCAGCTACTTCCCGCTTGGCGCCCCCGACAGGGACTAGAGACCGATCCATGTAGGGTGAGGGCGGGCACCGTCTCGACCCAGCCTGGCTGGATCGCGCCCTGGAACCGCGACACGCGGCGGTTTCGTGCGCAAGCCGGCGGCGGCGCCCCGGCTTTTCGGGCGCGCGACGGTGCCTGGTCCTGCATCGATCACAGTTCGAGACCGACGAAGATCGCGCCGCTGCGGCGTCGGTCCTGCGCTATCGCAAAGGCGTCGTTGATGCGGCCGAGCGGGAAGCGATGCGTTACCAAAGGCTGCGTCTGCAGCTTGCCGCGCGTACCAGATCGAGCACCGCGACCTTCTCCGAATGGATGTCTTGGAAGGCGAAGCTGGCGCTCGGGATCAGGCGGATTGCCGACATCTGGATCCGCTGCCATTCGAGCGGGATCGCGGTTTCGCCGTCATCGAACCCGCCGACGATGACGACGCCGCCGCCGCGCCGGACCAGACGAGTCGCAAGTGGCAGCGTTTACGGCATGGATTCGCCGCCGGCGCATTCGAACGCGACATCCGCGCCCAGCCCGCCGGTCATCGCCATGACCGCGGCGATCGGATCCGCCTGCGATGAATCCATGGTCTCGTCCGCACCGAGCCGCCGCGCCAGATCGAGCGCGTGCGGCACCGTGCCGATGATCAGCACGTCCGCGCCGCTCGCTTTGGCAAGCATCGTCTGGCCATGGCCGATCGGCCCGGCGCCGATGATCGCCACCCGCGCATTGATCGTTGGCCCCGACAGATGCTCCGCATGCAAGCCGACCGCATCGGTATCGAGCAACGCCGCATCGTCATATCCGACCGTGTCGGGCAGTCGTTGGAATTTGTGCGCCGGGCCGATGACGAACTCGGCATAGGCCCGCGACACGCTGGCGCGGCGGGTGGGATAGAGGTCGGGGCAACGGTTATACTGCCGCACGCGGCACCAGACACAATGACCGCAACCGAGCAGCTATTCGATCAGCACCCGATCGCCCATGGCCATTGCGGTGACGTTGGCGCCGACCTCAACGACGTCGTCGGCAAGTTGGTGGCTTATGATGCAGCAGCGCAGCGAAGGTTCGGGCTTTTCCCACAAGCGCAGATCGGTCCCGCAGATGCCCGCCATGCGCACGCGCGCCTTCACCCAGTCGGCGGCGGGAAGGCATGGCTCGTCGACCTCCTAGATCGTGAAGCGACGTTCGGCGGTCTTCAGTGCGGCTTTCATCGCGGGACCTTCCGCATTGGCTCGCTTGCGATCAGACCTTTGCCTTGCTCGCGCCGGCTTCCGCATACAGCGTAGCGTAGCGGCGCGTGACCATCGGCAGCGCCTCGTCGATCCAGGCCGCCATCGCCTCTTCCTCGCCCAGCGATTGCTTCAGCAGCGGGGTCGCGGGCGCGAAGCCGCCGTCCTCGGCCAGCACGAGCAGCGACTTGTACGCCGCGATCTCGAAATGCTCGAAGGCGTAGTTGGCGAAACTGTTCTTCACGATCTCGTCGCCCGCGACGCTGTGACCGAGTGCCGCCATGCCGCCGGACATGCTCAATCCCAGATCCTTGAACGTCGAGCTGCTGGTGTCGAAGCCGCCCAAAATTTCGTCGAGGCGCGCGATCTGGGCATTGGTTTCCTCGATATGCGCGCGCAGCCGGTCCGCGACCTCCGGATAATGTTCGATGCGCGACACCTGCGGCGTCATGATCGCCAGAGCCTGTTTCTCGACGGCATGGGCGTTGACGAGCCCCGTGATGAACAGTTCGCGCAGCGCGTCGGTCTGGTGGGTCATGTCTGTCTCTCCGGTGCGATGATGAACATTGAAAACCGCCACGCCGACCAATGGTGTCATCGTATGTTTGATAATCTCCAACTTTCTGAGTAACTTAGATCAACACGTCCTTTGCCGGGCACCGGCACGATCGCGACGCGTTGGCCGGCCCATGACGCTCCACCCGCAACCCGTCCTGACCGACGCCGACCGCGACAGGGGGCTTCGCCTGCTGGTGAGGGAGGCGGCCTATCGGGGGCGACGGCCGCTCTGACCACCGGCGTCATCCTGACCGCCTTCGCGCTGCACCTCGGCGCCTCGACGGCCATGGTCGGGTTGCTCGCCAGCGAGCCGCTTCTGACGCAGCTGCTGCAATTGCCCGCGATCCCGCTCGTCGAACGCTTGCGGCGGCGCAAGCTGATCGCCGTCGCGTCGAGGCTGATCGGCCGTGCGATGCTGGGAGTCATGGCCGCGACTGCCTTCACGCCGGGCGCATGCTGCCCGCGGCGGAGGTGGCCGAGGCCATCGTCTTCGTGCTCACCCGATCCGCTCGCTGCGATATCGTCAACCTGCGCATCGAGTCGCTGGTTCAGAAGACCGCATAGGATCAGATCCTCAGCCTCTAACTAGTCCGGAGGCAGGATCGCGCCGCAGCCTATAGCAACTTGTCGAGCGTAATCGGCAGGTCGCGGACCCGCGTTCCGGTCGCGTTGTACACGGCGTTGGCGATCGCCGCCCCGACCCCGGTGATACCGATCTCGCCGATGCCGCGGGCACCCATCGGCGCGTGCGGGTCGGGCAGATCGGTCCAGATCACGCCGATCTCGGGGACGTCCATATGCACCGGAACGTGATATTCCGCGAGGCTGGGGTTCATCACCCGGCCGGTACGCGCGTCGAACAGCGTCTCCTCGGTCAGCGCGAGGCCGAGCCCCATGATGATCCCGCCGCGGAACTGGCTCGCCGCCGCTTTGGGATTGAGGATGCGGCCGCAATCGAAACTGCCGAGCAGGCGGCGCACCCGCACTTCGCCGGTCACGTCGCTGACCGCCACTTCCGCGAATTGCGCGCCGGTCGAATGCATCGAATATTTCAGCATCTCGAGCGGCAGTGGTGCCTTCGCCTCCGCCTCTACGGCATCCCTGCCCGCGCGTGCCAGGATCGACGCATAGCGCTCGTGGCGCGTCGGATCGCCCGCCTGCGCCAGGCCGCCGTCCACCGCCACGACATCGGCAAGGCGCAGGCCGGCGAGCGGGCTGTCGTTGCCCGCGATGCGCAGCAGTTCCTTGATCAGCGCCTCGGCGGCCGCCGTTACCGCCGCCAGCGTTGCCACCGTCTGTTGCGATCCGCCCGCCATCGCGCCCGCTGGCAGCGCGGAATCGCCATATTCGAACGTTACGCTGTCGAGCGGCAGGCCCAGCCTGTCGGCGGCATGCTGCGCCTGGACCGTCGCGGTGCCCATGCCCATCTCGTGTCCCGCCGTCGACACTGTGGCATGGCCGTGCGCGTCGATGCGGATCCTTGCCGCATTGCCGGGCATACGCAGATAGGGATAGGTCGCCGTCGCGACGCCCATGCCGATGCGCCACTCGCCCTCGCGCCGGCGGCCGGGCACGGGATCGCGGCGATCCCACCCGAAGCGCGCCGCGCCGTCGTCGAATGCCTTGGTGAGATGGCGGGAGGAAAACGCATTGCCGCTCGTCGGATCGCGCTCCGGCTCGTTGCGGCGGCGCAGTTCGATCGGGTCGACCACCATCGTCTCGGCCAGTTCGTCGATCGCGCATTCCAGCGCGAACGTACCGACCGATTCCCCCGGCGCGCGCATGAAGGTGTTGGCCAGCATGTCCATCTCGGCGATCGTCTGCTCGAGGCGGAAGCTGCCTGCGGCATAGAGGTGCCGTGCCGGAAAGGTGAACTGCTCCGGGCAGTTGTTGTGCGCGGTCATCGCCGCGACGCCTTCGTGGATCAGGGCGGTGAAGCGCCCCTCCGCATCGGCGCCGATGGCGACGCGCTGCTCGGTCAGCGTGCGGCCGCCGACGAGGCGATAGACGCCTTCGCGGCTCAACATGATCCGCACCGGGCGACCCGCCAGCCTTGCCGCCGCGGCGGCAAGGATCTGGTGCGTCCACAATCCCTTGCCACCGAAACCGCCGCCGACGAACGGCGACAGGACACGCACCTGCTCCGGCTGGATGCCGAACACGCCCGCCATCGTGCCGGCGGTGCCGTTGAGCATCTGCGTGGCGTCGTGGAGGATCAGCGTATCGCCGTCCCAGGCGACGGTGGCGGCATGGAGCTCGATCGCATTGTGGTTGTGACGCGGCGTCGTATAGCGCCGGTCGACGCGATGCGGCGCCTTCGCGAGCGCCTTCTCCGCATCGCCGATCGTCACCGCGGCAGGTTCCATCAAGACCGAATCGGGGCGCTTCGCCTTGCCGCGTGCCACGGAGAAATCGGTGAGTGCGGGCGCGGGGTCATAGGCGACGCGGACCAGCGCCGCGGCATGGTCGGCCTGCTCCTGCGTCTCCGCGAGCACCAGCGCCACGGCCTCGCCGTTCCAGTGGACGGTCGCGTCCTGCATGACGGGCAGGCTGCTGCCCGCGACGCCGCCACCGTCCATCATGCCCTTCGGCGCCTTCATGCGCGGCGCGTTGCGATGCGTCATGACCAGCGCGACGCCCGGTGCCTGCTCGGCCGCCGCCGTTTCGATCGACGCGATACGCCCCTTGGCGATGGTCGAATGGACGAGCGCGGCATAGAGCATGCCGTCGAGCTTCACCTCCGCCGCGAAGCGCGCGGTGCCGCCCACCTTCAGCGCGCCATCGATCCGCGACACGGGCTCGCCGACATGGCCGTGCTGGCCGCGCACCGGCTTGGGTCGCGTGCCCGGCAACAGCGCATCGGGAACGTAGCGGAGCGCGGTGCGCGCGAATTCCATCATCGTCACGCAGCCTCTCCCGCCAGTTCGTGCAGCACCGCAGCGATCGTGCGCCGCGCCAGTTCGATCTTGAATCCATTGTCGCGCAGCGGCGCCGCATCGGCGAGTTCCGCCGCCGCGGCTGCAGCGAACGCCGCCTCGTCGGCGAACCGTCCGCGCAGCATCGCCTCGGCTCGGGTCGCGCGCCACGGCTTGTGCGCCACGCCGCCGAGCGCCAGGCGGACGTCCCGCACGACCCGGTCTTCGCCGACGTCGAGGACGGCCGCCACCGATACGAGCGCGAAGGCGTAGCTCGCGCGGTCGCGCACCTTGCGATAGGCGGAGCGGCCGACGGGCGGCGCGGGGAGGTGGACCGCGACGATCAGCTCGCCCTGCCGCACGCTCGTCTCGCGCTCGGGCGTTTCGCCGGGCAGCAGGTGGAGATCGGCAAAGGCGATGCGACGCTCCCCGTCCGGCCCGACGACCGTCACCTCCGCGTCGAGCGCCGCGAGCGCGATGCACAGATCGGACGGATGGGTGGCGACGCAGGCGCTTGACGCGCCCAGGATCGCGTGGATGCGGTTGAAGCCTTCCCGTGCGTCGCAGCCGCTGCCGGGCACGCGCTTGTTGCAAGCGGCGGCCTCGTCATAGAAATAGGTGCAGCGGGTGCGCTGGAGCAGGTTGCCGCCGACCGTCGCCATGTTGCGGATCTGCGCCGAAGCGCCGGCGAGAATCGCACGCGCCACCAAAGGGTAGCGGGTGCGGACGCGGCGGTCGCTGGCGAGTGCCGTGTTGGTGACGCCCGCGCCGATGACGAGGCCGCCGTCGGCGTTGTCCTCGATTTCCGTCGACACGGCGGTGACGTCGACGAGCGTTCTCGGCCGCTCGATCCCCTCGCGCATCAGGTCGACGAGGTTGGTGCCGCCGCCGAGATAGCGCGCGTCCGCGCCAGCGCCGGTGCGCAGTGCGCCGGCCGTATCGTCGGCGCGGAAATAGGTGAAGGGGGTCATGCCGACACCGCCGGCCGGTCGGCGCCATAGGTCGCGGCGATGGCGGCGACGATGCCGTTATGCGCGCCGCAGCGACACAGATTGCCGCTCATGCGCTCGCGCAATTCGTCATGCGTCAGCGACAGCGTGTCGGCGGCCAGGTCGTCGGTGACGTAGCTCGGCACGCCCCGCGCCAGTTCGTCGGCCATGCCGACGGCGGAGCAGAGCTGGCCCGGCGTGCAATAGCCGCACTGGAAGCCGTCGTGCTCGATGAAGGCGGCCTGCAACGGATGCAGCGTGTCACCATCGGCCAGCCCCTCGACCGTGGTGATCGAGCGACCCTGATATTGTACCGCGAGCGCGAGGCAGCTGTTGATCCGAACGCCGTCGACCAGGACCGTGCAGGCCCCGCACGCGCCCTGGTTACAGCCCTTCTTCGTGCCCGGCAGGTCGAGATGCTCGCGCAGCAGGTCGAGCAGGGAGGTTCGGATATCGACTTCTGCCGACACCGGTTTGCCGTTGACCGTAAGTTCCATAACCACCCCCAACACGGCCAGATCGCCGCACCTCGCGGCGCAACGCGTCGGGAGCGAAAAGGTTCAGCCGCCAAGGCCCGCCGCCCTCATGTCTCCGGCAGCAGCGCCTTCAAGGGCACCGTCGGATCGGCGAGCTGCTCCGGATCGGGCCTCGCGCCCGCCTCCACGAGCTTGCGTCCCTGGACATAGTCCTTCGTCATGTTGACGCAGTCGAGCGCGACGACGCGTCCTTGCTTGAGATAGACGACGGAGAAGCTGCGCGTCGCGGGATCGCCTCGCAGAATCGCGTCGTCATGCCCCGCGGACAAGCCCACGGTCTGCAGCTTCAGGTCGAATTGATTGGACCAGAACCACGGCGTCGCGTGATAGGTGCCGGGCTGTCCGACGATCGCCTTGGCGACGAGGGTCGCCTGATCGTTGGCGTTCTGAACCGACTCGACGCGCAGCAGCGCGCCATCGGCAAAGGCGTTGGCGTGCAGCGCGCAGTCGCCGATCGCATAGACGTCGGGCAGCGTCGTCCGGCATCCCGAATCGACCAGCACGCCGTTCCCGCCCTCCGCACCGGCCGCGATCAGCGGTTCGACGGAGGGTTCGATACCGATGCCGACGACCGCCATGTCCGCCGGGAGCGTCTCGCCGGTCGCGAGGCGAACGCCGGTGATGCGATCGTCGCCGATCAGGCAGCCGACCGCGACACCGAGCCGCACGTCGACGCCCTCGGCCCGATGCGCGGCCTCGTAGAAGCGCGACAATGCTTCGCCCGCCACCCGTGCCAGCACGCGATCCTGCGCCTCGAGCAATACGACGGACTTGCCCTTCCGTCTCAGCGCGGCGGCGGCCTCCAGGCCGATATAGCCGCCGCCGATCACCACCACGCGCCAAGCCTCCGGCAGCTCGTCGATCATCCGATCGACATCGGCACGCGTACGGACGGTGTGGACGCCGACAAGATCGTGGCCGGCGCAGGCGAGCCGGCGCGGGCTGCCGCCCGCCGCCCAGATCAGGCGTCCATAGCCGATCCGTTCGCCCGTGTCGGTCGTGACGCGATGCGCCGCCGCATCGATCGCCGTCACGCTGCGACTGAGCATCAGCGTGATCTCCCGTTCCTGCCAGAAGGCGAGGGGGCGTATCAGCATCCGTTCGAAGGTACGCTCGCCCGCCAGGTAATCCTTCGACAGGGGCGGGCGTTCATAGGGCGGATCGGGTTCGGCCCCGATCACCGCGATCGAACCGCCGAAGCCATTCTGACGCAGTGCGATCGCCGCCTGCGCGCCGCCATGCCCGCCCCCCACGATCACGACATCGAACATCTGCGTTTCGTCCATGGCAAACCGTTAGCGCGCGGTGCCCACGGGCGGAAGCGGTCGCCGTACCCGTCCTGCTGCGGCATGCTTCCCTGTCGGCGCCGTTTCGGCGACGGTCGCGTTCATCCCGCGATTCGTAGCGAAAGGCCTGCCATGCAAGACGACACCTATACGCCTCCTGAAATATGGACCTGGGACAAGGAAAGCGGCGGCCGTTTCGCCAGCATCAATCGACCGATCGCGGGCCCGACGCACGACAAGGCGCTTCCCGTCGGGCGTCACCCGTTACAGCTCTATTCCCTGGGGACGCCGAACGGCGTCAAGGTGACCATATTGCTCGAGGAACTGCTGGAAGCCGGCCATGCGGGCGCCGACTATGACGCCTGGTTGATCCGCATCGGCGAGGGGGACCAGTTCGGTAGCGGCTTCGTCGCGGCCAATCCCAATTCCAAGATCCCCGCGCTGGTCGACCACAGCGGCACCCAGCCCGTCCGCGTCTTCGAATCGGGCGCGATCCTCGTCTACCTGGCCGAGAAGTTCGGCGCCTTCCTGCCGCAAGAGGGGGCGGCACGGGCGGAATGTCTGTCCTGGCTATTCTGGCAGATGGGCAGCGCGCCGTTCCTCGGCGGCGGCTTCGGGCATTTCTATGCCTATGCGCCCGAGAAATTCGAATATCCGATCAACCGCTATGCCATGGAAACCAAGCGGCAGCTCGACGTGCTCGACCGCATTCTCGCGGATCGCGCATTCGTGGCGGGACCGGACTATACGATCGCAGACATGGCGATCTGGCCCTGGTACGGCCAACTCGCGCTGGGCGATCTCTACGGCGCCGGCACGTTCCTGCAGGTCGACGGCTATCGCAACCTGCAACGCTGGACCCGTGAGCTGGCGGAACGTCCCGCGGTCCGGCGGGGGCGCATGGTCAATCGCGTGACGGGCGACCCGGCCAGCCAGCTCCACGAGCGCCACGATGCGACGGACTTCGACACGCGCACCCAGGACAAGCTGGCGTCCGCATAGTCAGGGAAGAAGCAGGGCGGGCGACGCAGAAACGTCGCCCGCCAGGGTCGGGCGCTTTGGGGGGCTGGTCCGCCCGACCGTGCCTTTCCCGCCGGCCAGCGGACGGGAAAGGCTGGGGAAAAGGCTGCGGTGTCCGCGACCTAGAACCGGAACGCCGCGGTGGCGCGCATGCTGTGCCAGCGGAAGATATTGTCCGACCGCGCAATGTCGGTGCCCGTCGTGTTCGGGGTCAGCACGAACGGATTGGTCGCCGCCGCGCTGCCCTGCGTCACGCGGACGCGGAACTGGTCGTCATTGTAGCGATGGTACATATATTCGAGGCCGATCGAGAAGTGACGGCCGATCTTCTGCTCGATGCCGCCGCCGGCCAGGAAGCCGAAGCGCGTGTCGTCGCCGCGCAGGGCGAAGGCGTTCGCGGTATTGGTGGTCGAGAAGGTATGGTTGATCTTGGCATAGCCCGCGCCGGTCGTGCCGTAGAACAACGTGGTGCCGAAGGCGAGACCGGCGCGACCGCGCACCGACGCCTCGTAATCCACGTCGCGCGTCAGCACGTAATTGGCGGGCGTCGTCGAGAAGCCGCTGGTGCTGTCGGTGATCTCGGACTTGCCGAACTCTCCGACGAAGCCGACGACGACGTGGCCGCGCTGGGTGTCGGCGCCGATCCGACCGTAATAGGCCCAGCCGTCCTTGTCGTTGCGACAGCCGCCCGCCTGCGGCGTCGCGCCACGAGCCGCACCGTTGCAAAAGCCCGGCGCGAAGGCGTTGGTATTGCCCGAAGTGACCACGGTGTCGCCGAACCGGCCATCGAGGTTGCGGTCGAACAACAACCGCGCGCCGACCGGATTGGGCTGGACGTCATAGCCGCCCGCCGCGCCGACATAGATGCCGCTGAACGGCTGCGGATCGGAATCCATGTCCTGCGCCGCCGCTGGGGCGGCGAGGACGGCGGTGAGCACGAGGGCCGGCGCGAGGCCGAGAAGGATGGTGCGCATGTCGTATCTCCCTGTAGACAGCGTCGAGAAGACGCGGATCAGACGCCCGAGCTGGTCCGCACGGTGCCGTTGACGCCGGACGGGAAGAACCCGCCGCTCGTCGTCGCCGAGGCGCTGAGATAGACGATGTTCAGCACCTGTCCCGGCGTGCGGCTGAAGGCGATGCCGTTCGCATCCGCGGGCACGATGTTCGACACGGTGCTGTCGCTGCCGACGATGCCCTGGTCGAGGTCCGTCGTGCCGTCCAGGCTGTCGCGCGCGTCGGAGATCTGTCCCGCCGCCGTCCGCAGGCTCGGGGTCTGCAGACCCCTGGCGTAGAGCACGGTGCGGATCAGGCCGGCGTGATAGGCCTCGGCGGCATGGATGCCCGCGGCCGCCTCGACATAGGTCTTGTTGTTGATCGAGGCGATCGAGCCCTTGTACGCCGTCACGCCGACATCCTCGAAGATGAAGGCGCCGAGCAGGAAGTTCTCGGGCGACGCATAGGGGTCGAACGTGCCCGTGGAGCTCACCACGCCGGCGGCGCGTGCGGCGGCGGTGAAGGCGCCGCTTGCGCCGCCGTCGATGTTGATCGCGGGCATCGCCACCGCCGAACTGCCCAGTGCGGTGCGGAGGAACGCCACGTGCGCCGCCTCGTCCGCGGCGATCTCCCGCGCATATTGGGTGACCAGCGTGTCGCCGTTGAACGAGACCTGGCGGCCACCGGTCACGGTCCCCTGCGTGCCCGTGCCGCCCAGCAGCGAAGCGGGCAGGCCGACGCCGTTCGCCGCATAGGAATAGAATTGCGCTTCAAGATATTGGAGGTTGAGCGCGAAGTTCAGCACGTCCGCATCGGTGGGTGCGGGCGTCGGCGTCGGAAAGGGCGTCGGCGCATAGTCGTTGTTGTGGTCGTCCTTACACCCGGTCAGCAGGCCCGCGACGCCGGCGGTCGCGGCGGCGGCACCGGCGGTGCGGAGGAAGGCGCGGCGGTCGTGGCGGCGGCGCTCTGCGGCGGCCAGCACTTCGTTCAGAATGTCCTTGGTGTGCATCGTCAGTCTCCCTGAAAGGTGCCGGCCGGCTCAGGCCTGGGCCGTGCTGCTGCGGATGTTGCCGTTCACACCGGCGGGGAAGAAGCCGCCCATCGTGACGGCGGACTTGGTCAGGTAGACGATGTTGAGCACCGCGCCCGTCGACCGGCTGTAGGCGAGACCGTTGGTGTCGACCGGCACGATGTTCGACGCGGTATTGCCGTTGATCGTCACCGGGGAAATGCCCTGGTCGTCGTCGCTCGGGCCGTCCAGGCTGTCGCGTGCATCGGAGATCGCGTCTGCCGCCGTGCGCAGCGTCGGGGTCGCGATGCCCTTTGCGTAGAGCACCGTGCGCACGATCGCGGCGTGATAGGCCTCGACCGCCAGGATGCCGGCCGCGGCCTCGAGGAAGGTCTTGTTGCTGATCAGCGGCGAAGCGCCCTTATAGGCGGTGACGCCGACATCCTCGAAGATATACGAGGCGAGCAGGAAGTTGTTGTCGTTCAGATAGGGGTCGAACGACTGTCCGGCGCCGACGAGGCCGGCAGCACGTGCGGCGGTGCTGAACGCGCCGTTGGGCGAAGTGCCGACGTCGATCGCCGGCTGCGCCACGGCGGCGGATCCGAGCGCGTTGCGCAGGAAGGCGACGTGCGCGATCTCGTCCTGCGCGATCTCCTTCGCATAGGCGGCGACGAGCGGATCGGAGAAGGTGACCTGTCGTCCGCCCGTCGCGGCGCCGGCCGTCCCCGTTCCGCTGACCAGCGAGCTGCTGATCGGCGTGTTGAAGGCGGCATAGGAATAGAAATTGGCCTCGAGATATTCGAGGTTGAGCGCGAAGTTGAGGACATCCGCGTCGGTCGGGGCGGTTTGCGCTGCCGCGCCGTCGGCATAGGCGAACGCCCCGCCCACCGCCGCCGCGCCCAGCACCATCCGGAACAACTCGCGCCGTTCGTTGCGGCGGGTGACCCGCGCGTCGAGTGCTTCGATAAACTGCTCGCTTTGGGTCATCCCGATTTCTCCCTTGATGCGCCAGGTTGGGTTCGGACCTGCCGGGCGGGCCTTTGTGCGCCGCTCAGGCAAGGTACGCGTGAACCGCGCGCATGGACGCAGACTGCGCGAAATAAATATCGGAGATCACCTTCTTGTTCGTTCGCCTTTGTCCGGTTAGCCATTCGCTATGGCCTTGGACGCGCCCTCATCCCCGGACGATGCGCGGCGCGCGCTGGTGGAGGCGCTGGTCGCGACGGGGGAGCAGGACCGTGCCGCCTTCCTGCGCGTTTATCGGATGACGGCCGCGAAGCTTTTTGGCGTTTGCCTGCGTATCTGTGGCGACAGGACCGCGGCAGAGGATGTGTTGCAGGACGTATATGCCTTGGTGTGGAAGCGCGCGAGCGGCTTCGAACCGGGACGGGCAAGCCCGATCACCTGGTTGGCGACGATCGCGCGCAATCGGGCGATCGATTGGCGCCGCGCCAATCCGCATCGCGCCACGACGGACATGGAGGATGCCGCCGAGCTGCCCGAACCCTCGCCCTCCGCATGCGATACATTGCTCTTCGACGAGACCGATCGCCGCCTGCACCTGTGCCTGGACGCTTTGCAGGATACGCAGCGCGAGATGATCCGCGCCGCGTTCTTCGGCGGCCTTACTTATGCCGAACTGGCGGAACGCCGCGCCGTGCCGCTCGGCACGATGAAGAGCTGGATCCGCCGCGGGCTGCTGCGTCTTCGGGAGTGTCTCGATGACGACGCCTGACGATCCCGACATGACCGCCGCCGAAGTGGCGCTGGGCCTTCTCGACGGAGAGGCGCGCGCCGCGGCGCACAGGCGGCTGCTCGCCGATCCCGCCTTTGCTCGCGAGGTCGCGCATTGGCGTGCGCATTTCGCGACGCTGTTCGCCGAGGTGCCCGAGGTCGTTCCGCCCGCCTATCTGGAACACCGGATCGCCGCGGCGGTCGCGGCGGGCGGCGGGGATCGCGCATCGGTGCAGGCACTGCGCCGATGGCGCTGGTTCGGCGGCGGGATGAGCGCGGTCGCCGCCGCGTTGCTCGTCCTGGTGCTGACCCGGGCGACGGAGCCGCCGGCGGCGGTGCGCCCGCCGTCGCGGACGGTGGTGCCGATGGTGGCGACGCTGGCGCCGGGCGCGGGTGTCGCGCCATTCGCCGCGGTCTATGATCAGAGCACGGGACAGGTCCGCACGCTCGGCCGTGTCGCTCTGCCGCGCGACCGTGACGCGGAATTGTGGGCGATCGGCCAGGATGGCGTGCCGCGCGCGCTCGGCCTGCTGACGCGCGACGGCAAGACCCGCATCGTGGTGCGCGGCATCAGGATCGAGCCCGGTACGACGCTGGCGATCTCGATCGAGCCGCTCGGCGGCTCGCCGCGCGCGCTGCCCACGGGGCCCGTCGTCGCGACGGGGCAGCTCGACCGCATCTGACGCGCCATGCCGGGCGCCGATGCTGCATCCGGCGCACCATCCGTCTCGTAGCTGCGCCAGCGCCATTACGGCGCGAGGAGAGACAGGATGAATCGACATTTTCGCCCCGCAATCGCCGCACTCCTGCTGATCAGCGCCGGCGGCGCCTATGCGAAGAACAATCCGATGGTCGGCGGGGCTGCGATGTACCCGACCAAGACCATCGTCGAGAATGCATCACAGTCGAAGGACCACACCACGCTGGTCGCGGCGGTGAAGGCGGCCGGGCTGGTGGATACGTTGTCCGGGCCGGGACCGTTCACCGTCTTCGCGCCGACCAATGCCGCCTTCGCGAAGCTGCCGGCGGGTACGGTCGACACGCTGCTGAAGCCCGAGAACAAGGCGCAGCTCACCGCGGTTCTGACCTATCATGTGCTCCCGGGCCGCATCACCGCGAAGGACATCGCCGCCAAGGCCAAGGCTTCGGGCGGTACCGCGACCTACACCACGGTACAGGGCGAGCCGCTGATGTTCCGCAAGGCTGGCGGCGGCTGGGCCATCATGGACGGCAAGGGCGACACGGGCCGCATCACGATCGCCGACGTCGCGCAGTCGAACGGCATGGTTCATGTCATCGATACGGTGATGATGCCCTGAATCCGGTGAACATGGTGCGCGCACCGGGCGCGCACCATGGCCGGATCGATGCCCTGGCGCTCCGCCCGGGTGCGCCGGCCGTGCAAGGGGGCGGTTGACCCGTCCTTCGTGACCTAACCGGTCTGCGATCCCCTTTTTGCACGTCTGTGTGCAATGTCGCGGGAACGCCGCCCGCGTTCGCGGATTGCGGCATCGTGGCAGGACGGGTTTCATGAATGCGGTTCGCGGCACCATTGCGTCGGCCGCGGCCGTTAACGCGTGTCGTTTGCCGGAAGGAGGCGGACGGCGCGCGCCCATGCCGCCTTCCGGCGCGAACCCGGCTTGCATGCGCCTGCTGACCATGTCCCGCGCCAGCGCCGTCGGCGCATGACGCCGCCTCGCGCGCTCCTACCGATCCTCGTCGCGTCCCTGCCGCTCGGCGGCTGCGACGCGCTGCGGCTGGGCATCGTCGATCATGCCGGTCCGGTGGCGGCAGCCCAATGGCATCTGTATCTGATCGTCGCGGCCGTATTGGTGTTCGTGGCGGGGCCGGTGCTCGTCCTCGTGCCGCTGATGGCATGGCATTACCGCCTGTCCAACAAGGGTGACGCCTATCGTCCCGACTGGGGTTTTTCGTGGCCGCTCGAAATCCTCGTGTGGGTTCCTCCGATCGGGATCGTGATCGGCCTTGCATTCCTGCTCTGGAACACGACGCACGCGCTCGATCCCTATCGCCCGCTCGCCTCCGCCGAGCCCCCGCTCGAGGTCCAGGCGGTGGCGCTCGACTGGAAATGGCTGTTCATCTATCCCGGAGAGGGCGTGGCGAGCGTCGACCGGCTGGTGATCCCGGTCGGACGTCCGGTGCACCTCAGCCTGACCAGCGGTACCGTGATGCAGTCGCTGCTGATCCCGCAGCTGGCCGGCCAGGTCTATGCCATGGGCGGCATGCGGACGCAGCTCTATATCGCGGCCAGCCGCCAAGGCGTCTTTCGCGGTGAGAATACCCAGTACAATGGCCGGGGGTTCCAGGATCAGAAGGTGGCGGTGATCGCCACGGACGCTTCCCGCTATACCCGCTGGCTGGCGGCGGTACGCGCCAGCACGCCGATGCTGGACGGCACCGCGCTGGCACGGCTCACCCGCAGGTCGGTGGAGACCCGGCCGCTGGCGTTCTCGCGCGTGCCGCCGCACCTGTTCGACAGGGTCATGTCGGTTACCCGGACGAAAGAGGGACAATGAGCGCACCGGTCTGGCCGGCAGTATTGGGGCGCTTCGGCTGGCAGGACCTGCCGTTCGTCCTCGCCTGGCAACATCCGACGATCAACGAGCTGATCGGCGCCGGTGCCGCGGCGATGGTGGTGATCGGCGCGGGCGTGGTCGCGCTGCTGCTGACGGTGACGCATCGCTGGCGGTGGCTGTGGTCGGAATGGTTGACCAGCCTCGATCACAAGAAGATCGGCATCATGTACATCGTCATCGCGTTCGTCATGCTGGCGCGCGCGCTGATCGAGGCCAATCTGATGCGCCTGCAACAGGCGACGGCGATCAACGCGCCCGGCATCGTCGCGCCGGAGCATTTCGCGGAGCTGTTCAGCACGCACGGCTCGATCATGATCTTCTTCATGGCGATGCCGTTCCTGACCGGCGTCATCAATTATCTCGTGCCGTTGCAGATCGGCGCGCGGGATGTCGCCTTTCCGTTGCTGAACGCGATCGGGCTGTGGCTGACCGGCAGCGGCGCGGCCCTGATGATGATCAGCCTGGTGATCGGCCGCTTCTCGACCGGCGGCTGGAGCGGCTATCCGCCCTATACGGAGATCGCCTTCAATCCCGGCGTCGGTCCCGACTATTGGATTTGGGCGGTGACCCTTGGCTCGATCGCGTCGACGCTGGCGGGCATCAACATCGCGGTCACCATCTACAAGATGCGTTGCCCCGGCATGCACCTGATGCGGATGCAGATGTTCTGCTGGACCAGCCTGTGCACCGCGATCCTGATGGTGTTCGCGATGCCGCCGCTGACGGTCGCGACCGCCCTGCTGGCGCTGGACCGCTATCTCGGCTTCCACTTCTTCACCAATGCGGCCGGCGGCAACATGATGAATTACGCCAACCTGTTCTGGATGTTCGGCCATCCGGAGGTGTATATCGTGATTCTGCCCGCCTTCGGCATCTATTCCGAGGTCGTCTCGACCTTCTCGTCGAAGGAACTGTACGGCTATGTCTCGCTGGTGATCGCGACCATGGGGATCGCGGTGCTGTCGTTCACGGTCTGGCTGCACCATTTCTTCACCATGGGGCAGAGCCCCAGCATCAACGCCGCTTTCGGCATCGCGACGATGGCGATCGGCGTGCCGACCGGTGTCAAGATCTACAACTGGATCTGGACGATGTTTCGCGGCGAGGTCCGGTTCGCGACGCCGATGCTGTATGCGCTCGCTTTCATGATGACCTTCGTGCTGGGCGGCCTGACCGGCATCATCCTGGCTTTTCCGCCGCTCGATTATGTCGTGCACAACACGACCTTCCTCGTCGCGCATTTCCACAACATGCTGATCCCGGGCACGCTCTACGGGCTGATTGCGGCCTATACGTTCTGGTTTCCCAAGGCCTTCGGGTTCAGGCTCAACGAGACCTGGGGCCGGATCGCGTGCGGCTGCTGGGTGATCGGTTTCTATCTGGCCTTCATGCCGCTCTACGTCCTGGGTGCCGCAGGTCTTGCCCGACGGACGCAGGCGATCGACGAGGCGGCCTATCGGCCCTGGCTCTATGCCGCCGAGCTGGGTGCGGTGATCCTGTTCTGCGCGCTGGCGGCATTGATCGTGCAGCTGTGGGTCAGCGTGCGCGACCGGCATGCCAACCGCGTCTTCGCCGGCGACCCGTGGGACGGTCGCGGGCTCGAATGGTCGGTCTCGGCGCCGCCGCCCGAGTATAATTTCGCGCATCTGCCGCACGTGGAGCAGCGCCACGCCTTCTACGACGACAAGCGCCGGCATGCCCCCTATGCGCCTCCGCCGCATTACGATGCGATCGCGATGCCGCGGAACAGCGCGGTGGCGCCGGTGATCGGCATCGCCAGCGCGATCGCCGGCTTCGCGCTGGTCTGGTATATATGGTGGCTGGCGATCGCCGGTCTCGTCGCCGTCATCGCCACGGTGATCGCGCGCAGCTTCGTCCGCGACACCGAACGCACCATCCCGGCGGCGGAGGTCGAACGCGAGCAGGCGCTGTGGCTCCACGCCGTCGATAAGGCGCATCCCGTGCCACGCGAGCGCGAACTGACTCCCGCCAACCAGGGGCTGGCGGAGGTGCATCGATGAGCGAGGGCAGGCCGCGTCATGCCGGGCTGAACCTCGGCGACACCGACGCCCAAGCCGACGAGGGCGCAGGAAGCGCGATGTTCGGCTTCTGGATGTTCCTGATGAGCGATGCCCTGGTCTTCGCGCTGCTCTTCGCCACGTATGGGGTCATGCAGCATGCGACGGCGGGCGGACCCGGACCGGCGACGGAATACAAGATCGGACCGACCTTCATCGAGACGCTGGTGCTGCTGACGAGCAGCGTGACCTATGGGATGGCCTCGGTCGCCATGAAGCATGGCGCAGCGATCCGGCACATCATGCTGTGGCTGGCCGTCACGCTGTCGCTCGGGCTGCTGTTCCTCGCGCTCGAACTGCACGACTTCGCCGACATGTTCGCACATGGCGCCTATCCGTCGCGCAGCGGGTTCCTCTCCGCCTTCTTCGGGCTCGTGCCGCTGCACGGCCTCCACGTCCTGATCGGCGGGCTCTGGCTGGTGGTGATGATGGTGCAGCTGCGCGTGTTCGGGACGGATCCGCAGGTGAAGATCAACCTGCTGCGCCTGGGGCTGTTCTGGCACTTCCTCGACATCGTCTGGATAGCGATCTTCTCCACCGTCTATCTTCCGGGCCTGATCCGATGAGCGGCGGCTCGGGCGAGGCGCGGGACGAGGTGCGCATCTATCTCATCGGCTATGCGGCGGCGCTGCTGCTGACCGGTGCGGCCTTTGGCGCCGTCCACTGGCATATCGCCGGCCCGCGGGCGACGTTCGCCGCCGTCCTGCTCCTCGGGCTCGTGCAGGCCGTGGTGCAGTTCCGCTGCTTTCTCCACGTCAGCCTTGCGCGGACGGCGCGCGACGATCTTCAGCTTGTCCTGTTCTCGGCCTTGATCATCGCGCTGATGGTGGGGGGAACGCTGGTGGTGCTGTTCAACCTGCACGGGCGCATGATGTAAGGAGGGCGACGCCGCCCCCCGGCGTCACCCCAGCGCGCCGCGCAATACCGCGCGCACGCCGCAGTCGCGGGGTTCGTACTCGACCGCCGCCTGCAGGCTCTGCGCCATCGAACGGATGATGCGGGTGCCAAGACCCGTGCCACGCGGCGTTACCTCCGCCGGCATGCCGCAGCCGTCGTCCTCGACCGCCAGCAGATAGACGGCATCGTCGATCTGCGTGAGGGCGACGCGCACCTCGCCACCGCTGCCGGGATAGGCATATTTGCACGCGTTGGTGACGAGTTCGGTCACGATGACCCCCAGCGATACCGCGCGGTCGGTTGGCAGTCGAATGGGATCGGCCACGAGACGCAGCGCATGCGGCATCGTGTCGCTCGACAGCGTCTCCGCCAGTTCCTCGATCAGCGAGCCGAGATAGTCGCGCATGTCGACGCTCTCGACGTCGTTGGTGGTATAGAGCCGGCGGTGCACCTGGGCGATCGCGCCGATCCGGCGCTGGGTATCGTCCAGCGCGGCGCGGGCGGCGGGATCGGTGACGCCGCTCGCCTGCAACCGCACCATCGCGGTGACGAGTTGCAGCGAATTGGCGACGCGGTGATTGACCTCTCCGAGCAAAGCCTCCAGCCGCGCGTTGCTCGCGCGCAACTGCTCTTCCGCGCGAGCCTTCTCGCGGCTGAGCTGCGCCCGGTCGAGCACCTGTGCGAACGTCGCGGCGAGCAGGTCGAAGAAGTCCTCGCCGACCGTCTTCACCACGTAGTCCGCCGCACCCGCCTTGAGCGCGGCGACGGCGATGCGGCCCTCGTCGGAACCGGTCACGTAGACGACCGGCGGCGGTACCGGCAGCGCAGACAGACGCGCCAGCGTCTCGAGCCCGTCCATCCCAGGCATGTAATGGTCGACCGCGACCAGATCGAAAGCCGCATCGGCGGCGAGGGCGAGCCCTTCCGCGCCGCCATCGGCGAGCGTCACCGCATAACCGCGCCGTTCGAGCGCACGCGCCGCCAGCCGCCTGATGCCGGCGTCGTCGTCGATGTACAGGACGCTGGGCGTCGTGCTCACTGGTCCTCGACTTCGGGGACCTGGATCACCGACAGGAAGAGGCCCAATTGGCGGATCGCCTGGGCGAAGCTTTCGTAGTTCACCGGCTTGGTGATGTAGACGTTGCAGCCGAGATCGTAGCAGCGCTGGATCTCGACCTTGTCGTCGGTGGTGGTCAGGACGACGACCGGCGTCCGCTTCAGCGGGCTGCCTTCGTCCTTGATGCGCGCGAGGATGTCCGTGCCGCTCATATCGGGAAGGTTGAGGTCGAGCAGCACCAGCGCCGGCCCGTTCCGTGCGGGGCCGTCGGGCGCCTCGAACAGGAAGTGGAGCGCCTGATTGCCGTCGGTGAAATGCTTGATGTCGTTGAGGATGCCCGCGCGGCGGATGTTCTTCTCGATCAGGCGCGCGTGGCCCTCGTCATCCTCGATCATCACGATGCCGACGGATTGATGGGCGTTCATGGCTTGATATCCTGCGCTTCGAAGGTCTTGGGGAGGTTGAGGCGGAAGGTCGAACCCTCCCGCAGCGTGCTTTCCACCTCGATCGTCCCGCCGAGGCGATAGGCGAGCGCGCGGACGTGCGCCAGCCCGATCCCCTCGCCCGGCTGGTCCTGCTGCCCGGACCGGCGGAACAGGTCGAATATCCGCTGGTGATCGCGGGGGTCGATGCCGCGGCCGTTGTCCGCGACCGACAGCAAGACGCGTCCCCGACGCTCCTCGCCGGATACGGTGATCTGTCCGGGGCGGCCCGGCTGGAGATATTTGGAGGCGTTCTCGATCAGGTTGGACAGGATCTGTTCGATGGCGACGCGATCGGTGGTCAGCGTCGGCATCGGCCGCCGTACCGTCAACGTCACGCCGCGATCGTCGAGGACGTGGCGGATCGATGCCTCGATCGTCTCCGCCACCGCCGCCGGATCGATGCGCTCCGGCGTGATCACGCGCCGCCCCTCGCGCGACAGCTTGAGGATGGCGTTGATCAGCCGGTCCATCTTCTGCGTCGAGGTGCGGATGAAGCCGATCGCCTCCGGCAGATCCTCGCGCGCCGCGAGCCGCGCCTCTTCGGTGACGATGCCGGGGCATTCCGTTTCCGCCCGGTCCACCAGTTCCGCGAGCGGCGTGGTGGCGGCGGACAGCTCGGCGGTGAAGCCCATCACGTTGACCAGCGGCGAGCGCAGGTCGTGGCTGACGATATAGGCGAAGCGCTGGATCTCCTCGTTCGCCCGGCTGAGGTCGGCGGTACGTTCGGCCACCGTCTCCTCCAGCTGCTCGTTGAAGCGGCGAAGCGCGTCGCGCGACCGCGCCAGGTCGCGGGTGTAGCGCATCACGGTCAGCAGCGACGCGATCATCACCAGCACCAGCAGCACGCCGGCGACCGCGAGGATGACGTAGAAGGCCTGGAGGCTTTGTCGCTGCGCCTCGTCGCGCGTCGCGAGCAGCCGCCGCTCCTCCGCGGCCATCCTGTCGAAGGTGCTGCGAATCGCGGTCATCCGCCGGACGCTCGCTTCCTGATAGAACAGGATCATCGCCTCGGTCATGCGGCCGCGGTCGACCATCGCGATCGACTGCGTCCGCGCCGCGAACAGCATATCAAGCGCGCGGCGCAGCGCCGCGAGATTGGCGCGCTGGTTGGGATTGTCCTGCGTCAATCGACCCAGCCGCCCGATCGCCCCAGGCATTTCCGCCGCCCAGCGGCGATAAGCATCGCGATATTCCCGGTTCGCGGTCAACAGGTAGCCACGACGCGACGCCTCCGCCTGTTCGATGAGGCGGCGCGCCGTCGCGATCGACAATTCCACCTCATAGGTATGGACGACGGCGCGGGCGTGGTCCTGATTGCGTGCGGTTGCCCAGGCCGCGGCGATGCCCGCGGCGATCAGCGCGAGGAAGCCGACCAGCATGAAGGACAGGATGACGCGTCCGAAGCGCCCCTGCGAAACGACGAAACGATTGCGGATAGTTGCCAGCACGGTCCGTTGCTTAGGGCAGGGGTGCTGGCTTGCATAGTAGCCGGCACCGGTCGCCCGGACGCTGTGGTACGACGGGCACAGGGCAGGTGGCCGGGCGCCGGTCGGGCAGGGGAGCCCGGTGCGGATCGCCGACTGCGGCCGGGCCCTAGTGTGCGATCAAGCGAGGCTGGATCGGCGCGGTACCGGCGCTCACCCTCACCCGGCAGCCCACGCAGCCTATCCTGATGGGCGGCCGGGGGAGTGAGGGGCGGTACCGCTTCTGCGCACGTGGATCACACTCTAGAGCAACAGATCCTGCGCGCTGGCGCGGCCGACCCGACCGCCGCCGCTGCGACGGTCCATCTCCGCATTGGCGGTGAAGCGGATGTCCGGGTCGCGGTCGGTCAGGAAGCCCATCAGGCTCTCATGATCCAGCTCGCGCCATTCCTTGCCGCGATGCGGACCGTAGCGGACGCGGGGCAGCAGGCCGGGGTCGCGCGACCATTCGAGCAGCTGGGCGAGGCTCGCTTCGTTCAGCTGGTCGCGCAGGTGATGCGCCGTGACATAGGCATCGGGGAAGGCCCGGTGCACCGGCAGGCCGCGCTGCTGATCCAGCCCTTCGGGCCGCCGCCAGTAGCGCAGGACCTGGTTGGAGAAGCTGGGGCTGTCCGGCCACAGACGCAGCGCGCATTTCCAGGTGCAGATCCAATCCGCGCCATGCGTCAGGTTGGCGGTACAGAACTGCTGCTCGAAATCGGCGCGATGCGCGGCAAGGGCAATGCGGCGCGGATAGGGGTCGAGCACCCGGCGGGCGACATCGTGCCACCATGGCGCCTCGACGACGTCCTCGTCGAGGATGTGGTGGATCGCCTGGGTGATGGGCGGGATCGCCCGTCCCGGATTGACCAGGAGCGAGCCGCCCTCGCCCTCAAGCTCCCATCGGCCGGACGGCTGAAGCGCGACATCCTGCCAGCCGATCTCGCACACGCCATGGGCAGGCGGCGCGCTGCCGGTGGTTTCGAGGTCGATGACGCGGACGATCTGGGGAGTGGGACGCATTGACGCCAACATGGGTGTTCAGGCCCGGAAACGCCACCGGCAAATGCGGCCGGCATGGCGAAGCGGTCGTCCGCGGGACGAAAAGGACAAAGCGTTCAGCGGCAGCGTGGCGCATCGCCGCGAGACGAGAGGCGACGGCTGTCCTTGCCCCGGCGGATGGCCGGATGCGCTACCGCCACTCCTCGCTGTCGACGTCCAATTCGCGGACACCGCGGCGCTGGCGGGCGCGGTCGACGAGCTTGCGAAGCCCCTCGCGCCGCTCGCGCGCGGCGGGAACGTCGCGCAGCACGAACTGCGCGTTGCCCGTCGTGCGGTCGGTCGAAGTGATCGTGATCGTGCCGATGTCCGCGATCTGGTTGAGTAGCGAGAAATCGACGCGAATGTCCTTGATCCGGTACAATTCGATCTCGTCGATCGACTTCATCACCAATCCACGCCGCACGATCAGCCGCTGATCGGTGATCTCATAGGCGGTCGCCATGTTCTGCAGCCAGCGGACCGCGATGATGACGAGGCCCACGCCGATCGCGCAGGCGAGGACCGTCATCCATCCCAGGAAGCTGCCGAACAGCCAGCGTCCCGTGCTCGACCGGAAAGCGTCGACCGGACGTTCGGCGATATAGGTCCCCACCATGATCGCGGACCCTATCGGACGCGCGGTCGCTGTCAATCGCGCGCGACGCCACAGGCGGCGAGGTGCGCGTCGCACTCCGCCAGCAGACGCGCGAGCGCTGAGGCATCCCGGCCCTCGGCGCGTATCGTGAGCATGTCCTGCGTGTTGTACGCGCGCAGCAGCCACCAGCCGTCGGGAGAGGCGACGCGGACGCCGTCGATCGTCACCATGTCCGTTCCCGCGTCGGCGAGGCGCGTGCGGACCGCCTCGACGACCGCCCATTTGCGGGCCGGATCGATCGGGATCCGGAGGTCGGGCGTGTTGACGAGCGAGGGCATCGCATCGCGCATCGCGTGCAGCGTGCCGCCGGACAGATGCACCGCGCGGATCAGCTGGATCGCGGCGTAGATCGCATCGTCGAACCCGTACCAGCCGTGGCGGAAGAAGATGTGGCCCGACAGCTCGCCGGCGATGCCTGCGTCATGGGTGAGCATCGCCTCCTTCATGGGGCTGTGGCCGGTGGCGCCCATCACGGGACGGCCGCCGAGCTGGGCGATGCGGTCGAAGACATATTGCGAGGATTTGACGTCGGCGACCACCGCGCTGCCGGGGCAGGCGGCGAGAACGGGCGCCATCAGCAGGCACAGCAGCTGATCTCCCCACAGGACGCGCCCCGCGCCGTCGACCGCCCCGATCCGGTCGCCGTCGCCGTCGAAGGCGACGCCGAAGTCGAGGCCGCGGTCGCGGACCAGCGCCTTCAGGTCGGCGAGGTTGGCTTCCTCGGTCGGATCGGGGTGATGGTTCGGAAAGCGGCCGTCGACGTCGGTGTAGAGGAGGTGGTGCTCGCCGGGCAGGTCGCGCACCAGGCGCTCGACGACGGGCCCGGCGGCGCCGTTCCCGCAATCCCAGCCGATCCGGTACGTGCCGCCCGCATAGCCGGCGAGCAGCCGGCCGACATAGGCGTCGAGCACGTCGACCTCGCGCACCATGCCGGTGCCGCTGCTCCAGTCCCCCGCGGCGGCGAGGCGTGCGAGATCCGCAACATCGTCGCCCCAGAAGGACCGATGCCCCACCACCAGCTTGAAGCCGTTGTCGCCGGGCGGGTTGTGGCTGCCCGTCACCTGCACGGCGCCGTCGACCCCCAGCGTCGCCTCGGCGTAGTTGAGCATCGGCGTCGGACCAACGCCGATACGCAGTACGTCGATGCCACCCTGGGTCAAACCCGCGACAAGGGCTTCCTCGAGTTCCGGCGACGACACACGCCCGTCGCGTCCGACGGCGACCCGCGTGCCGCCCAGGCGCCTCAGCCGGGTCGCGAACCCGCGCCCGACCGCATAAGCGTCCGCGCCGTCGAGATTGCGCCCGACCGTGCCGCGCACGTCATATTCCCGCAGGATGGCGGGATCGAGCCGATGCCGCGCCATCACGGCCGGTGATGGCGATGCATTCGTGCGCGACGCGGTCCAACCGCAGCCGCAGGCAGCGGTGGACGACCGGCGGCGCGCGATTGACGCGGCGGGATCATCCCAGGCGCGTCAGCAGCAGGTCGCGCGCCGCATTGGCGCGACGTGCCTCGTCCGCCGACCCGCCGCGATCGGGGTGCACTTCGGCCAGCAGCCGGCGATGGGCTGCGCGGATCGTCGCCTCATCGGCATTCGCCGGTACGCCGAGCAGGCGTCGCGCCGCGGCCTCGGGCGACATCTTCGGTTTGGGCGCGGGACGCAGATACCGCCAGGCGAGCCAGATCGCCGCCAGCGCGATCAGCCACTTCATGAAGCGTCCGCGAACAGCGGAAGTCCGGGCTCCGGCAGCTGCAGCGCGGCCATCATCTCGCGCAGTTCCTGGCGTGCGGCGACATGGCCAAGGCCCATCGCGCCGAATTCCTTCGAGTCGATCATCGTCAGGCCGGCCGGGAAGAGTTCGCGATAGATGACGCGTTCGCCCAGGCCGGGAATGATGCGGAACCCGACACGCTTCGCAAGCTGACCCAGCGCGTCCGAGACGCGGCGCATGTTGCGCGCCTCGATGTGCTGGAGGCGGTTGCGCAGCACCACCCAGTCGATCTGCGTTCCGTCCGCGCGCGCGCGCTGCTTGCGTGCATCCCAGATCAGTTCGGAATAGAAGCTGGGCCGGGTGACGTTGAACGTTTCCGGATCGACCTGTCCGATCAGGTCGAAATCGACGAAACTGTCGTTCATCGGCGTGACGAGCGTGTTCGACAGCGCCGCCGCGGTGCGCGCGAAGTGATCGTCGCGGCCGGGGGTGTCGACGATCAGATAGTCGGCACCCTCGGCAAGCCGGTGCCACTTCTCCTCGAACACGTGCTCGTTCACGCCGTCATGGGTGTCGTGGACCGGCATCGGCAGGTCGCTGCCGGTGCGCTTGATCGTGGCGGCGCGATTGTCGAGGTAGCGGCCGACGGTCCGCTGGCGGTGATCCAGGTCCAAACACGCGACCTTCGCGCCCTTGGCCGCGAGCGCGATGGCGACATGGACCGCGGTGGTCGACTTGCCGGTACCGCCCTTTTCGTTGGCGAAGACGATGACGTGCGGGGCATTAGGGACGGGGGGGCCTTCGGCCACTGGTCGCATCCTTGTTGATCGATGGTTGCTCCCTCCATAGAAGCCGCGCGCTGAATGTTCGAGGGGGTACGCGCGGTGCAGACGGTTAGGGACTTGGAAAGCTTGCGCCAAGCCATTGCTGGCTGGCAGGCGGACGGTTGCCGTGTCGCGCTGGTGCCGACGATGGGCGCGCTCCACGCTGGGCATATGGCGCTGGTCGAGGCGGCGCGGCGGCCGGGCACGAAGGTGGTCGCCTCGATCTTCGTCAATCCCAAGCAGTTCGGCCCGAACGAGGATCTGGCCCGCTACCCCCGGCGCGAGATGGCGGATGCGCGCCTGCTCGCCGACAATGGCTGCGATCTGCTCTGGCTGCCGCCGGTGGAGGCCATGTATCCCGACGGCTTCGCCACCACGGTGAGCGTCTCCGGCGTCAGCGAGGGGTTCGACGGCGCGTCGCGGCCCGGCCATTTCGACGGCGTCGCGACCGTCGTCGCAAAGCTGTTCAACCAGACGCGGGCGGACGTCGCCTATTTCGGCGAGAAGGACTTCCAGCAGCTGGCCGTCATCCGCCGCATGGTCGCGGACCTCGACATGGCGATCGAGATCGTCGGCGTGCCCACCCAGCGCGACGACGACGGGCTCGCCCTGTCGTCGCGCAACATCTACCTCGACGAGGAGCAGCGGGCGAAGGCGGTGGCGCTGCCGCGTGCGCTCGGCGTCGCGGCGCGCGCCATCGGCCGCGGGGACACGAGCGAAACCGCGCTTGCGGAAGCGCGCAGCACCCTGGTCGCGGCGGGATTCGAGGTGGATTATGTCGCGCTCGTCGATTCGGAAACGCTCGTCGAACATCCGCTCGCCGACCGTCCGCGGCGGCTGCTCGCCGCGGCCCGTATGGGCACCACGCGGCTGATCGACAATATCGCTGTCGAGCCAAATGCATGATCTTATGGTTTTTTCTGCGTTAACTATTTCATAGCGAATCGTGCGCCATGGTGGCCCCATGAAAAACAGGGGCTACCAATGGGCAACAGTCTCAAGAGTGCGCAGTTTCTACTAGAAAGCCGGATACGGGACGCCGCGGGTGGTCGTCCCGAAGCGTTGTTCGACCTGGGCGTATGCTATTCGACCGGTACCTCGGGGGCGGGGATCGATCTGATCGAAGCACACAAATGGTTCAATCTCGCTGCGGTCTACGGCCTGAGCGAGGCGATCGACGCCCGTGCCGAAGTGGCCGAGGACATGACCGCGCGCGAGATCGCCGAGGCGCAGCGCCAGGCTCGCGCCTGGCTGATGATGCACCAGCGCCGCGCGGCGTAGGACGACGGCCGAGGCTTTCGCCTATCCCCTCCCCGCGACGGACGCCATCGCCCTTGGCTAGGGTACGTCGGCGCACGCGGACGCGCCCGCCGGCTTCGCCCGTGTTCGGGCTTCGCCGGCCGCGCGCCGTTACCCCGCAGCTTTTTTGGGCGGTGCCTTCTTCGCTGCTGCCTTGGCTGGCGCTTTCTTGGCGGCCGGCTTGGCGGCTGCCTTTTTCGCCGGTGCCTTGTTCTTGGCCTTGCTCTTCGCTGGGGCCGCCGCGGCACGCGCGTCGATCAGCTGCGCGGCTTCTTCCAGCGTCAGCGCCTCGGGCGTGATCGACTTGGGCAGAGTCGCATTGGTCGTCCCATCGGTGACGTAGGGACCATAACGCCCCTCCATCAGCTTGATCTCGGCTTCGGTGCGCGGATGCTTGCCCAATTCCTTCAGCGGCGCACGCGCGGCGCCCCGCTGCGGTCGGCCACCGCCTGCCGCGGCATCGGCGAGCTTCGCGACCGCTGCGTTCATGCCGGTCTCGAACACCTCGGCGGTCGACTGTAGCCGCGCATATTTGCCGCTGTGCGCCAGATAAGGGCCGTAGCGGCCGATGGAGGCGGTGATCGGCTCGCCCGTCTCGGGATGGTTGCCGATCGTGCGCGGCAGGCTGAGCAGCTTCAGCGCCCATTCCAGATCGAGTTCGCCGATATCCTTGGGTATCGACGCCCGCTTGGCGTCCTTGCCTTCGCCGAGCTGGATGTACGGACCGAAACGCCCGGACTTCCGTTCCACCTCGAGCCCCGTCGCCGGATCCTTGCCGAGGTTTTCCGGACCGGTGTCGGCGCCGTCCGCCGCGCCTGCCTGCGCGAAGCGGCGCGTGAACTTGCATTCCGGATAGTTGGAACAGGCGATGAAGGCGCCGAAGCGCCCGCCGCGTAGCGCCAGCCGTCCCTCGCCGCAATTGGGACACAGGCGCGGATCGGAGCCGTCCGCCTTTTCGGGAAAGAGATAGTCGCCGAGGAACTGGTCGAGCTCGGCGGTGATCGCGCTCGGCTGCTGTTCCATCACCTCCGCGGTGCGCGGCTTGAAGTCGCGCCAGAAGGCTTCGAGCACCTTCTGCCACTGCGCACGGCCGCCGGATACGTCGTCGAGTTCCTCTTCCAGTTCCGCCGTATAGTCGAACCCGACATACTTCTCGAAGAAGCGCTCCAGGAAGGCCGTGACCAGCCGCCCGCTTTCCTCGGCGAAGAAGCGGTTCTTCTCGACGCGGACATAGCCGCGGTCCTTCAGCGTCTTGATGATCGAGGCATAGGTCGACGGCCGGCCGATGCCCAATTCCTCCATCCGCTTGACCAGCGAGGCCTCGGAGAAGCGCGGCGGCGGCTGGGTGAAATGCTGCTCCGCGTCGACGGCCTTCTTCGCCGGCGAATCGCCTTCGCGCAGGCGCGGCAGGCGGCGCGCTTCCTCGTCCTGGGTGTCGTCGGTACCTTCCTCGTACAGCGCGAGGAAGCCGGGGAACATCACGACCTGGCCCGTCGCGCGCAACACGTTCCGACCCGTACCGTCCGCCATCTCGACCGTGGTCCGCTCCAGCCGGGCCGACGCCATCTGGCTCGCGAGCGCGCGCTTCCAGATCAGGTCGTAGAGGCGCGCATGGTCCCCCGACCCGACCCGGTCCTTGCCAAAATCGGTCGGCCTGATCGCCTCGTGGGCCTCCTGCGCGTTCTTCGCCTTGGTCTGGTACTGGCGCGGGGCATCGGGGACGTAATGCGCGTCGTAGCGGTCGGCGATCGCCCGGCGCGCGGCGCTGATCGCACTGCCGTCCATCTGCACGCCGTCGGTCCGCATGTAGGTGATCGCGCCGTCCTCGTAGAGCCCCTGCGCGATCCGCATCGTATGGTCGGCCGAGAAGCCCAGCTTGCGGGCGGCCTCCTGCTGCAGCGTGCTGGTGGTGAAGGGCGGCGGCGGGTTGCGCGTCGCAGGCTTGGTCTCGACCGACTGGACGGTGAACCGCCCTGCCTCGACGTCAGCCTTCGCGGCCAGCGCATCGCCCTGGTTGCCGATCGAGAGCCGATCGAGCTTCTGCCCCTTCCACGTGACGAGGCGCGCGGCAAAGGGCGTGCCGTCATGCTCCATCTGGGCGATGACCGACCAATATTCCTGCGCGACGAACTTCTCGATCTCGCGTTCTCGGTCGACGATCAGGCGCAACGCGACGGACTGGACCCGCCCCGCCGACTTGGCGCCCGGCAGCTTGCGCCACAGCACCGGCGACAGCGTGAAGCCGACGAGATAGTCGAGCGCGCGCCGCGCGCGATAGGCGTCGATCAGGTCGGTATCGAGTTCGCGCGGGGCGGCCATGGCGGCGGTCACCGCAGGCTTGGTGATCGCATTGAACGTGACGCGCTGCACGTCCTTGGGCAGCGCCTTGCGCGCCCTGAGCACTTCCTGCACGTGCCAGCTGATCGCCTCGCCCTCGCGGTCGGGGTCGGTCGCGAGGATCAGGCGATCGGCGTGCTTCGCCTCGTCCGCGATCGCCTTCAGCTGGCGGGTCTTGTCGGCGTAATTTTCCCATTCCATCGCGAAGCCGGCGTCGGGGTCGACGCTGCCGTCCTTCGCCGGCAGATCGCGGACATGGCCGTAGGAGGCGAGGACGCGATAGTCCGAGCCGAGGTACTTTTCGATGGTTTTGGCCTTGGCCGGCGATTCGACGATGACAAGCTGCATGGCGGGGGCGTTAGCGTTCCTTACGTGTACGCGCGAGGGTGGGGAGCACCGACGCGGCCGTCAAGCGATCCGGCGTTCCCGAACGGCGCTTGGCCCTCATCGAGGAAGAGCGGGCGGCGGTGCCGGATGATCAATCCCGTCGCGCCCTTTGTTCGTGCACCAGATGAAGGCCGACGAGCCGCGCGAGCAGGGTGGCGGGAAACAATTGGCCGATCACCGCCTCGAGGTTGGCGAGGCTGCGCGTCAGCGCGGCGGCGGGAACGATGTCGCCATAGCCGGTGGTGGTGATCGTCGTCAGGCTGAAATAGGTGAAGGCCGCCGTCGACCGCTCCGGAGCGGCGTGCAGCACGTCGGGCCCGGTGAAGGCATGCGGCACGTGCATGGCGACGATCCCGTACAGGATGGCGAACAGCGCGGCTATATCGAGGTACAGCAGCACCGCGCCGCGGATACGATGTGCCGTGACGCGCCCCGCGGCGAAGACATGATGCGCCACTACGCCCGTCACCGCGCCGTTGAAGACGAGCGCCGCGCCCGCGATCGCCTCATGCTGCTCCACCGGATCAAGGTGCAAGGCGCCGGTGAGCCGCAGGCCGAACAGCGGCCAGGCGACGAGCAGGGCGATCGACGCGGCGAGCACCATCTGCACGAGCCGATGGCGCGTCAGCACCGCGATACAGATCGCCGCGAAGGCAAGATGGCACAGGTCGAGCAGCGTTCGCCCGGCCGCCCAGTCCTGTGCGAGCGGGACGACGATGAACAGCGTCACCCCCTGCACCACTAGCAGCGCCGACAGGCTGTGATCGACCAGGCGGTCGCGGTCGTTGATCCATTGCGGCATGGGGCCGGTGTCCTCACCGTCGATCGGAGCGACACGCCCTTGCGGCCTGAACCCTGAATTGCGGATTGATGGACGCGGCGCGTCGTGGAGACGGCAGGCCGTGGGCAGCGCGGTTCGCGTATTTGCCGGTGACTGCCGAACCACCCTTCGTATAGGATCGGCCGCACCGGCCGGATCGGCCAGCGGGGGGCATGGACATGACGGCGAAGACCGGAGTCGATTGGGCGCACGACGAATCGCAGCTTGAACGGCTGACCTTCTTTTCCGACGCGGTCTTCGCGATCGCCATGACGCTGCTCATCGTCGAGATCCATGTGCCGGAACTGCCCGTGCTCAGCGAGCGCGGACTGGGCATCCGCCTGATCAATCTGATGCCGCATTATATCGGCTTCTTGTCGAGCTTCCTGGTCATCGGCCGATTCTGGGCAGCGCACCACCAGCTGTTCGGCCTGCTGGACCGGACGAGTACGCGGCTGCTCTGGACGAACACCCTGTTCCTGCTCGCCGTCGCTTTCATGCCGTTTCCGACCGCAGTGCTCAGTACCTACGTGCAACTGCGGGTCGGCGTGGGCTTCTATTGCGCGTGGCTGACCGTGCTCGGGCTTGCCAATCTGGTGCTGATCCGCGCCGCCTTCGCGCAAGGCACGCTGCTCAAACCCGGCGTGTCGCCCGAGCTGGAACGACAGCATCTCCGCGGCGCGATGATCCCCATATTTCTGGGTCTGCTCGCCCTCGTGGCCGGCATGATCTCGCCGCTCGCGGTGCTCGTGGCGCTGACGCTTGGCGGGCCGCTGATCGGCGCGGCATTGCGCCGCAAGGGAAGCGTTCCCGACGCTGGGCAGGTGCCGCCGGTGACCGCCGATCAAAGCTGAAAAGTGGTGGTGCCTAGGGACGGGATCGAACCGCCGACACTGCGATTTTCAGTCGCATGCTCTACCAACTGAGCTACCTAGGCTTGCCGAACCGCGTTCGGAAGCGCGGCCTTTAGTGGGCGGATTCGCCGCTGTCCAGCCCGTCTTCGTGATTCTCCGCCACGGGGATGCGATAACCTTCGCTGAGCCATTGCAGGAGGTCGCGATCCTTGTGCCCGCGCGAGCAGAAGGGGGCGTGGGCCGGGTCGGCCGGCTTGTCGCAGATCGGGCAGGTGGCGGGCATCAGGCGCGCTCCAATTGGGGGATGAGACCGGTTCGGCGGGAAAGCGCCGCCATCCATCCGTGTTCCGCCATCAGCCGGTCATATACGGCGGGCGGCAGCCGGTGGCGGCGTGGCGCGCCAGGTGGCTCGCGCTCGAGCCTGCGCAGCGTCGCACGTGCCGCGGCGCCGACCGGATCGGCGCGCAGCAGCTCGGGCAGCGAGGCGCGCGGGCGCGGCCGGACGATCTGCAGGAAGCCGAAGCCGTTGACCGCGGTTCGTTCGAACGGCTGCGGCAAGGCCGCGTCGATCGCCTCGGCCACTGCCTGGCGCGTGGCCTTGTCGGGCAGGGTGGGAAAGTCGATGCCGATCGAGCCGCCGATGCCATGGCGACGGACGGCATGCGCCACCGCCGTGGCCGCCGCCAGTGCCAGGGGGGCGAGCGGCGGTGGCCCGTCGACGTCGAACAGCGTCATCGCCGGCGTCGGAGACAGTCGCAGATTGCCGAGTGGGAAGGCGATCTCGCCACTGGCCGCCTCCTCCAGCAGCTCGGACCAGCCCGCCGCTTCCAGGGCGTCGGGCGCGTGTGCGGCGATCGGCCGGACGGGGACGCCGCTTGCGCCGAGGCGGGTGAACAGATCGGGGCCGTCCGCCGGCATCTTGTCCGTCGCCACCGCCCGGGCCGGCTTGGGCCGCCCGGCCTCGGGTATCGCCTCTCGCACGATCTCCACCATCAGCCGCGCGCCCTGCGTGACGCCGCCGGGGACGCGGGCGATGATCACCTCTCGACCCGCGATGTCGAGACGCCCCGCCTGACCGGCCAGCGTCTCCACCAGCCGTGCCTGTGCGACCGTACCCAGTCGCAACGCATCGGGCAGCGCGATCCGGGCCTCGACGATCCGGCCGTCCACGACAAGAGCGGCGCGGTCCTCGCCGATCCCGGCTTCGTAGAGCCAGACGGCGCCGGACTCAGCCAAGCGCGATGCCGGATGCGATCAACAGCGCCCGCGTCTCGAACAGGGGAAGGCCGATCACACCCGAATGGCTGCCCTGCAGGAAGCGCACGAACGCCTCCGCACGGCCCTGGATGGCATAGCCTCCGGCCTTTCCCAGACCCTCGCCGCTTGCGACATAGTCATCGATTTCGGCCGGCGAGAGCGGCTTGAACGCGACGATCGTGTCGGCGAGGCGCGTGCGTACCGCACCCTTCGCGTCGATCGCGCAGACGGCGGACAAGGCATGATGGCGGCGACCGGACAGGAGCGAGAGCAAGGTACGTTGCACGGCCTCGTCCTCCGCGGGGGGCAGGATGCGGCGGCCCAGCGCGATCGTCGTGTCGCCGGCGATCACCACCTCGCCGGCCGCCCGGTCGATGGCCTCGGCCTTCTCGACCGCGAGGCGCAGCGCATAGGCGCGCGGGAGTTCGCGCGGACGGGGGCTCTCGTCGATCGCAGGCGCGGCGATCCGCGCGGGCACCGCCCCGATCCGCGCGAGCAGATCGCGACGCCGCGGCGACGAAGAGGCGAGAACCAGCGTCGGCTGCGACGCCGGGGCGGGATGCGGCGCGCTCACGAGCGGCGCCCGCGAGCTTGCGCCGGCATGATCGAGGATCAGGCCGGCCCGGGGCCGCCGCGGCCGGGCATGAAGCGATAGGTGATACGACCCTTGGTCAGGTCGTAAGGCGTCAGTTCGACCAGCACCTCGTCGCCGACCAGCACCCGGATGCGGTTCTTGCGCATCTTGCCGGCGGTGTGACCCAGGATCTCATGGTCATTTTCAAGCTGGACACGGAACATCGCGTTGGGAAGCAATTCCACCACGCGGCCGCGCATCTCAAGCAGTTCTTCCTTGGCCAAACAAACCTCTGTCGAAAATCGTGCGGTGCGCCCTTAGCGCGAAGGGCACAAAAAGGGAAGGCACGGGCGATCCGCCGCCGCCGCGCTTCGGTTCGATGCTTTGCGTGCCGCGACAACGGATGTGGGGAGCGGGGCCCCCCGTCGCAAGCGTCAGTCGAGCATCGCACGGATGCGATGACACAGCACGTCGACGTCGAACGGCTTCGAGATGAGCGCCATCCCTTCCGCGAGGAAGTCGCCCAGCACCATCGCCTGTTCGGCATAGCCGCTGACGAACAGCACCTTGAGTCCCGGTCGGCGTGCCCGCACCAAGTCCGCGAGGTCACGCCCGTTGATCCCCGGCAGGCCGATATCGGTGATCAGCAGGTCGACACGCCCCAGTGCCTCGAGCCGCGCAAGCGCCTCGCTGCCGTCGGCCGCCGGGCACACCGCATAGCCGAGGTCGCCGAGCAGGTCCGTTACCAGCATCCGTACCGCCGGATCATCCTCGACGAGCAGCACGGTTTCGCCCGCGCGCGCGGCGCGGCGCGGCGATGCCGCGGCCGTCGTGGTCGGCACGACCGACGCCGCTGCCCGCGGCAGCAGCAGGGCGACGGTCGTTCCGCGATCCGGCTGCGTCTCGATATGGACATGCCCACCGGTCTGGCGGACGAATCCGTAGATCATCGACAGGCCGAGGCCGGTGCCGACGCCGATCGGTTTGGTGGTGAAAAAGGGGTCGAAGGCGCGCGCGACCACGTCTGGAAGCATGCCGGTGCCGGTGTCGGTCATGGCGACGCGGACATAGTCGCCGGGTTCGACGTCGGCGCCGCTGCCGGGATCGACGACGTGATTACCGGTTTCCAGCGTCAGGCGCCCGCCCGCCGGCATCGCGTCGCGCGCGTTGATCGCGAGGTTGAGCAGCGCGCTTTCCAATTGGTTGTGATCGGTCAGCGCCGGCCACGTCGCGTCGGAGAGCGCCAGTTCGAGCGCGACATTCTCGCCGATGGTGCGCGCGAGCAGGTCTTCCAGCCCGGTGGCCAGCATATTGACGTCGGTCGCCCGGACATGGAGCGGCTGGCGGCGGGAAAAGGCCAGCAGCCGCTGCGTCAGGCCGGCCGCACGCTGCGCCGAGGTCGTCGCCGCTTCGATGTAGCGCGTGACTCGCGGATCGGACTGCATGCCCAGTCGCCGCCCGAGCAGGTCGAGACTGCCGATGACGCCGGTGAGCATGTTGTTGAAATCGTGGGCGATGCCGCCGGTCAGTTGGCCCACCGCTTCCATCTTCTGCGCCTGGCGCAGTTGCGCTTCGGTTTCGCGCAGCCGCGCCTCCGCCGTCTTGGCGTCGGTGACATGGCGACCGATGGCGAACACTTCGTCGGGACCTGGCGCCGCGACCCACTGAATCCACCGATAGCTGCCGTCCTTGTGGCGGAAGCGGTTCTCGAAGTTCGGCAGCGTACCCGCTTGTGCGGTCTCGAATGCCGCCTGCGTCGCCGCAAGGTCGTCCGGGTGCGTGAAATCGGTGGCATAGGCGCCGATCACATCGGCGGGATCGTAACCCAGCACCGTCTGCCATGCCGGATTGATACGCCGATAGATGCCCTCCGGGGACAGCGCGACCATCAGGTCCGGCGACGTGTTCCACATGCGGTCGCGCTCGGCGGTGCGTTCCTCGACCTGTCGTTCCAGCGTCTCGTTGAGTGCGGTCAGCGCCGCCTGGCTTGCCGCCAGGGCGCGATCGGCGAGCACGCGCGCGGTCGTCTCGTTGGTGAAGATGAACAGGCCGGCAATCCCGCCGCGTTCGTCGAGGACGCGGGAATAGGAGAAGGACCACCATGTGTCCGCCGCGCCGCGATCGGTATCGAGCTTCCATGGCAGGTCGTTGAATCGCATGCTCCGGCCCGCGAAAGCGTCGTCGATGATCGGCTTCGCCTGTTCCCACGCATCCGCCCAGACCTCGTTGAACGGAGCACCCATCGCCCAGTCCACGCGGGGGCCGAGTAGCGGGCAGTAGGTTTCATTGAAAAAGAAGTGCAGGTCCTGCTCGCCCCAGCACAGGATCATCGATTCGGGCGAGTTAAGGACAAGGCCGAGCGCATTCTTGAGGCCGATCGGCCAGCCGGATGGTCCGCCAAGGGGATGGTCCGTCCAGTCCCGCGCCAGGATCAACCGCGTCGCCCGCCCGCCGCCTTGGAGAAAGCCGAGCTCCGGCGGCAGGACAGGTTCGGGCGTGGCGTCGATCATCGCAGGTCTCTTATCCGCAGCGCCGGCCCGACATAAGACGCTAAACGAAATCAATGCCGCCTTTACAGGCCCTCGCCGCCGACCCAGTGCGCATTGGACAGTTTGCGCGCGACGCTCCACGTCTGCGTCCGGATGTCGGGCACCGCGACGATTTCCCAGAATGCGCCACGGGTCATCGGCCCGAGGGCGTAGAGCCAGTCGTTGGCACGTCCGTCCCGCGCGATCGTGCGCGCCGCCTCGTCGACGTCGATGCCGAGATGCGCGGTATCCGCCCGGATCGTGCCGCGATCCGCCAGCCGGCGCAGCAACGGCTCGGTGGTGCGTGACAGGTCGCCCTGCGGGCCGGTGCAGTTGACGATGCGCTGGACGACGAGCGTCTCCGGCATATCCGCCCCCCGGGGGCGCCAGCGCACCGCGACGCCGCCCGCATCCTCGACGAAATCGAGAGTCTTGCCCGCGGCCACGATCAGGCGGCCTTCGTCCTGCATCGCACGCAAACGCGCATGGACAGCCGGTGCCAGCCGGTGGCGATGGACGTCCCACCAGGGGCGCAGATGGCGCAGGAAGCGCGCGCGCTCCGCTTCGCGCGCATTGGCCCACATGCCCTGCGTGAACGGGCGCAGTTCGTCGACCGCCTGGCGCCATCCGACCGCATGGCCCTTGGTCCGCACCGAAGCGACGAGACCGGAAGCCACCGTCGCAGGACGCTCGCGCAGCCGGTCCGGATTGGGGGCGGGCGCGGCATGCTCGCGAGGCACCAGCCCCCGGCGCGACAGCGCGACGATACGCCCGCGGAAACCGCGCGCCTCCAACATCAGCGCGACGTCGACCATCGTCAGGCCGGTGCCGACGATCAGGACGGTATCGTCCTCGCCAAGCTCTTCCGCGACATCGGCTGCCCAGGGATCGTTGCGATAGCGCGCGACGGACAGGGCGTTTGGATCGAGACCGGGCGGATCGTGCGGCGGCAGATTGCCGACCGCCAATACCGCCGCATCCGCGGCGATGCGCCGCCCGTCGTCCAGGCAGAGGCACGCGCCGCTGCCGTCCGCGACCACGTCGCTCACTGCGCCGCTTGTCACGGTCAGCCGCGAGCCAGCGCTTTGCCGCGCGGCATCGAGCAGGTCGCGTAGATAGGCGCCATAGGTGACGCGCGGTACGAACGTGCCCGCCGCGTCCGCGATACCCTTGCCCGCCAGCCACCGCACGAAATGATCCGGCTCGTCCGGAAAGGCGCTCATGTTCCCCGCCCGCACGTTGAGCACATGGCTCGGATGCGCGGCGCCATAGGCGATGCCGAGGCCGGGCACCGGCGCCCGCTCGACCAGGGTGGCGCGAGGCCCGTCGTGGCGTAGCAGGTTGATCGCCTGCAGCGTGCCCGAGAAGCCCGCGCCGACGATTGCGACATGGCGGATCATGCCGGCGCGTCTACTCAGATTTCGTAGGAGAGGCAGCCCCTCGCGGCATTTTCCGCCTCTATCGCGGCATGCGTGCGCCCGTGCATCTGCGCGTGGAGGCGGCGAACCGTGGCGCTGCCCGTGGTCGTGAACAGCGCCGGCACAAGCCCGTGAACGATGCAGGCGATCCCGCCGCCGATCATTGCGCCGCCGAAGCGAAACGCGGTCGCCGCATGCGCGCGATAGCTTTCACCGACGTGGCGTGGATGCGCGACAAAGGTCGCCTCGATGATCTGGGGCAGGGATCGCATTGGTCGGTCACCTCCGGGGGCAGTCAGGTTACGATCCCCTGCGCCGGTCCGGCAAGTGGCAAGGACTGCGGCCTGACCCGTCGCGAGCCCTGCCCATCGTCACCGGCGCTGGCTTCCCCAACAGATATACCGGCCCGAGAGCTATATGCGCCCAAGAGCTATCCCGATTGCGTCGACGCGTCCGGCCCCGGCGACGTTCCGCTTCGCCGCGTGCCGAACGCAAAGCAGTCGAATTCTCGATCTGCACGGACGAACCGATCGGTCGCCGACGGCGCTATCGCCCCGTGTCGTCTGGACCCGGATGTTCCGTTACAGGGCCGCGCCGAATGGGGGAGGGCGGATGTTTCATTTCGGAACAAGGCTGAACCCGAAGCGTAGTCGCTTTGCCTCAACGGCCCGGAGTGGCGCTCCGCTTTTCCCTTTCGCAGAGCGCCACTTCCTTGATCAGCGTGTCGCCTCGAACCTTGCGTGATCTCTGCCATTCGCCGGCCGATCGGTCATGTCCGGATTCCGGCGGCACGCCATGAATGCGTCGATCGACCGGGCCGAGCATATCTGAGGTCTGCCCATAGCCGCACGCCCGCTCCAGACGTATCGGCCGCGAGCATGTCGCGCGAAGCGGTGGCAGTGCCCGGTCGTCGCCGATCATGGCGCAGGATCCACGCCCTGATCGAGAGGCTCAACTGGGGTGCGCTTCGCTTTCCGCCGCAGCGGGCGTATCGTCGACCGGCATGATCGGGGCAGCGGTCTCGGAGCCGAGGACGGTGCCGGACTTGCTCTCGGCTTCCTCCAGCAACCGCATCTGCTCATAAGCGACCTCGAGATCGGCTGGCCCGGACCCGGTCGGCTGCATGGGCAGATCCCCGAAATCGCCGCGATCGTGGGTGGGTTCGTTCGGATTGGGCATGTCGTGCTCCTGCGGACGTCAGAGCAGCATCAACGCACGGCAATCCATTCGGCTCAGGAAGAAATCTTCCGGCCGCACTTCTTCCGCATTTCAGAACAGGCCTGGACGGACGGGCGCGCGGAGGGCGTGAGGCGACCGTACATCTTTACTGGATGACCCGCGACGGAATGGCCCTAGCGGTGGTTCGGCTCGCGGATGCTGTCGACGGAGGTCTCGATTGGCGCATCTTCGGCACGGATTGTGCCGGCCGAGCAAGGCCGCAGAAGCGTCAGTTCGTCTGCCGCAAGCTCAAGGCTCCGAAGCCTGCCACCGCGACGGCGGACAGCGCAACCCAGATAGCTAGAATCTTGCCCACGAACATCATGTCCCGCTTCCCTCGACCATGCCACCCCCCGGCGGACTTTCGAGGGCACAGTATGGTAAATTTTGACGGTTAGGCAAGGCAGTTGCACTGGCCTTCCATCAATTTGGATGCAATTGTCTCAAGCCTGCCCGGTCCGCCGTACCGTCGCCACGCTCCGTCGCGCCGCCCGCCGCGTCGTGGGCGAGCGGGTTTGACGGTGAGCGGCGTGCGCTGCGCCGACCGAATGGCAGCCGCGTCTGCACGATCGTCTTCGCGCGCAACGTCCACGCCATGTCCGACGGGGTCGGCCCCATTGCCGCACCGGTGGTTTGCAACGGCGCGATAGGCCGGCAATCCGGCGCGCCGCTCTATTCGTGCTTTGACTCGGAAAACGTCCAGCGTAGCCCGGAGCCGCGCACACGCTCGATGGGGCAGGGATAGGGCGACGCGTCGAAGATGCGGCGAGCTTCATAGAGTGCGACGTCGATCAGCCGCGCGGATCGCGCCGCGCCTGATCCCAGGCGGTCCGCGAGGACGTCGAAGCTCAACGTGCGTCCGCGTACTTGCATCAGGCTTCCCAGAACTTCGCGGACCTGGGGCCGGCATTGTACGGGTTGGCCATCGATGCAGAAGGCGGGTGTGGTCGGATCATAGGAAAACGGCCCGTCGACGACGGGCTGCTCCCGTCGAAGATTATAGCCGCAACTAGGGCAGATACAGGTCAAGGTAGGCTACTCGTACGCAGGAACAGCGGTGGCGCTATGCCGTCTCGTGTCTCGGGTACCGATTGCGTCGCGCGTCAAGCGCACTGCGGTGAACGGCCATTGATCGCCGGACGACCCGTATCGAAATGGACCGGTTCGTGCGTCGAGAGCGATATCGCTGGACGATCGCCCGCTGCTCGCGGCGTGGCAGCGGCCCTCCGCATCCCCGCCGATCGGGTGTGCGGTACGGCAAGTCCGTCCCGGCTCGTGACATGCCGGACGGGGGAGCGCATAGCAGCGAAAAATGCGACAATCGGGGGGATGACATGAGGCGCGCAATCATTCTGGCGCTGGCACTGATGACGGCGGGCGGCGTCGCGCAGGCGCGGAGCGACGTCAGCCCCGCGCGTGTGCGGGCGCATCTCGACTTTCTCGCGGGACCGGAATTGCGGGGCCGCGGCAGCGCGACACCGGACGAAGCGGTCGCGGCTGCCTATGTCGCATCGCAACTGCAAAGCTATGGCCTGCAGCGCGCGCCAGGGATGACCGGCTTCCTGCAGCGGATACCGGTGCTGCGCCAGGTACAGGCAGCACCGGCAGAGCTTCTGATCGACGGTGTCGCGGCAAGCGACGTCACGCTGCTACGCGGTGCCGGCGGCGTGTGGGGTGGCAAGGTCGCCGTGCTCGGGCATGTCGCACCCGGCACGAAGGCGTCGGTGCTGGTCGTGCCCGATGCCGCCGCGCCAAGTGGCGACATCGCGAAAACACGGACCGACCTCGGCGCCAGTGTCACGATCGTCGCGGCGGACGCGAATAGCCGGCGGGCCACCGAAGCGAGCGGCGGCCGGCCCAGCCTGCCGATGTCCTTTGCCAACGAGGTTCCTGGCGCGCGCAACGCGACGGTCGCGGTCGGCCCTGCGACGATGGCGCGCCTGCAGCGGCAAGGCGCCACAGCCGTCCTGTCGATCCCCTTCACCCTGTCCCACGACGTGACGACCAATGCCCTCGCCTACCTGCCGGGGCGTGATCCCGCGGCGGGCGTCCTGCTGCTCACCGCCCATCTCGACCATCTCGGTGTCGGTGCGGACGGGACGATCTGGCCGGGGGCGAACGACGATGCGTCGGGTACCGTGGCACTGCTAGAGATTGCGCGCGCCATGGCCGCGGGCAAGGCGCCGCGACGCGGCATCCTGTTCGTCGCTTATGGTTCCGAGGAACGCGGCGGCTTCGGCTCGCGCTGGTTTGGCGACCATCCCCCCGTTCCGCTCAGCCAGATCGCCGCGAACATCGAGTTCGAGATGATCGGCGCCCGTGTGCCGAAACTGGCGGCGGACCGCCTGATGATGACCGGGTACGAGCGATCCGATCTGGGCGCGGCCCTGCGCGCGCATGGGGCACTCGTCGACGCCGATCCCTATCCCGAACAGCATTATTTCCAGCGTTCGGACAATTACGCGCTCGCGCTCCGAGGCGTCGTTGCCCATACCGTTTCGGGGTACGGCGAAGTCGCTTCCTATCATACGCCGCGGGACACGCCGGATCGCATCGACGGAGCGTTCATGGTCCGGGCGATCGAGTCGCTGATGAAGCCGATCCGCTGGCTTGCCGACAGCCGCTTCACCCCGACATGGGCGAAGGGAGGCCGGCCCACCGAATGACGCCCGGCCACTGGAACAGAGCGGCGCCGTCTCTCCACTAGCAGGTCGTCCGGCGGATGGGTGCACAAAGGCACCATTCTGAAAAATATGCTGCAAACGGTTGAGAATCTCCGATAGTTCCGATACGGCTTCATCTACGGATCATGTAGTGAGTCGGTGGAGGTCGCGATGATCGCGCACAACCACCATCAGCAGCGTGCGGTACAGGAGAATGACATGCGGGCGTTCGCGGCTGCTCCAGTCGCGCAGCTGCACGAGGTCATGCTTCGCTACCATATCGAGAAATGTCGCACCCTGACCGATGGTGATAGTCATTGCTTGCACTGCAGCGTCGCGCGGGCCTGCGTACGCCACCACCTGGGGCTGGCCGCCGGTCACATCGTGTCGGTCGTCGACTTGGTCGAGCGGGGCTCGAGCACCGATTGATCGCGGCGGTGCGGTAGGCGCCGGGCCCTTCACTGATGGCAGTAAAAACGGGGCGGGGCCGGATCAGCCGGTGGCGGAGCGGGAGTCCGCCAAACTAGTATTCAGTGTGATTCAGTATCGTTCGGTAAGTCTCTGTCTACAGGGACGAAAACACCTAGTGTTGTTCGCATCCGTTCGTTGACGTTCCCACGAAGCCGGCTCACACCGTGGTAACGCGCGTGGGAACGGAAGGGAACGATGGGCAAGCTGACAGCGCTCAAGGTCAAGGCTCTCAAGGAGGTTGGTCGTCACCCCGACGGGGACGGGCTTTACCTGTGGGTTAAACCGAGCGGCGCCCGATCATGGGTGCTGCGCATTCAGGTTGACGGGAAGCGACGCGACTTCGGGCTCGGCTCTGAGAAGTCCACGACCTTGGCGGAAGCGCGCGACCGCGCCGCCGAATTGCGTAAGCAGTACAGGAGCGGTGTCGATCCGGTAGCCGAGAAGCGCAAGAAGAAGGAGGGCAAGGCCGCTGTGCCTACCTTCGCAGAGGCTGCCGAACGCGCGCACGCCGAGTTCAAGGGAGCGTGGCGCAACGGGAAGCATCAGGCCCAATGGCTATCCACCCTGACTACCTGAACCGCGCCGGGTTTGTCGGAGGCTCTAACTCCTGAGAGGAAGGGGCTATGACGAGCAAGACGACGAACAAGTTCTCGCCTGAGGTGCGCGCGCGTGCGGTGCGGATGGTGCTGGACCATGAG
>OOKD01000074.1_pt1 | contig 56292 bp, 80 predicted proteins | sample 1691731 | NCBI WGS metagenome assembly OOKD01 (sample SAMN05831947, study PRJEB22555) | human gut metagenome | isolation source: Skin biopsy | host: Homo sapiens
TACGTCGTGGCGACCATGGACAATGCCTTGGGCGCCATCGACCACGGTCAAGGCACCGTGGGCCTTGGCCATTGGCAGCAAGGCCTCCAAAGGTTGCCAGGCGCCGAGTACGTTGGACAGCTGGCTCACTGCCAGCAAGCGCGTGCGCGGGCTGATCAATTCGGCGGCGGCTTGCAGGTCAATCACGCCATCATCGCCAAGGGGCAAGACCACCAGCGTCAGCGCGCGACGTTTGGCCAGTTGCTGCCAGGGCAGCAGGTTGGCGTGGTGTTCCAGGGCGCTGATGACAATTTCATCACCCGCATTGAATAAGTGCTCAAGGCCATAGGCCAGGAGGTTCAGCGCAGACGTCGCGCCGTGGGTAAACACGATCTGCCCGCTGTCACCTGCATTCAACCACTGCGCGACCTTGCTGCGACTGTCTTCAAACGCCTGGGTCGCATGGGCGCCGGGCAAATGCTGGGCACGGTGCACATTGGCGGCGCCGTTAGCGTAGTAATGGCTGATGGCATCCAGCAGGGCTTGGGGTTTTTGCGTGGTCGCGGCGTTGTCCAGGTAGGTCTGGTCTTGCCGTTGCAGGGTGGCGATGGCCGGAAAATCGGCGCGCCAGGGAGAGGGCACAAGCATGGTGTTCAAGACTCGTATAAGCGAGCCGCAACCCGAAGGCGCGGCCCGCTAGTGGCATCGAGTGGCTGCTTAGTTGTGAGCGTGCAGCGCTTCGTTCAGTTCGATGGCCGATTTGTGGGTTTTGCACTCCACGGCACCGGTCTCGGAATTACGGCGGAACAGCAGGTCAGGTTGACCGGCCAGCTCACGCGCCTTGACCACTTTGACCAGTTGGTTCTGCTCGTCCAGCAGTGCGACTTTGGTTCCGGCGGTGATGTACAGGCCCGATTCCACGGTGTTGCGGTCGCCTAACGGGATGCCGGTGCCGGCGTTGGCGCCGATCAGGCAGCCTTCGCCGACCTTGATCACGATGTTGCCGCCGCCCGACAGGGTGCCCATGGTGGAGCAGCCGCCGCCCAGGTCCGAACCCTTGCCGACGAAGACGCCAGCCGATACCCGGCCTTCGATCATGCCCGGGCCTTCGGTGCCAGCGTTGAAGTTGACGAAACCTTCGTGCATCACGGTGGTGCCTTCGCCCACGTAGGCGCCCAGGCGGATACGCGCAGCGTCAGCGATACGCACGCCGGCCGGTACCACGTAGTCGGTCATTTTCGGGAACTTGTCCACCGAGAACACTTCCAGCAGCTCGCCACGCAGGCGGGCTTCCAACTGACGTTCGGCCAGCTCATTGATGTCGATGGCGCCCTGGCTGGTCCAGGCCACGTTCGGCAGTTGCGGGAACACACCGGCGAGGCTCAGGCCGTGCGGCTTGACCAGGCGATGGGACAGCAGGTGCAGCTTGAGGTAGGCCTCAGGCGTGGAGGTCAGTGCAGCGTCTTCGGCCAACAGGGTCGCGACCAGCGGCGTGTGGCTTTCAGCCAGGCGGCTCAGCAGGGCGGCTTGGGCAGCGTCGACGCCTTTGAGTGCGTCAGCCAGTTGCAGGGCCTGGGAGACGGTGAACGTAATGGCCTGGTTACCTTCGGTGTACCCGAGGATCGGCGCGATGGCCGCGACGATTTCGGCCGACGGGTTGAGCAGCGGTTGTGCGTAAAACACTTCCAGCCAAGCACCTTGGCGGTTCTGAGTGCCGACGCCGAAGCCCAGGCTGAACAGGGAATTGGACATGCTGTTACCTCTACAAAAATGGAAGGCTGGCCTACTTGAGGGCCGCCGAATAACTATCTGGCTTGAAGCCAATCAGGGTTCTGTCACCGAGATCAAGCACCGGGCGCTTGATCATCGAGGGTTGTGCGAGCATCAATTCAATGGCTTTCGACTGATCGAGATCGGCTTTGCGTTCGTCTTCGAGTTTGCGAAAGGTGGTGCCCGCACGGTTCAAAACCACCTGCCAACCGTGCTCGTTGCACCATTGGGTCAAGTGTTCGCGGTCGATACCGGCTGTTTTGTAGTCGTGGAACTCATAGCTCACAGCGTGCTCATCGAGCCAGGTGCGCGCCTTTTTCATGGTGTCGCAGGCTTTGATGCCGTAAAGCTGTAAGTGCTTGATTTCATTGGGCATAAAATCCTCCCCAAAACTTCCCCAATATCGCCCAAAAATTCAGCCACCGATTATGCCACGTCGATCCACTCAGCGCCTCGGCTGTCTCGGTACAGGTCGGTCATAGTGGCCGAACGGTGCCCCAGCAGCTTCTGCGCATCACGGCCTTCGAGTTCGTGAAGTCGTGCGGCGAGGGATCGCTGTTCGTGAAAGGACGGTGGCTGGCGGCCGAAAGTTATCCCCAGCTTCAAGCCGGCTTTGTCGCGCGCTTCTGCAAAGGCAGAGCTCAGCGTGTCCAGCACTAACGCCTGGCCAGCCTTTGCCCGGCCCGAAGCGTGTGCATGGTGCACCAGGTGTTGTGACAGAGCGTGGTCTCGGCATTGCCTAATTACGGTGGCCAGATCCAGCCCGACCGACTCGAGGCGAAGCGCGGTGTTAATCCGCAGCCTGGCCCCGGTCTTGGACTGAACGACATGCAGGAAGCCGTCGTGCACGTCCTTGAACAGCATCGAGGCGATATCGTCCCGTCGCTGGCCAGTCAGCACCGCCAGTTCCATTGCTCTGCGAAGCCACGGTTTCTTGGCTTCCTCGTAGATCGCCTTCCACAGTTCCAGCGTCAGCCGTTCGCGCTTGATGTTCACCCGCGCCGCCTTGGTCACTTCGACGGGGTTGGCGTCTGCCCATCCCCGCGCCTGAGCCTCGGCGAATACGTCTCGCAACAGCGAGCGCATTGCCCTGGCCATCTGCGCCTTTCCCTCTTTGGCCATACCCGTCAGGTAATCGGCCACATCCATCGTTGTGATGTCCTTAATCCCCTTCGAACCGAATACTGCCGTCAGCCGGTTTATCCGCATGCCCACGTTTTTATTGCTGCTGGCTGACAACTTCCGCTCGGCGAACAGTTCGCGGTATTCGTCCAGCCACTCCGAGAACAATTTGCGTGGCGCTGGCGCCGGTGTGCTGATGCGCTCAGCAAGCGTTGGCTTTGCGATTGTTGCCTGGTTTGCGGAAACAGCCTCAATGATTGCTGCTTCCTTGTTCTTGCCCAGACCATAGCTTTTTCCATTAATAGGTGACTTGTACGTGTAATAAGTCATCCCGTTGCGGGAGTCTTTTTTCCGATATAGATTCGGCGGAAGATCTTTTGAGCCTTGGTTACGCGGCCTGGGAGCCATGGCAGTCCCTCATAATTCGGCTTATCAAGCTTCCGCCGGTCGTGCGATGTGCGGGCTTGATTGGTTCCTGGTAGTGGGCGTCAGACTCAACATAATAACTTCGCCCATGTTTTATCGGTGCTGGTTCGATCCGACCTTCTCGTGCCCATTTGCGAAGGGTGTTAGGGCTGGGTGGCGTTTTGAACTCGGCCGCAGCCCATTCGTCCAAGGTAACTTTACTCATAAGTGCTCCATGCCGCGCGTGGCGGCAGAAGTTTGGGTGGGTTAGTTGAGAATCCGGCTTCGGCTTGCCTTGCTGACCTCTGGCATTAGGACTTTGGGCGGCCTTACCGTGAATTGGGTGCCACCCATTTCAATGGTTTGAATGCCGCGTAGCGAACTAGCGACATCAATATCAGTGCCGTTCTTGAGGCGCCTCTTGTGAGCCTCAACTAGGTGAAGAATTGGTCGCTTACGTCCCGATTCCGTCATGGGGAGTGTGCGAGCATAAAGCAGGGACTTAACCTGTTCTTCGACACAGCCAAGTCTCGCGAAACAGTCGTGCTCACGCGCTTCGATTGACCAGCAATATCTACTGTCGGCAATGAATTGAAGGGATGTAGCAGCACAAGCTTCAATTTCATCCAGCTGACTTTGTGGGGTTGTTAATAACTCGGAACGAACTCCAGGCATGTAACCCTTTGTGCTTGATAGTCGCAGCTCGCAGGCGGATACGTTTCCTTCGGAGCCAACTGTGAAAAAAGACCTCTCTCCCTCGACATAATTGTTCTCTGAGGCAACGAAAATCATCTCGTACAGCTGACCGCCCGATCGCTTATGCCAACCAGGCGACAGGGCGTCTTTTTTCTGTATATGGATGGCCCTGAAAAACCCGCCGTATTGGCCTGCTCCGACTTTGTGATGAAGTGGCAGACCTACACACCCGATGTTTGGAAGTTGGTCATTTACTGTATCAAACTCCCATCGACCTTTGCCGTTAGCGCTGGGCGCAATGATCTGTCGGTCGGCTCCAGGGATATACGGGCCAGTCCTCCGAACAGCCGCCATTCTTTCGGCATTTAGCGTTTGCGGACCTGCACCCTTGTTCTTTTTGATTCGGAACTCAAAGCAAGTAATCAGAGCCCGAGCCACGGTGTCTTCGAAGCTATCTTGCGTCCATAGATCATTAGCTATCTGCATAGGAATACCTCGCCCGCCGCTCACCGGCAGGCATGTAGGGGGATTGGGGTTAGGCTGTTGCGAACAGATCGAGTTGCGGTACCGGTGCGTCGCGCTCGGTAATTGCGTCGGCGATTCGTTGATGGGCGATATCGAAGTAACCGAGGCGGTTGCCGTCCTCGTCGAGATCACGTTCAATGCCGATGAACTGCCGGCCCAGCTGCATGCAAGCGACACCGGTGGTGCCACTGCCCATGCTGTTGTCCAGGACCACCTGGCCGGGGTTGGTATAGGTGCTGATCAGGAACGACATCCAGGCCACGGGTTTTTGCGTCGGATGAAAGCTGCCGGTCTGCTTGTCGCTGGAGAAGAACTGCACCGAACGCGGGTACCGCTCCGTCGAGTCGTATTCAGTGAGGGCCAAGGCCTTGCCGTAGCACTCAGAGTTCACCGTCTTGCGCTTCGCTGTCTTGCGTTCGTGTCCGGTGGACATCTGCGGGTTGTACACCGGCTGTTTACGGTAGAAGACTTGGGCGCTTTCATGTGCCCGCAGCGGTTGCTTCTTGGAGTTAAGGAAGCCCGTGGCGTTGCCTTTCTCCCAGATCCACTCGTACCGGTACAGCTTCGGGTTGCTCGCCACCAGCATCGAAGCAAACGGCTGGGCCGCGCATAACACAATTGCGGCTTCCGGCTTGGCAACCCGCAAGTACTCCCGCCAGAGCGGCTCGAGCGGGATGATGGTGTCCCAGGCGCACTGCGTTGAACCGTAGGGCAGATCGGCCAGCACCATGTCGACGCTGGCGTCTGGCAGTTGCTTCATGACTTCCAGGCAGTCGCCGAGATAGAGTTGGTATTCACTCATGGTCTCGGCCCCTTGTAGATGAAGACGTAGGCGAACCAGAGAGTGGCTGGCACCGTGAGCAAGATCATGACGTCACCTCGCGGCGTGCCCACCAGCAAACCGGGCCATCGTCCGTGTCGTGAATGGCCAGGCAGAACCAGCCTTCGCCGTCAGGACGGTCCGGTTCCCAGTAGCTGCAATCCGGGTCGCCAGCCTCGAAATAGCGCTCAGAGACCGCTTCGTCACTGTGGTATTCGAGTTCAACCATCTTCACCTGCAGACCCTGATCAGCGATCCACTGCTTGCACTTCTCGCCATCACCTTCGTCGAAGTTGGGCAGCTCCGGGTGCTGGAACATGCCGTTTTCGTCTCGAATGACTTGTGCCGGCTCGATAAGACGTACGGCAGGGCTGCCGATTGAAAGCGATTCGACCTCTTTTTGGCGTTCTTCGAACATGGGAGATCCTTTGCCGCTATAGCGGCTGACTTTGAAGGGGGAGGGGTTACAGGTTTTGCGGGTGGAGTACGGATGTACTCCTATCGGGATTTGGCTGACTCGGCCTTCACGGCCAGGCCCGATACGGCCTTGCTGTAGATGAACTTGATCTGATCCCATGGGATCGTGTGCTTCTGCCCATACTCCCCTTCGCCATCGCAGATTGAGCAACCTTCGGCTGGCTCTTCAAGCTCGCAGCATTCGGGGCATTCCATGGTGACCTGCAAGTTGAACTCGCCAAGTAGCAGGGCTTTGGCCCCATTCTCGGCGGTCAACTGACGGGGCATGATGCAGTACCCGTCGGGCACCATCGCTGCCGGTGCGGGTCGCTCGTGAAGATTTCGCACCTCATACTGGCGCGGGTCGAAGTACCAAGTTGATGGCGGCATATCCGTGAGGCGCCACGGCGCGCCTTCACACTCTCGATAACGCCACGCCACCGGCTCGCCCTGGGGCTGGGCGGGTGGCTTGCAGCCGTGACTGCAATCGCCAGGCTTGTAGTCATCGACCGCCCGGCATGCAGGGTGATGGCCTGCCACGGTTTCAGGTTTCGCATCCAGCAGGGCGCGCAGCTCCCGCGCCGTCGGATCGTGGGCCATCATGTACTCAGGCGTGTCACATGTTCCGCCCGCGTCGACGATACGGTCATATCCGGCCTGATAAATGCGCTTCATGGCGAGCAGCGAAGTGCGTAACGCCCCTTCAAGCCGATCCGTCCGCTCATCCGCTACGGTCAGGTGCTGTTGCAAGGCTCGCTCGCGCCGCTCGGCAGCAACGCAACCCTCGGAAGCTGTAAGGAAGCATTGCACTGCGCTGTCGTAGTTTTCAGCGAGAACAAAGTACCGACCCTCGCTGGCGAAGATGATCTCGAATTCGGCAGGAGAGCAGGGTCTTGCTTGCGCCTCACCGCCGTACGCGCCGATGTACCACTTCTTCACTTCGCTCATACAGCCTCCCTCGTTACCAGATCATGGGCATTCACGACCGTCATGCCGAGGCGTTCGGCGATCAGGACTTCCAGGCGGGCGCCCTTTGAATGCTCCCAGCCTGGCAGGGTGGCCACGGTGTCGCAGTCCATTAGGGCGGCAATGTCGCGGCGCATGCAGTCATTCCAGGTGCCGCCGTCTGGGTTTATCTCGGCGGGGTTGGTGACGGTGTGGCCGCCGGCGCGCAGGCTAGCGGTCATGCTGTGGAAGGTGGCAAAGTTGAGGCCGGGCAGGCCGGTCATGGGGCCGCTGAGGTAGATGCGCTTCATGCGGCCTCCTTGAGCGGCCGGAAGACGCACTTGCACTCGTCAAAATGGGCGATTACCTTGCCCGCGGCGTCGAAGTACTTCACGTTCCAGGTTGGGTGGCAGTTGTGCGTGTGCTTGCCGTACTTCAACTGGTTGGCGAACTGGACATCGAGATTCGCTGATCCGTTCATCCCGACGATTGTGCCGAGGTCACCTTCCACCTCGACCATCATGCCCAGCTTGGCGAACTCTATGCCGCGGCACCGGATCATGCTGTCGACGAACTGTTGGGCCTTGGTTTTTTTGAGGATACGTTTTTCTGTAGGCATGGGGAGTCCTTGCCGGGCCATGCCCGGGCGGTGGAGTGGGGGAGTTATTTCTTCTGGAAGGTCTTGGTCAGCGCGGCATTGACGCTGTTGCCGCGCTTCAGCACGACGCGGGCGAGGGCGGCCCGGTCCGTGTGGCTGTGACTGGCCTGACTGAGCAGGCCGAAGTAGCTGTTGGCCGTCTCGCGCAGATCCTCGGCGGGCGCTGCGGCGGTGCGCTTCAGTGCCTGGGCCAGTGATCGTTTACGGGTGGTGCGCCGCCAGGGCTTGATGACGTGGCCCACGAAGTCAACACCGCGATCCACAGGCTGCAGGATCGTCTTCGTGGGGTTCAGCTTGGCGCCGAGCTTGGGCAGGAAAGCTTCGACCGCGGCGAGCCATTCATTGAGCTGCTGCGGCGACTCATGCAGGAACACGAAGTCATCGACGTACCGGATGTAGTGCTTGGCCCGCAGCGTGTGCTTAGCGAACTGGTCCAGGGCGTCGAGGTAGACGTTGGCGAAGAACTGCGATGACAGGTTGCCGATGGGCAGCCCGAGGTGAGCAGGCTGCGCAACCAGGCGCTTGTGCTGCGGCACCCGATTGAACAGATGGGCCGGGCTGCGGGTCTCGTAGTCTTCACGCGGGTCGTGCATGAGGATCTGCGTAGCCAGGGCCAACCACCAGCGTTCGGTGATCCTGGTCTCCAGCTGCTTGCGCAGCACGGCCTTATCGATGGCAACGAAGAAGTTGGCAAGGTCGCACTTGAGGTAGAAGATCGGCTTCGACCAGTTCTCGCTGGCGCTGCGGATCTTCGATTCAAGCCGGGTCGCGGCGTACAGCGTGCCGCGGCCTGGGATGCATGCGCAACTGTCCGCTATGAAGCTGGCGTAGAAGCGCGGTGCCACATGGTTGTACATCAGGTGGTGGACGACGCGGTCCCGAAAGGCTGCCGCCCATACTTCCCGGGCTTTCGGTCGGGTGACCACGAAACAGATAGATCGGCCTGGCCGGTAAGTGCCGGTGACCAGGTCGTCGTGCAACTGGATCAGGTTCCGCTCCAGGTTCATTTCGAAAGCCAGCGCGCTGTCGCTGTTGCGCTTGGTGCGCCGGCAGTCGTAATAGGCCTGGACCAGATCCTGAAACGGGTATGGGCCCAAAGTCGAATCTGCGGACGGGGCGGACACGGAGCTCGTTGTTCTTGTCGTTGTTGTTCTGATTGCCATCATCGAAGTTCATGTTGAATGCGTTGTTGGCTGAGCGCTGCGACCTATCGTGCTATCTACGTCGCCGAGCCGAAGGCAGAGCCGATCAGCAAGGAAACTGCGCAGGACCTACACGGACGCTTTAGACCGGCGGTATCCCTTGTGCGCATGGCGGTGACCTATCAGGTCAGCGGCACGACCAGATTCAATTCGCACAGACCAGAAAGCCGTAACCTTCAGGTAGCGGGCGCGGTTGGGGTGTAGCGTTTCCAGGCGTTGGCTTGTTTGCCGATCGAGGCCGTTACCTCGATTGCCTTGGCGTGTTGCGGGACGCTGATGAAGCGGTTGTCTTTGAAGAGTCGCATCAGGAATTCGACTACCTGGACCTTCTCGACCAGCAGGGTCAGGTGAGGGCGCTTGTCCTGTGTAGCGTTGGCACGAGCGATCAGCATCAAGACCTCAATGCATTCATCGATCACCCGCTTTCCCAGCGAATGCTTCAAGTCGCGCGGGATGTTCCGGGTCAGGGTGGTGGCCATGTGGAGCAGGCCCATTGCCGCATTGTAGATCGCAAGTTCCGTATGCATTGCCATGTGGCACGCTCTCCAAGAGCAACCGGCCGCAAGCGGCCGGATTAAATAAGCGAATTAATCAATAAGTTCTCTGCGGACGGGGCGGACACGGAGCTCGCCGCTCTTGACGTGGCTGAGCTGACCGCCATCAACGAAGTCCATGACGAATGCGTTGTGGGCTGAGCGCTGCGATGATGACCAGTAGGCGCGCTGCTGGAAGGCCTCAGGGCCGCCGTCGCGGAATGCCTCGTGGATGGTCTGGGTAGGGTCTTGTTCGCTGTACAGCAGCCCAACAGGCTCGCTGTTCGGGTTGTCGCCGCTGCGTCCGTACTCCCAGTTATCGCCGGTGCCTGGCTTGAAGTGGCGATACTGGAGCTCCTGCACGTCCCGGGCCGGGATTGCCCAGTCGGTGAAGCCGCCAATGTTCAGGTCCATCACCTTTGCGGCCAGCTCGCTACCCGCCGCCGCCATGGCGTGGGTATTGAAGAGGCTGTCGGTGAAGCTGCCGGCGCCTTCGACTCTCACGCCGTACTTACCCCACTCGCCGACCAGTTCGTGCGCGGCGCCGGCGGTGATGTTCAGGAAGCGCGTGCCGGTATCGGGGTCGCGGGTAATGCCGGTGACGAAACCGCCGCCATAGGCCTGGCCGATGGCCGGGGTGGTCACTGCCGGTGCTGCTTTCTCAACTGCGGACATGATGCTTCCTCTTTTCGAAGGCAACAAAAAAGGCGCTGTGCGCCCTGGTGTGCCGGATCAAGAACGAATGGATGAAGGATTAAATAAAGAATCTGCGGACGGGGCGGACACGGAGCTCGTTGCTCTTGCCGTGGCTGAGCTGAACGCCATCAACGAAGGTCATGGTGAATGCGGAGTTGGCTGAGCGCTGCGAAGATGACCAGTAGTAGCAGTCCTGGGCGAACACGTCCGGGCAATTCACCCAGCAGTGGTACAGCTCGGCAGCTGCCGGCAGATAGAAGTCGTGGTGACCATCGGCTTGGTACTCGGCGCACGCATCGGCCGCCGGATACTTCCGTTCATCATCGTTACCGATCAGCACTTGGGTATTGGTGTAGCCGTCGGTTTTGCCCAGGCCTTTCACCTCAACTCCACGTCCACCCCATTCACGGCCTCCAATGTCCTTGGCGGCGATGATCAGGTAGTGCGCTGGCACGTCACCGCGGGCATGAACGAAACCGCCATTGAGCCCGCCTTGGCCCGGCCACGGCTGACCGATCTCGGGGATGGTGGAAGGCGCTGCTGGCTGAACATTCGCCGCCGGCGGCAGCAGCTGGGCGAACACACTGGCCATGGCCAGTTTTGCCAGGGATGAAGCGGGCATTTTGATAGACGCGTCACCGTGCTTCAGGGTGATCATTTCGGTTTTCATGCGGTTACCTCAGATAGGCGCCGCCCTCCGGTTACCGGATGCAGCGAGTAGGGTGGGTTATGCTTCTTCGGCGTCGAGCCGTGATGCTTGGCGCCGGCCTATGGCGTAGATTTCTGCCGCCACGTTTTCTTTAACTTCTATTTTGTGGCGCGAACGAAGCGCTTCTGTTGCGCCGACCGGGCCGAGGGAGTGCACATAGCGCAGGCATCCAGCCATCACCGATGCCTGCTCAGTGTCCTCGGTCCAGGCCATCAAGTCGGCAAGCATCTGCTTTTCGCCCTGACGTACACGATGTCGCAATTCTTCCTCGCCGCGCTCTTTCCGCCTCTTGCTGCAATTTGCAGATCGAACTTGCTGATCCATGGCCATGGCCTACCTCTTCTATTCCGCTGGCCGGCAGTGCGAGCCAGGTTTGATGTTTGCGTTTCTGGATGCGGGCTATGCGGCGCATGAGTCGACCTTCACCTGGTGCCAGGCGCCGACGGCTTCGAAGATGCGTGCGGCGTGTGCCTCATCGAGCGACATCGCTTCCGGAATGGCGATCCAACCCGACGCCACCATCTGGCTTTGATTGGCCTCGTCGCGCAGCTTCTTGTAGCAATGCTCGATCACGTCTTCCAGGTGGTCGGATAGGTAGACGCCATCGGGCGCCACCTCCACCGACTTGCTGTAGCGGTCGCCGCGGGCGTCGATGCAAAGTGCGCTCAGGTAGATCGTCCAACGGTGGGGGATGCCGCAGACGGCCTGGCCAATCTTCCCCGGCGCGATGTTCTTCAGCGACTTGTAATTGATCATGCCCTGGCGGCCGCTGGGGTCGATGTTGACCACCGCTACGTGGTTGGCGGCGAGCAGGGACCGGCAGGACCGGTCAATGCGGGCTTTGAGGTTGTGGGGTTTGCGCTTGCTCATAATGCCTCCGCGAGTTTGCGCAGCGCTGCACGCTCGGCCCGGGTGATGGGCGGCTTGCGGCGCTTGAGGATGGTTTCGGGATCGATCTTGGTGGAGCGGGGCGGTGGCAGCGGTTTGCGTGGCGGGCTTGGCAACTGCGCGACTGTCCCGCCAGCGGCCAAGAACTCCGCCGTGCGCTCCGATATCGAGTAAGCGTCCTGGCGGTGCTGCTCGACCAGGCTGAGGTGGTTGCTGATCATGCTGCCTTACTCCTGAGCGCAGCCTCGTACCCGTCGACCAGCAGCTTGAATTCCCACAGGTCTTCTTCGAGGCTTTCGATGTAGTCGTTGTCCCGCTTGAACTCTTTCCACCAGAGCTGGCGGCCCACCGGCTTCAACAGCGGGCAGTACATCCCGATGTGCCACCACTTGCGGTCGGTGATCCACATGCAGCCCTGCACCTGGTCGATGACTTCGCTGGCGTCGTTGTCGATGTGGAAAGAACGGAGCTTATCGGGCGCCAGGAAGCACTTGTACTCCGAGCCTCCGTCGTCGCCGATGAATCCATCCGCGCTGGCGCCGAACACGCCGTCATCCGTTTTGACCAATCCGACCTGGGTGACGATGAGCCCGGTCTGGATCTCATGTTCCATTCGAGCCTCGGGCTCCAGCTCATGCCCTCGGCGCATCTGCCAGGTCTCGAACCCGCCATCCAGCGGAGCACCTCCGATGCGTTCGACCGCCAGCTCAAAGGCGTACGACAGGGCGGCATTCGACGGTTCGCCAACCTTCTCGCCGTCCAGTGCGCGCAACACAACTTCAGCCCTTGGCGCGGCTTTGTAGCCGGCCAATTCTCGCGAGCGGGCCTCGCTATGTCCGTTCAGCATCGCATTCACATAGGTTTGTTGCTGCGAGGTCAGTCCGTTCACCTTGGAGCGGGCCGTGCTGAACATGCTTGCGGTGATGACGCCGGCGCGGGCCTGCAGCCATTCAGCCGAGCCCTGAGTGCAATTAACGATGATCATTGAGGCGCCTCCAGCTTGGCTTTGTGGACGGTGACCGCAGTCTTCACTGTGGAATACCCGTTGGTGTCACCTGACGCCTGCAGGACTTTCAGGCTTGCCTGCCAAACGTCCTTCAGCTCATCCGGTGTCGTGGTCTGCCCGACACGCTCTAGGATGTCCGCGACGACCTGGGCGCGCATGTCCTCTGTTTCAGAGCCGTCTGACGACTGTCCGTCGTCGTCGCGGATATCGCCGGTCGTGATGTTCAGCAGCGCACACATCACGTACCGCTTGCCATAGGTCGTGGATGAACCCACCGCCTGAACGTCGTTGCGTCCCTTTCCGATGTCGGCCGGCAGGGTAATTGTCGTTTGCTCGCGGTGACCGCAGCGGTGCATCAAAATCCCTGTGACGCTGATCGACTTGTCCGCGTTCTCCACCTTGAAGGTGATGGCGAACCCGTGCTGCTGCATGATTGGCTTCAGGGTGTGGGTAATGTGGTCGAGCGTGGCGTAGGAGTTTCCTGTGTGCAGGTTTACCGCGCCCTCGAAAACCGTGGGGATGTTGCACTGCATTTCGGCCATTGCTGCGTTGAAAGCTTGCTCAGCCTCCTTGGCCTGCATGCGCTCATGCATGGCCAGAAGACGCTCCATCTTTTCGATGTCGCAGGTTGGGTCGGCGGCAGCACGGCTGATGACAGCCATGATGCTGGTGTCCATTGCTACCGGCGCAGGTACCTGGCGGCGTTGCTCCGGCATGATGATGTCGGTGGACATGGTGCATACCTCAGAATTGAATGGTTACGTTCGGCACTTCGCCGCGGGCGATCTTCAGGACAATGGCCTTGGCCAACTCTTCGCTGATGTTCATGCCGATCAAAGCCTGCTTGGCTTCGCCCAGGATTTTCGATTTGTGCGCTACGTCGGCCTGGCGCTCCTGCTGTTGGCGCAGGATTTCGTCTGCCGCTGCGTTCGCCCGGGCAACCTCAGCCAGTCGAGCCTGCTCTACGGCTTCCTCTTGTCGGCGGATGGCCGCGAGTCGGTCTTGCTCGGCGCGCTGCTCGGCGCGCTGCTCGGCAGCCAAGCGGCTTGCTTCGGCCTGTGCAGCTGCTGCGCGGGACTGTTCGGCTTGCAGCTCCAGTTGCAGGCGCTGGCGTTCGGCGGCAGCCTCTGCATCCAGTGCGGCCTGTGCGGCGGCGCGCTTAGTGGCGGCCGCCTGGTCCAGCAGTTCCTGCTCACGTCTGGCGGCAGCTTCGCGCTCGGCCTGTGCCTGCTGCTCGGCCTGGAGTCGGGCTTGTTCGGCGGCTACCCGTGCAATCTCTGCATCGCGGTCGCGCTGGGCCTGGGCTTCGGCGGCGGCACGCAGGCGGGCCAGCTCTGCCTGCTCGGCTTCATACTGGATGCGCTCGGTGTGCAGGGTGCGCAGCTTCGCCAGGGTCTGGTCTTTCACCTGGGCGGCTTCGGCCAGGAACTCTTCCCAGGAGTCGTTGATTTCGACCGACTCAAGGTCGGCAATAATCTTGACAACATGGGTGGCGGCCGGGGGGGCTTCAAAAACGGCCAAGTCCTTTATGGCTTGGATGCCGTCAACGTGCCTGTCCTTGCGTGCCTGATCGGCATCCTCCCAATCCGTCAGGGGCTGGCGGGTGGCATCGCGCAGATTGTCCATCTTGGTGACGAACTCGCGCAGCTCCGCCTCGACCACCTTCGGCATTTCCTTAAGGCGTTTCAGGTAGTCGCGGCCCGGCTTCTCGACTGCCGCCTTAGATTTGCTGACGGTTGCTGCCAGGCTGGCGATGCGGGCACGGCCTTTAGCGGTCTTGAGGTCTGGAACCTCGGTAGTTACTTCGGCCTTCACCGCGTCGAAGAACTGGCCCAGGCCACCGGCAACATAGATTGCTGGCGCGTTGTCGGCGCTGATGTCGTCGATGGTGATGACTTGCTGTTGTGCGGACATGAGGAATCCTTGCCGCGATGCTCGCAGCGATTGAAGGTGTTTGTTATTGAGTGATTCGATCAGCGAGGGCGCCGAGCAACATCAGAAAGGTGCAGATGGAGAGGGCAGAGAAGGAGCCGCGCCAGATTAGTAGGCGCCGGGTGCGCTGGTGGGTGGTCACGGCCGAACCCTCACCGCGATCCGCCCGCCCTTCATTGTCGGCGCCAGGCGCTGTGGCAGGCTCGCAACGGCGCGTTCACGCGGCAGGCCTATCACTTCATTGAAGGGGAGGCCGAAGCCCAGCAATGCGATTTTCGACTCGATTTCGTCGAGCTGGCTGTCGATCAGCGATTTAACCGGCGCGGTAGTCATGCTGCGGCCCTCTTAAGCTCGGCATTGCGCTCGACGAACTTGGCGTCCAGCGCATCGCGGTAACGATTGGCGGTAGGGGAGTCGACCAGATCAGCGAACTCGGCCATTTCGATCATGCCCATGACGAATGTGCGGTCCGGTACTGGCGTGCACGACTTCTTCATCTTGGCGATTTCCAGACCCAGGCGGGCGAGGGCGGTATGGGTATTCATAGTTCTTCGTCCTCGGCCTGGGCGGCCAGTGCATCGTCTGCCAACGGCTCAACAAGGCGCTGAGCGATGATCCTTAGCTGTTCTTTTGGATCGGCTACCGCCAGCAGGTCCTCGGCGCCGTCGCGGGCCAGGAAGCGATCACCGAGCAGCCCAGCAATGACCATTTCGCCAATGGCGCATGGGCTCTTGCTGTCACTGTTGATCGCGAACTGCTCGACCTCGGCGGCGAAGGTCTTGAACGTCACGCCCTGAGCGGAATGCATTCGGCGCTTGAACTGCACGTCGCTGCGCCGATCAACCAGCGTTTCCACCGCGTTGTCGATCCACTCCTTGCGGGCAATCTCTACCGCCGACTCGCTCACTGGAGGCGGCAACCGGGCGTCGTACATCGCCTGACAAATATTCAATGCTGCGTTCATGGTCGCCTCCAGGGTGGCGCGTTAGTCGTAGTAGTCCTGATCGGCCAGATACTCGGAATGCTCGTTTACAAGCCATTCCTCCATCGAGGCAATCTCGGCTTCAGTCATGAAACTGGTGTCGTCCTTCGACTCCCAATTTATTTCGCAATGTCCGAAGTACTCATCGGGATCGGCGGCTTGTGAGCTGAAATTGCCTTTTCGAGCCGAGAAATATGCGACGGTCAGGTTGACGGCAATGTCCTCGCCGTCCTTGGCCGTCCAATATTCGTAAGTGCGGGCCATAGATGCCTCCACAGTGGCGTTATTCGGTGGGAGGAGCGGGGAGCGGCTGCCAGTGGGTGGCATCCCAGTCGTACCAGAAACCCCATTCACCATCGGGGCCGCCATCTTCAATCCATTCGGACAGAGCAATTTCACCGCCCTCGCAGACGATCAGATAATCGCCCTTGACCTGCTCCGGCAGTCTGTCGCTGCACTTGATCCAATCGCTCATGGCGACCTCCAGTGTTTGGGGTTAGGCGGAACCGTATGGCTTGTGTTCGCTGTAGCTCGGTTCGGTAGCTTGCGATTTGCTTGACTCGTTCATGACTTTCTCCATTCGTTGGTTCACCCGGTTAGGCGGCGGATGCTTCCGGCTCGTCTTTGTCGTACTTCTCGCCGCAGAACATGCAGTAGTTGGCCTGCATGCTCATCGACTGCTTCTTGTCCTTCATCACGCCAGCCCTGTTCGGAGCCTGGTAGGTGATGTCGATCGGCATCACTTGGCGGGAAACCATCACGCCGTCGCCGAGCATGATTGCGTAGCCTGTTAGGCGCGCACTCAGGTTCTTGTGGCCTTCCGGCAGTTGGGCTGGCAGCGCCTCAAGCAAGCGGCGCTCTGTGTTCTGTCTGCAATCGCACATCGCTGATACCTCAGTGGTTGTTCACCTGTATTCGTCAACACTCATGCCTCCCGCTGGTTGCCGATGGGCGCGGGGTTAGGGCTGACGGATAGAGGCGCGTAAAAAAGCCCAGTCGAAACCGGGCTTTTACCTTCGTACGTAACTGCCGGGCGCAGGAGGCGTCGGGTAGTTGGCTATCTGTTACATGGCTGAATCCTCCAGTTGGTCGTACAGGGAAATTACGCCGACATAAGGCGTGTGCAGCTGTACCTGCATTGGTTCTGCGTCTTCACCATCTGGTGGCACCGGAGGCAAGCCCTACCCGGAATCAAGACGCAGACCGATGCAGCCTCTCCCTATACGAGTCTCCCCAAGGAAAGGATCGGGCCAATTTTCGTCTGGCTGACGTGCAAGGAGAGGGCTGATCAGTTGTTTGCGTTCCACTCAGCAAGGTCGGTAAGAAGTTGCTGACGATCTTCTGGTGGGACCGACATGAACATGTAGTAAACGATTGATTTGATTGGACCTTCCATCTGAGATCTTGCCGTTTTTGTCCAGACGGTTGCCTTTGCGGTGTTCGGTGGCTTGCGGTTGGCTGCCATTTCTACGTCCTCATGATGGGCTTCCAAATACCTCCAGGGGGTCTAGAGGCATTTGTGAAACCAGATGGCTACCTGAATCAGCAGGGAGCCATCTGTACCCGGTCACTCTGCTGGAGTCGGGCCGGGGTGGTTCGTCAGAGGTGTGATGCAGGGGGCCGCTTTGCGCGGTGTGTAGTGGTCGTCCGCATCGGGGTGTGATCTGTGACTACTGCTGGCTTCTGTTTGCGGCTACCGGCGCCACACCGGCTATTTGTGCACTCAGCCACAGCGTTTTCATGCAGATCACACCCCGATGCGCTCTCATAGAGAGGATCGGGCAGTTATAGCCAGGCTGGCTTTGGCGCTGGTTGTTACTGCTGCTCAGCCGCATCAGCTAATGCCCTGAGCTGCGCGGCGCTGATAAAGATCGGCGCATCCGCATCCTGTATTTCAATGCACACGCCAAGAACTCGTCCAGGCATCTGCAGGCCAGGCTCTATTTCAAGGCGCCCGCAGCACCACGAGTTTTCTTCTGATACCTCGCTAAAAATGTCGCTCATCGTCTTGCCCTCCGTTGATTTCCAATGCCGCCTCATAGAAGCGGCATCAGAAATATGCGGTCATGCTGAGTAGCCGGCTCGCACTATGTCGCTCATGCATACAGTTGCTGCGCCGCGCATATTGATCACTTCGCGCTCTCGCTTCAGGCGCTCGGCCTTCGCCAGGTACTCGAAGGTAGGATGGAAGTAGCATTCAGGCTTGTGGCCGTCTTTTTTCATGTGGCCCAACTCTCCGCTGCGTACTGCTGCGTTGAGGGCCTTCCGAAGGCTCGCAGGAAGGCTGTTCACCACCATCCTGAAGCGCTCGTTGCGAACCATCTGCACGTTCGCTTGGTCGGCGGTCAGTTCGCCTTTCTGCATCAGGTCTTGCAGGTGCTCGATGTCGTTCTGCCGTGCCATATCTATTCTCCCGTTCGATTTTCCGGATGACCCTGTCTCCAAGGTCATCGAGGAAATCTGTGGGTGTTTCATCTCCACCACGCATTGGTCCGAGTCGTCTCTCACCGGCGTTAGCACATTTCGTGTTCGATGCTTTGCAGGTTTGTGCGTGGTTTCGCGCACTCACATTAGGGAGTACGGCAGCTATCCAGAGGCTGCATGGGCGGCGATTTAGCTTCTTCCGACCCAGGTAATGGCCTGGGTACGTCGCGGTGGTCACGTCAGACTTTTAAAGAGCGTCGGGCGTAGGCCCTTCGCAGTCCCTCGTAAGTCACTGCGATGGGTGTAAATTAGCAATCGCTAATTCAGGCGTCAATAGCAAATGCTAAATAATCTGCTAAATCGAAATCGCGCAGCCGATGAAGCGCTTCCAAAACTCTTTCAAAAGGGGTTTTACGATTCGCTAACTATGGGTATGCTCACCTCATGAACTGTATATTCATACAGCTAAAAAGGAGTGGCTGATGGCACGCCAGCAGAAACAGCAGCAACAAGAAAGCCCGCCCATGTCAGGCATAGAGCGGCTGAATCTAAGGGTGTCGAACATGATCAATCACCCCATTGCTCAGGATCAGCGATGGGTGACTATCCATCGCCTGGACAATGATGGGGATCGTGAGTGGGAGGAGGTGCTGGGCGTTCTGGCTGAAACAGACGGGATAGACCTGACCTTCAACGACGAGGAAGAGTCGATAACATTGCGCTGGGAGGCGCCATCAGAAAACGATCACCAAGTGCAGGTTCACGACGAGTTTCTAATGGTGGAGGAGTTGGCGCCCTTCTGACACGCATTAAAAAGCCCGGTGAAGGCCGGGCTCTTTGGGTAGGGCTGGAGAGGTTAGGCCTTTCGGCCATTCCATATAAATAAAACCTTTGCGTGAATCGTGACGTCCTCGATTCGAGCGGTCTGATTTTCGTAGTGCTGGTTGTCCGATATCAGCCGGTAGTTGACGTCATCCAGTCGCATCACGCGCTTGATATACAGCTCCTGGTGCCAGGTCATCACGTAGATTCCCTCACCGACAAACTCCTTCACCCCGCGATCTACGATCACCAAGTCTTTGTCGTTGATTGTCCCTTCCATGGACTGACCCCAGCCCGTGATCATCGCCAGCGAGCTTGCGGCGGTATACGTGACGCCTTTTTCTCTCAGAATTTCTTCGCGCACTACCAGGTTGCGTACCGCCTCGTTGTACTCAGGTGGTACTTGGCCGTGCCCCATAGCTGCGCGAATGTCGTATTGGGGGATAAGGATCTCAGCGTTCGTTGGTCGCAAGGATGCCAAATTCGATGGTAGGTAATTCGACGGACCCTCTTCGGCCTCTTCGGCCGCCGCAACGATTCGGTCCCTGGCCTCTGGCGAGAAACCTTTCACGCTCGCCAGCGACTGCTTGAGTTGCTCAATAGCTGATAGCCCCTGTTTTGTATTGGTCGGAACTTCTGGCGCAGCCGGATTCACCAGGCTCCCCGAAGGAAGCCCGATCTTCTCCTCCAAATTCGCCGCAGCCTTTTCGCCCAGGTTCCTATGCCCATTGAGTATCTGGGACAGATAGGACGCATCCAGGCCGTGCTGGTTCGCGAAATCTTTCTGTGAGGCCCCGGCCATAGTGGCTTTCAGGGCCTTCACGCGTAGTTGATTTATGTCCATTTGCAGATGATCGCTTCCGTTTAGCACTCAGTAAATTACGGTCTGCTATTGAATGCTGGATTAGCAGTTGCTAATCTGACGCCATTACGGAGGTGCACCTATGAATCTGCACGACTACATCAAGCCATTTGACAAGCAATCCCTTGAGGCTTTTGCGGCCAGCTGCCGCACCACTGTCGGCCAGCTCAAGCAGGTTGCATACGGCTACCGCCGCCCCGGCGCCGCGCTCGCTATCAGCATTGAGCGTGAGTCGTCGCGTTCGGTGACGTGCGAAGAGATGCGCCCCGATATCGACTGGGCATACCTGCGCAGTACTGAGCCAACCCAATCCGCCGCTTAAACCCAATTCATCAGCCAGGAGCATCGAAGTATGTACATGGACCCCAATCAAAAGCGCGCCATCCCGGTGAAGGTTCGTTTCGAACCAGTGCTTGATCGGATTCTGCGTAAAGCCGCAAGCAAGACCCGTATGCAGCACGCAACGTATCTCTACGAAATCATCGAGTGGGCAGTTTCCAACGGTGTGATCGAAGAGCTCATGCAGGACAAACAAGAAGATATCGCGGGCTAGAGGCCTTTTGGAGGCCCGAATGAGCATTGAGCTTGAAAAGTTGCCGCCTAAAACGCGGCAAGCAGTGGAGGGGTTGATGCGCCAGAACGGGTGGAGTTTTGCCCAGGCCATCAACGCAATGATGGAAACATCAATCGCAAGCGGGGCGCTTTCAGAGGTCGGCAGGAAGAAGGCGAAGGTCCTTCAGTTGGTTACCCCAATGAGGGCCTATGACAGGGACTCTTAAGGGTAATCCAGAGGGCCTCTGCCAAATTCAAGGCAAAAAAAAGCCGGGGTAGTGACCCGGCTCTCTTCAACGCGTTGTGGAGCAAATCATGCACCATCCAACAGAAACGATCAATACCCCAATCAATTCCGCGCCACGTTTTTCGCAATCTGAAATCGTGGCGCGCAATTCCTCAGTGATTCCGTTCGACTTCGACGGCGCTGCGATCCGGGTCATCACTGACAAGCTCGGTGATCCGTGGTTTGTCGCGCGCGATGTCGCCGACGCCCTTGGCTACTCCAAACCAGAGAACGCCGTCGCCCGTCATTGCAAAGCCGCGACCACTACCCCGAAACAGGGTGGTGGTTTCATGACCATCATCCCAGAGCGGGACCTGTACCGGCTGGTGATGAAGTCCAAGCTGCCGGCAGCCGAGAAGTTTGAAGAGTGGGTGGTGGGCCAGGTCCTGCCGAGCATTCGCAAGACCGGCACCTTTTCCACACAGGGCCCGAACAACTCCAAGATCGTCGGCGAGCTCGCCATCCTGGAATGCTTCGACCGTCTGCTGAAGCCTGCGAACTCCAGCAAGATGATGATGCTGGCCAAGATCGCCGCCAACAACGGACTGGATGCCAAGTTCCTCCCGGGTTACGCCGTCGACGCTGCCCCGGACGCTGCTGGCGGCTCTTCGATGCCTACCAAGGCAATCACCGCCCTGATCAAAGATCACGCCATCGCCAGCACCGCCCGCGCCTTCAACCTTTCACTTGAGGCCCACGGCTTCCTCAAGGTCCTGCAGCGCAAAAACTCCAAGCAAGAAATGGTCGACTTCTGGTCCGTGACCGAGAAGGGCATGGCCTACGGCAAGAACCTCACCAGCCCTCAATGCCCCCGCGAGACGCAGCCTCACTGGTACGTGGATCGCTTCCTTGAATTGGCCGGCCTTGTCGGCAAAGGAGCCAAGTAATGGCCCGCATTCGCACCATCAAACCAGAATTCTGGTCGAGCGAGCAGGTGATGGAAAGCCGTCCGCTCGCTCGACTGCTGTTCATTGGGCTCTGGAATTTCTGCGATGACGGCGGCAACCACCCGCTGGCCCCGCGCACTATTAAGGCTCTGGTGTTCCCAGGCGACGACATCACTACCGAGGCGGTCAGCGAATTGCTGGGCGAGCTTGAAGGCTCTGGTCTGACCCGCAGCTATTCCGTATCCGGAAAGCAGTACCTCCACGTCAACGGCTGGAAGCACCAGAAGATCGAAAAGCGCACCTTCAAGTACCCGAAGCCTCCGCAACTGATCGTCGAGGACGAAGAGCCTGACAGCGACGATAAGTCGATCAATCAGGAAGAAGTCGTCGAGCAGTCGTCGAGCGGTAGCGGAGAAGTCGTCGAGGAGTCGTCGAATGATCGTCGAGACCTCGACCCCGGAAGGGATGTAGATGTAGAAGGGAATGGAAGGGATCAACACCACTCTCACAACGCGGGCGAAGAAATTCAGGGCTCAAGCTTCGAAGGCTTCGAGGATCTTGAAGACCTTCCCATGGAAGACGGCGAGCCGCCTGTTGACCCAAAGGCTCCTATCGAAATGACCCTGGATTGGATGCCTGACGCCAATCTGCTGAAGACCTACTGCGTCCACTTCGGCGTCTCGACTGACCTGTTCACCAAGGACGCCGTGGCCCCGTTCACCGCTCACCACGAAACGACCGGTCTGCTGCAAACCCAATCCAAGTGGGTTTCCCTGCTGGTGAAGTGGGTCAAGGACGACAAGAACCGGGCCAGTAACGTTCGTCCGTTCGTTAAGCGTGAAACCCCATCTCGCCACACCGGCTTCGCCGACCGCGACTACACCGCCGGCCTAATCCAGCGGGAGGACGGCACCTATGCGCTCTGAGAAAACGGTGTCAGTTCCGGATGGTGTGCTGCCAATCCGCACCCAGCCGGCGGAATGCGAGAAACACGGGAAGTTCGAGCAGAAGGTCACTGTGATTCTGGGCCGCGAGCTGAAGGGTGGCTGCCCTGAGTGCCTGCGCGCCATTGCCATCGATCGCGAGGAAAGCGCCAAGGCCGAGAAAGCTTACGAGCTGCGCCTGTCCCTGTCCCGCAAGCTGGGTGACGCGCTGATCCCGAAGCGCTTCCTGAGCCGCACGCTGGACAACTACCAGGTTGAGCACGAAGAGCAGCGCCGGGCGCTGAAGTTTTGCCGCCACTACGTCGCTACGTTCGACCAGATCCGCGAAGTAGGGCGCTGCATGGTTCTGATCGGAAAGCCCGGAACCGGAAAGACGCACCTCGGCGTAGCCATGGCCAACGACCTTCTGCACAAAACGCCACGTACGGCCGTGTACCGAACCGTCGGGGCAGTCCTGCAGGCCATCAAGGCAACCTTCGACCGCAAGAGCGAGCTCTCCGAGTCGGACATCCTGTCCAGCCTGATCAATCCCGACCTGTTGGTTCTGGACGAGATCGGCGTGAGCAAGGAACAGCCGAGCGACTTCGAGCTGACCACCCTGTTCGCGATCATCAATGGCCGGTACGAGCGTGAAGCGCCGACGGTGATCATTTCGAACCTTGGGGCCGGTGATCTTGGCCGGGCGATGGGTGACCGTTGCGTCGACCGTTTGCGGGAGGGCGGCTTGATCGTTGTTCCGTTCGAGTGGGAATCACAGCGCGGCAAGGAGGGCTTCTGACATGACCATCGACAAGCAACAACTTCAGAAACTGCTCTGGGCCGAAGCCGCGTCATACCGTGCCGAATGCGCCGACTGGAAACGCAACACCGAGGCGCTGGACGAATTCCTGGGTGAGAAGACCGTGGGGGAGGTGGCGCTGGAGCTGCTTTCCGAGAACGAGCTCCTACGCAAAGAGTGCGCCCGGCTGACAGAAGACAACCTTGCGTTGATGGAAAGTCCGGGGGACGCGCTATGACCGAATACACCGAACTGAAACCATTGCTCGACGCCTGCCGCGCAGAAAATTGCGATGGTCCGCGTGAATTCCGCAAGGCCGTCGAAGCGCTGTTTGATGTGTGCACGGCTGAAACTATCTCCGCCCTTATCGCCGAGAACGAGCGTCTGCAAGAATCTCATGAACAGATCTGCACGAATTACAACCAGGTCAGCTACGCATCCGAAGAGCGAGGCAAACAGATAGATCAGCTCAAAGCAGAGCTTGAGCACACCGGGTACGACCACGACCTTTTGCGCAATGAGCGCGACCAGCTCAAGGCCGAGAACGAGGCGCTGCGCAAAGAGCGTGATGCTTGTCACCCGTTCAAGCCTTTTCATGAGCCGGCAATAGGCTTCACCGGTTGCGTGATTTGCGGCGTGTACACGGATCACGGTGGACTGCCGTGCCCGAAAACGCGAGCAACTGCTGACGCCGCCATGGGCAAGGGAGACCGGCCATGACTGACTTCCTATGCTGGTTCATGTTCTGGAAGCAGGCTAAGAGCACGCCTCAGGCCGTGTTCCAAGGTGTAATCGGCGGTCTGGTTTTTAGTGCGGTCGTATTCTCCCCTCTCTGGTTCGTGCTGCTGGAGTTGGCCCATGACTAGCCTCCAGATCCGGAACGAATCAGACCGCGCACGTGTTATTGGCCATATCGCTGGCATGGACATCACCAAACCCAAGAAGCTGGCGATCACCGAAGTTGACCGCAGCGGGGAGCAGAACAAAGCTCTGCACGCGGCGCTGGCCGATATCGCCGCCCAGGTCGAGCACGCCGGGAAGAAGTGGGACGTCCTGATCTGGAAGCGCCTGCTTACGGCAGCATGGCTGCGCGAGTCGGGCGACCAGCCGCAGATGATCCCAGCGGTAGACGGCAAAGGCTTCGACGTCATCTACGAGCGCACCAGCAAGCTCACCGTGAAGCAGTGCGGCGAGTTGATCGAGTGGGTTCATTGTTTCGGCGCCGAGCACCAGGTGCGCTGGACGCAAAAGGACAATTGGGGAGGGCGCTACTGATGAGTCACGACAACGGATACGGAAAGCCTTGCCCTGACTGCGGCGAACCTATGAGCAATATGCCGAGCCTGAACAAGCGCCAGTGCGCTACCGGCTGCAAGCAAAAATTCGACTGGAAGCTGGCTGAGGGGCAGGCGCCATTGTTCGGTAACAACCGGCGGAAAACTAAGGAGGCCGCATTAGCATCGAGCGCAAGCAGCCCAAGCCGAAGAAATGCCGAGTCGCCACGTGCGGGGCCTCATTCGTCCCGGCGCGCATCGGTCAGGCGGTGTGCAGCCCGGCCTGCGCAATGATCGATGCGCCACGGAACGAGCCGAAGGCCCGCAAGGCGCTGGCCGAGATCGAGCGCAAGGACATCAAGGTCCGCAAGGAGAAGCTGAAGAGCAGGGCGGATCACGCCAAAGAGGCCCAAGCGGTCATCAACCGGTATGTCCGCCTACGTGATGCTCATCTGGGCTGCATTAGCTGCGACAAGCCAGCGAGCTGGGGTGGCCAATGGCATTGCTCGCACTTTCGCAGCGTGGGCGCCGCCGCACACCTCAGATTCAACCTATGGAACATGAACAAATCCTGCTCTCAGTGCAATGCCCACTTGAGCGGAAACATCATGGTTTACCGGCCCCGCCTGGTCGAGAAGATCGGCGCTGAAAAGGTTGCGTGGCTGGAGTGCAATCAGGACCTGGTCCGCCATGAGATCCCTTACTTGAAGCGCCTCAAGGCTGTTTTCGCGAAGAAGGTGAAACGGATAGAACAGAAATATGAGAGGGGGCAATCATGGGTAGCAATGTGATCCTTGTTAGAAAAACGCTCGTAGAGATTTCTGGATCAAGAAGGTCGATCGGAGTGTTTCGGTGCCCGGAGTGCTTGGTCGAATTCGAAACCAGAATGGAGCGTGCCAAGGTCATGACGGGGCTCTGCATTCCATGCGCAAACAAAGCTGCTGGCAAGAAGCGCGCAACCCACGGTCTCAATAACTCGAACAGCCGGCTGCATGTGACGTGGGCGAACATGAAGCGCCGCTGCCTTAAGCCTCGTGGTTCTGAAATCCAGAAGTACCACGGCGTGACGCTCTGTGAAGAGTGGATGAGCTTCGAGCCCTTCATGGAGTGGTCGCTTGCGAATGGCTACACCGATGAGCTGACTCTTGACCGAATCGAGTCCTCGAAGGGTTACGAACCGGGCAACTGCCGTTACGCCGATTACAACGTCCAGGCGGCAAATCGTCGCCTCACGGACCAGAACACCAGCGGCCATGTCGGGGTTTCTTGGGATCGAGGCAGGTGGTCGGCAAAGGTCCAGTGGCAGAAAAAGCAAATACACCTCGGCCGCTTCAAGGACATCAAGGATGCAGTTAAAGCGCGCAACGATTACTTGGCAGCTCACGACCTGCCGCACTTGAGGGCCTAGAGACATGGAAGAGATCAAGGCCATCAAGGCCAAATACCGCGCAATGACCAGAGAACTCAAGAGGGCTGCAGCATGAACTACCAAAACGTCATTTCTGCAGTCGTCCGCGCCCTGGCAGCGGAAACCATCAACAGCGCAGGTGGGTGCAACGTCGAGCCGCGAGTGCAGACCAGCAAGCTCAAGGGTGAGATCACTGGCAAGGACGCGGCACTGCTCGCCGACTGCATCGTGCACAAGCTGCTGCACGCCCAGCTCAGCCCGCGGCATTGGAATGCCCTGGTGGCGAAGTACAGCACCCACCGCGGGCGCAAGATCGATTCCATTGGGCGGCTTGTAGCGGTTGTGCCTTCGCCTGCGCCACTGCGTTTCACTCAGCAGGCGGTGCTGGTCTGGGCTGTGCCGCAGCAGTCGAAGGGTATCCAGCGCGCCATGGTCGAGGTCAAAGCTCCAAAGCATCGGGAGAACAAGGAAAAAGGGCAGTGGGACTGGCGCAACAAAGCGGCCGACGCCGATGCTGCCCGCGCCAACAAGCACGCAAGGTCAGTTGCTGAAACGAAGCCGGGTGAGATGATCGTCCTCGCCGAGTCGAACTACGACATGACGAACTGGGATTCCCAAGGCCTGACGGAGCGTACCTATCAGCGCTGGAACAAGGCCATCAAGGGCGCGCTGGAAGGCCTGGTGAACGAAGCGCTGGTAGACGCCCAGCACATGCTTGAAGCGGTTGGAGTGCTGGAGTGCGAGGCCGCGTGAAATAGTCCCTCAAAAGGGCTTGCAATGTGATGTCGCCATGTCGCATTATTTACCCATCCTGTCATTCCTGCGTGTGTAGGAGTGGATCGAAAAAGCCCGGCTATCGTGTCGGGCTTTTTTGTGGGCGCTAAAAAAGAATTCACCTGTAGCCAGGGCAGCCCTCGGGAAGGCCTGGACGTCGATAGCCGGATAGTGCGACGTACGAGAACAACACCGGCAGCCCGTGCACCCTGACCTCACTGTGCTTCCGGGGTGGCGCGAGACAGTGCCGGCGAGATCGATGCATTGGGGCGTCGACGCTGGGACTGTCTTTGGCTGACAGCGGGAAAGACCGCGCACCTATTCAGGGCCTCGACATTGATCGGGGCCTTTTCGTTTTCGGCCCCGCCACACCCATCGCCCTGAGCTGGGAGTGCCGCCGGGGCTGACTTATTTGTTCAGGTCGTACCTCGGCCACCTTTCTCTATGGAGTGGCGATGGATCCTAACGACCTGGGCCCTGGCACGTTTGCGTGGCTTGGCGGTACCGGCACTGTGTTGCTCGGTGGTCTGTTGTGGTTGAGGAAGTTCCTCTCGAAAGACGCGACCGACCGGGCAATGGATAGCGCTGATATCGGCACGCTGAAGCGGCTGAACGAACTGCTGAACCAAGAGCGCGCCGCACGCAAAGAGGCCGAGGCCCGCGCTGATCAGTTCGCCAAGGAGCGCAACGACCTTGCCGCCGCAGTGGGTCGCATGGAAGGCAAAATCGAAGCCCTCACCAGTCAGGTGGGCCAGCTCACTGAGCGCGTCACGGAGCAGAGCGAAGAGATACACCGCCTGCGCACCAAGCTTGGAGGTATCGCCTGATGGAGAGATGCGCAATCAACTTCATTGCCCGCCACTGGTGGAGGCGGGCCGAGGTGTGGGTCATCGCGCTGTTGCTGGTTGCCGGTGGGGCGATCCTTGGTTACCAGGCCGGCGTCTGGTCCTCCAGCAGCGAGCAAACCAAGCAGCTTGCCGAGGTGCGCGCCGCGTATGACGCCGCGCTTGGCAATCGCGATCTGCGTCTTACCAATCTGGCCGAGAAAACCCAGGACGCAGCTGTGAAGGTGCAAGAGGCATCGAACACGGCAGTCCAGGCCGCTGACACCGCGAGTAAGGCGGCCGAAAAGGTCAATGAGGCGGTAGAGCGGCAGGCACCGTAATCCGCGCCACGTTTTCAAATGCGCCAAATCGTGGCGCGCAATTGGGGAAGGGTATGAGTATCTGGACCTGGATCAAGCATTGGGCTGAGCGCCAAGAGCGCAAGGCCTGGATGAATCGCTACTACTGCGATCAGCGGTGCCCTAAGTGCGACACATGGCAGGCGAACTGCGGTGGATGGCGTCACGTTGAGCTGGATGGTCCCGCACCGTTTCACGATGTCTGCACATGCGGTAAGTGCGGGCAGAAGACTACTTTATTCGACTTCGGCATGGGCTACATCGAGGTTGATCCAATTACGCTGGAGCGGCTTGCATGACGACCATTGCCTACAAAGACGGCGTGATCGCCTATGACTCCCAAGTAACCCGTGGTGACATCATCACGGATGACGCTTATGAGAAGTGCATCGAGCAGAAGGGCGTGAAGTTTTTCTGCGCCGGCCCAGTGTCTGATCATCAGCGCCTGGTTGATGTGTACTTCGGCGCCAAGCCAGAAGGCAACATTGACGCATCCGCACTTGTCGCTGATGGCGAGAGCCTGTTGCATGTTGCAGTGGACGACACCACCGGGCTCTGGAAGACGCCAATCCTGCCTGCGCGGATCTACGCCATCGGCAGTGGTTCGCCGTTCGCATTCGCCGCAATGGATATGGGTGCCAGTGCATACAAGGCAATTGAGATGGCCGCGAAGCGCGACACCAACACCGGCGGTACGATCCGCACGGTAATTATCGATCCAGCTAAGGCCGGGTAGGTGTGCCGCAGTTGAGTGCGGCACGGGTGGATCACTTCACTTTCAGAGCTTCTTGAATCTTGTCTGCGTAGCTAGAAAGTCTTCCCATCTCGGTATCGAGGTGCGTTACATGTGCGCCACTTTGCCCCGCCTTAACCGCGATCACTTCCAGTGCGGCAGCTACGGCATACGCACGCTGATCAGCTGCATCGTGACCGTAAACCTCAGACGCGTTTAGTACCAGTTCACCAATGTTCATACTGCATCCTTTCCGTTGAGTTGAGCTTCACCAATACCGGCAACGCGCCACTATTTCAAGCGTCAGAGAGAAGCCATGACAACCAAACAACCCGACTGGGAGGCAATCGAACGCGCCTACCGGGCTGGTTCGCTTTCCATCAGGACTATCGCAGAGCGCCAAGGCGTGAGCGACACGGCAATCCGGAAGAAAGCCAAGGTTCAAGGATGGGCGAGAGACCTTTCTGACCAGGTGCGCAAAGAGGTTCGCAGCAAACTGGTTCGCGGAGAGGTTCGCAACGACCAAGGCGCGAACTGCGAACTTGACGCCGAGATCATCGAAGAGGCCGCAGAAGAAGGGGCCAGGGTGGTTCGCAGCCATCGCCGAGACATTCGCAAGGCCACGAACCTTGCGAACCTGCTGATGGATGACCTGCTCAATACCATCCAGCGCCGCGAAGAGATCGAAGACGCGATCATCGACGAGACTGACGAAGATAATAACGGCATGCGCCGGGCCTCAATGCTTGCCGCAGTCGCGCTACCCAGCAATTCCAAAACCCTGTTCCAGCTTTCCTCTGCAATGAAAAACCTGCAGGTTCTGGAGCGTCAGGCATTCAGCCTAGACGAGAAGGAGAAGACGGACGACGCCGACGAGATCTCGAAGATGATGGACGAATTATCACAGGACGCCTGATATGAAACCCGAGCACATGAAGCTGCTTCGGGATCGGTTCTGGCGACTGAATAACCTCTACTTCATCACCGACAAGCAGGGCAAGAAGGTTCGCTTCCGCATGACGCAGGAGCAGATCGATTACTTCCAGGGGATGCATACCCGGAACATCATCCTGAAAGCTCGCCAGTTGGGCTTTACGACGCTGGTGTGCATCGTCCAGTTGGATGCGGCGCTGTTCGAGGCCGCGAAGTGCGCTTTGATCGCTCACACCCTGAACGACGCCAAACGCCTGTTTCGGGAGAAGGTCAAGTACGCGTACGACAACCTGCCGAAAGAGCTGCGCGCTGCTAACCCGGCACGAAATGACGCCGCCGGTGAGCTGGTGTTCAGCAAGGGCGGCTCGCTCTACGTCTCCACCTCGTTCCGTGGCGGCACGTTGCGCTACCTGCATGTTTCCGAGTTCGGGAAGATCTGCGCCAAGTTCCCGCACAAGGCGCGGGAGATTGTCACCGGTGCCTTCGAGGCTGTCGCTGCTGAGTGTTTCGTCACCATCGAGTCGACGGCAGAAGGCCGGGCCGGGTATTTCTTTGATTACAGTCAGTCAGCAGAGCGCCAGCAACTGGCTGGTGTGCCACTGGGCCTGCTCGACTGGAAGTTCTTTTTCTTCAGCTGGTGGAACAACAAGGCCTATTGGCTTGACCCGACTGACGTGGTCATCCCACAGCGCCTGACCGACTACTTCAACGAGCTGTTCGCGAAGCACGGCATTGACACGAACCCAGGCCAGCGCGCCTGGTACGCGGCCAAGGAGAAGACGCTTGGCGACGACATGAAGCGGGAGTACCCGTCGATCCCCGTCGAAGCCTTCCAGCAGTCGGTCGAGGGTGCTTACTACGCCCAGCAGTTCACCAAGCTGTATGCCGCTCAGCGCATCGGCACTCTGCCCGACAACAGCCACTTGCCGGTGATGACCATTTGGGACATCGGCGTGAGTGACTCCACTGCCATCTGGTTTGTGCGCCAGGTCGGTGAGCAATACCACGTCATCGATTACTACGAGAACTCAGGCGAAGGCCTGCGGCACTACATGAAGGTGCTCAAGGACAAGGGTTACACCTACTCCGAGCACTGGGGGCCGCATGACATCGAGAACCGTGAGTTCGGCAGTGATGCGAAGACGCGCAAGGACATTGCCCGAGAGGGTTACGAGATCGATGGCCAGGTGTACCGGATGACGTTCCAGGTTGTCCCGAAGATCGGGGTGGACGACGGCATCGAGCAGGCCCGCGAAATTCTGTCCAAGTGCGCCTTCGACGAATCGAAGTGCGAAGAGGGCATTGCCTGCCTTGAGAACTATCGCAAGGAGTGGGACGACAAGAAGGGCTGCTGGAAAGACAAGCCGCTGCATGACTGGACGTCTCACGGCTCCGATGCATTCCGGTACTTCGCTGTCGCCAAGAGCGCGAAGAAACCGGTCAAATCAATCAAAATGGGATTCGCACGCTAATGGCAGACGTCACATACACCCGCCCGGAATACGACGCGGCACAGTCCCGTTGGCGGCTGGTGCGCGACGTGTGCAAGGGCTCCGAAACGGTAAAGGGGCGCGGCGATGTGTATTTGCCCAGACCCAACAAGCACGACACCAGCCCTGAAAACCTTGAGCGGTACAAGTCCTACAAGCAGCGTGCGGTGTTCTACAACGCTACCGGGCGGACGAAGCACAGCCTGGTCGGTGCAGTGTTCCGCACTTGGCCAACACTCACTGTACCCGGCGCACTCGATTACGTAGCCACGGACGTCGACGGGCAGGGCGTGAGCGTTTATCAGCAGTCGCAGTCGGTCATCGGACATTTGCTCGAGGTTGGTCGGCACGGCCTGCTGGTGGATTACGCCGCAGTGCAGGCTGGTACCGTGAGCAAGGCGGACGAACAGGCTGGTCGAGCCCGTGCAAGCGTTGCGAGTTACCCCGCCGAGTCGATCAGGAACTGGAAGACCCGTAAGGTCGGCGGTCAGCACTTGCTGAGTCTGGTTGTGCTTCAGGAATCCTTGGATGTCGATACCGACGACGGCTTCGGCAGCGAAAAGGTTACCCAATACCGTGTGCTGCGCCTGGACGAGACCGGCGTTTACACCCAGGAGGTGTGGGAAGAGGGTGCAAGTCAGACGGCTATGATCATCCCTCAATTCACCCCGCTGAATGGCGCGGGCCAGCCTTGGCGGATCATCCCGTTCCACTTTCTCGGCAGCGAGAACAACGACACCAGCATCGACGACGCGCCGTTGTACGACATGGCGGTGCTGAACATCGGTCATTACTGCAACAGCGCGGACTACGAGGACTCGGTCTGGTTTTCCGGGCAGCCGCAGTTCTGGATATCCGGCCTGGACGAAGCCTGGCGCGACCACCTTGAAGCCAATGGTATTTACGTCGGCTCCAGGGCGCCGCTGACGCTTCCTGCCAATGGGTCGTGTGGATTTGCTCAGCCCGAGCCGAATACGCTTGTTAAGGAGGCCATGGACGCCAAGAAACAGGACATGGTGTCCCTGGGCGCTCGACTTATTGAGCGTGGTAGCGCGGTGAAGACCGCAACCCAGGCTGACAACGATAGCGCTGCTGAACACAGCGTTCTCTCCTTGGTGGTGAGCAACGTCAGCGAGGCGTACAGCCAGTGCCTAGGCTGGATGGCCGAGTTCGTCAACGCCCCGGGCGAAGCGATCTACAAGCTCAACCAGGACTTCAGCCAGATCACTCTGGACGCGACGATCCTTGCAGCGCTGTTTAGCGCGGTGCAGGGCGGCAAACTTCCGGAGGGCGACTTCTGGCAGTACCTGCGTGATCGCGGCGTGATCAACCCGGAGAAAACGGACGACGAAATCCGGGATGAACTCGAGGCACAAAGCACCGGGCCAGCCCTGGAAGACACTGAGGTAATTCCTAATGGCGGCAAACCAAGCAATCCTTGATGCCTCCATCCGGCATGCGGTGTTCCTGGAGCAGCTGAAGTCGGGAGAGGTGAAGAAGTTCGCTCCTTTCCTCAAGGAGATCGATCGCTCGATACGCGAGCGGCTGACCCGGGCGGACCTGACGGATTACACCGTCGCCCGCTTGGAACGTCTGCTGAGCGAGGTCGATAGCCTGCTTCTCGGCATCTTCGACCGGTACAGCGAGAAGCTGAACCTCGACCTGGTGGACATCGCCAACTACGAGGCCGAGTTTGAGGCGACCAGCCTGACCCGGGCGGCACCGGCGGGCGTCACTTTCGACGCTGCGGTGCCAGGCGCTGCGGCAATTAGGGCGGCAATCCTCACAAACCCGCTCAGCGTGCGCGGCGCTGATGGCGGGAAGCTGCTCAAGTCGTTCATTGATGGCTTCACTGCCACGGAGCGGCAACGCCTCACAGGCGCGATCAGGCAAGGCTTCTTCGAAGGCCAAACCAACTTCCAGATCATCAAGAGCATTCGCGGCACCAAAGCCCTCAAGTACAACGACGGCATCCTGGCTACGACCAATCGCAACGCCGGCGCCATTGTGCGGACGGCGGTGCAGCACGTCGCCACCCAGGCGCGCATGGAGACGCTGAAGGAGAACGCCGACGTCGTGCAGTCGGTGGAGTGGGTCAGCACCCTTGATTCGAAGACCACCAGCCAGTGCCGCACGCTCGATAAGCGCCGGTTCAAGTTGGCTGAGGGGCCCAGGCCGCCGATCCACATCAACTGTCGCTCCACGGTGGTTGCGGTGACGCGCTTCAGCGCCTTGTTCGCCAAGGACGCCACGCGTGCATCCATCGGCGACGGCGGTGCCCAGCAGGTGAGGGCAGACCTCAGCTATTACGACTGGCTCCAGCAGCAGCCTGCGGCATTTCAGGACAAGGCTATCGGCCCGGTCCGCGCCAAGCTGTTTCGCGAAGGCGGCTTGACCATCGAACGATTCTCCGAGCTGCAGCTTGATCGCAACTTTTCACCTCTGACCCTTGTACAGATGAAGGCTCTTGAGCCTCTGGCGTTCGAGCGGGCGGGCATCAAATAACCTGGAGATCCATATGAACGACAAATCAATCGAGCAAGAGATTCAAGCCAAGGGCCTGACTGCGCCGCGCATCACTCCGGCAGACCTGCAAGCCAATATCAAGGGGTGCCACTACTTCACCGCTCAAGACGGCGTGCATGGCAGCGACCCCCATTTGGCGCAATACACCGACAAGTCGCTGGATCTGCTGACCTTCTGCGTCCTGGTGTTGCGCAACGGCTTCACCGTCACCGGCGAGAGCGCATGCGCCAGCCCTGAGAACTTCGACGCGGAGGTGGGCCGCAAGATCGCCCGCCAGAACGCCGAGCAGAAGGTATGGCCGCTGATGGGCTACGCGCTCAAACAGCAACTGCACGAAGCCAAGTAACCGAACACCGAATCACCAGGCCGGCCATGAGCCGGTTTTTTCATGTCTGCGGGCAGGGCCTGCAAATCGTCTCTGGGAGACAAGCAAATGGGTTTGAAATATCAGCTGGACACTCTTGACGGTCTCGATGACTCCGTTAAATCGCTATACACCGAGAAGGAAGGCAAGTTTGTCCTCGGTATCGAAGGCCTGCCGCAACCAGAAGATGTATCCGGCCTGAAGTCGAAAGTGGAAGAGCTGCTCGGCGAGAAGAAAGCCGCCGAGAAGGCTCGCAAGGATGCGGAAGAGCAGGCCCGAGTGGAGCGTGAAGAAGCCGCTCGCAAGTCCGGCAACGTCGAAGAGCTCGAAAAGTCCTGGTCCGAAAAGTACAACCGCCGCGAAGCTGAGCTGAACGGCATGCTGGAACAGGAGCGTGGAACGCTGAGTACTCAGATCCGGGATCTGACCGTCGGCCGTACCGCTACTGATATCGCGTCTGCCCTGGCAATCCCAGGCAGCGCCAAAGCCCTGTTGCCGCACATCGAACGCCGTCTGAGCGTCGAGCAGCGCGACGGGAAGCCTGTTGTGGTCGTCCTCGACCAGCAGGGCAAGCTCTCGGCGGCAACGCTGGATGAGCTGAAAGCAGAATTCGCAAACGACACGGCTTTCGCGCCGTTGATCGCGGGTAGTAAGGCATCTGGCGGCGGGGCTGCTGGTGCTGGAGGTGGCGGCGGGGCCGCAAAAGGAAAAATCGGCGGCACCAAAGAGGAACGACAGGCCGCGATCGCGAGCCGGTTCCCGGATCTCCCTCTCAAGTAAGGAAATAACCCATGTCTCTGTCTCAAATGCAGGTCTTCAACGACTTCGTTATGCCTGCCACTCTGGAAACGCTCGATCAGATGACCGATGCGTTCAACCAGGCCAGCAATGGCGCAATCGTCCTGTCGCCGAATGGCTTCACCGGCGACTACCTGCAGGAGTCGTTCTTCCAGAATCTGGCTTCCGCCCAGCGCCGTGTTGATCGTTACGCGGCCAACGCCGCAGTCGGTGCAACCGACCTGACCGAGCTGAAGAACACCTCGGTGAAGATCGCCGGCGGCTTCGGTCCGGTTCGTTACGAGCCATCGCAGATGACCTGGTTGCAGCGCCCAACCGCGCAAGGCATCGAGGTTGCCAGCCGTGCGTTCGCCGAGATTCTGCTGAAGGATCAACTGAACACCGCCATCGCAGCCCTGGTAGCTGCGATCACCGCTCAAGCGGCGGCTGTGAACGATGTGTCGGCAACCGCAGGCATTACCCAGGCCGGCCTGAACAACGCACACGCGAAGTTCGGTGACGCAAGCCAGAACTTGGTGGCCCAAGTGATGCGCGGCAGCACCTGGCACAAGCTGATCGGCCAGGCCATTGCCAACTCCACCAATCTGTTCGTCGCGGGCAACGTTCGTGTGGTCGACATACTCGGCAAGGTGTCCGTCGTAACCGACGCTCCTGCGCTGTTGCAGGCCGGCACTCCGGACAAAGAAATCATCCTCGGCCTGTCCACCGGCTCGGCGCTGGTCCACGACAACCGCGACATCATCTCGAACGTGTCCACCGACAACGGTAAGGCCCGCATCGAGACTACCATTCAGGTCGATTACACCTTCGGCCTGGGCCTGAAGGGTTACACCTGGGATACCGCCGCCGGCGGGGCATCGCCAACCGACGCCGAACTGGGCACCGGTACCAACTGGGACAAAACCGCTGCCAGCATCAAGCACACCGCCGGTGTGGCTTTGATCGGTGACGCCTCCAAGTAACCCTGACAGCTGAGTCGGGCCCAGTGCCCGGCTTGGCGAGGACACGATCATGAGCAACAAGAACATCTGGTATCTGCCTGGTCCATTCCACCAGTACCAGGAGGACGTGAAGGCACTCGCCAAAGCAAGCGGCCTGCGCATCGTCGACGCAAGCGTTACCGAAAGTCGTGAAGGTGCCGCCGACGAAGTGCCCGACGTGACGATCAAGGAGCTGCCTACCGCGCTGCTGATCGGCGGCGGTAATTCCAGTGTCGATATCGACGCCTTCCGCGCCGAGCTTGAGTCTGTAGGCCTGATCGTCGAGTCATTCGCTGATCAAGAGCTGGCGCGCCCCGAAGGCGAGCTTGGTCCTATCGCTGGCCGCCTGTTTCAGGTGTTCGAAGCGGTAAACGCCGGGGTGGAAAGCCTCATCCGCGAGCGTGACGGTGAAGTCGAGAAGGTGAAAGCTCTGCAACTGAAGGTGGACGACCTTCTCCAGCAGGCCGCCAATGCTCGCCTGGACGACCCGGACGCGAAGGAAGTTGCCGACCTGAAGGCCAAGCTCGACGAAGCGAAGGTGCCATACCGGGCCAACGCCTCTAAAGAATCCTTGGAAAAGCTCGTCGCTGATCTGCCCAAGGCCTGATAATGCTGGCTGCCGGTGACCCGGCGGCCGATCTCAAACCATTCCAGCGAGTTGACGCATGACACTCATCATCGAGGACGGCACCGGCAAGCCTGACGCCGAAAGCTACGCGAGCGCCGAGGATCTGGCCATGTATGCCGTGAAGTTCGGCACGGTCATCCCCGCAGGCGTCCCCGAGCAGGAAGCGCTGCTGCGCCGGGCCGCCTTGGCGATGGATGGCAAGACCTGGAAAGGCCGCAAGATGAGCAGCGAGCAGGCGTTGGCCTGGCCGCGCCGGGGTGTTGAGCTGGACTGCCAGATCAAGCCAGATAACTACCTGCCGGCGCGGATCCAGTACGGCCAGATGGCCCTGGCCGCCGAGATCCATCAGGACGACATCGACCCAGTGGAGAAACGGAAGGGTGCGGTTCTGCTCGACCGTGTTGAAGGAGCGGTAACGCGGCAGTATGCGGCGATCCCATCCACCAGCAACCGACTTTTACCGGCAGCGCCGGATCGTCCGAGCGCGACGCAGTTCGCCGACTACCTACAAAAGCGTGGGCTGTTCGCTGTGCGGGCATAGTGGTAGCGTAAAGCCTTCAATGCACAAGGAGGCTGGTATGGTTGTTAGTGATAAAGAAAAGTATGAAATTTGGAAGCAGGCCTATATCGCTGCGATTGGTGGGTTGTCTGCTAAGTCCATACCGGATGACGATGTGGCGTTTCGAGCGGTGAGAATCGCCAACAAAGCAGTCGCTGAATTTGCGAACGAGATGTCAAAGAAAAGCTTTTAGTTCATCAAACTAAGGAGTCTTCATGGCCACCTTCTACGACGAGATGGCCGTGATGGCTCTGGAGATGATCACAGAGTTCGGCCAGCCCGTGACCATCAGCAAGACGGTGTCGGGCGAGTATGACCCAGAGACGGGCGGGGAAGCGCCAGGCGCCACTGTTGAGCAAATCGCCCAAGGCATCCTGATCGACTTCACCGGTCTCGAATTCCAGAACAACAGCCTCATCCGGCAGGGCGACAAGAAGCTGAAGATCGCCGCGCAGGGCATGGCCTGGGTGCCGGGTTTGCTCGACAAGGTCGTGGCTCAGGGCCGCACCTGGTCAATCGTGCCTCCGCTGAAAGAGGTCAACCCGGCCGGTACGCCGATCCTGTATGAGCTGCAGGTGCGATCATGAGCCGTGCGGGCGCCGGCCAGTCCGGCAGCTTCGCCCTGAGCCTGGCTGAGTTCGCCGCGCAGACCAGTGAAGCCATCGACGCGAGCCTGCGCGAGATCATCATCGAGATTGGTAGCAGCATCATCCGCATGTCGCCGGTGGGCAACCCTGAGATATGGGCCGCGAACGTCGCTCACCGGGAATCCAATGCTCGGGCGGCTGATGACTACGACTTCAAAGTCGCGGTACGCAACACGCTCATCAACCTGAACGAGTCGAACTTCACGAATTCGGGCAACCTCAAGCGTGGCGTGAAATACGCCAAGCCGCTGACGAAGACCGAGCGGGACCAGAATTTCAACGTGAATGGCCTGATCGCCGGTCAGGACTATGTCGGCGGGCGCTTTCGGGCGAACTGGAATTTCTCTATCGGTTCTGTCGACAATAGCTTCCGCATTCACCCGGACCCGACAGGGGCTGAAGCAACTGCGCGGCTTGTGTCGGATGCAATCGAGTTCAAGGCAGGGCAAACGGCTTTCATCGTAAACAACTTGCCCTATGCCATCCCGCTAGAGTTCGGCCATTCCACCCAGGCCCCCGGCGGCATGGTCCGGGTAACCGTGGCTCGCTTCCAGCAGATCGTGCTGGAGGCCATCAGGAACAACCAGGTATGAGTCACGCAATCATCGCTTCGATCTACGAGGCAAAGCTGATCGCCTGGAACGCTGCCAGGTCGGAGAAGCTGAAGATCGTGTTTGAGAACACGGCCTACACGCCGGCGGATGGCGAGACCTACCTGCGAGCCTTCACCATCCCTGGGGATACCGCAAGCAACACGCTCGGCGGCGATCACCGGCTGTACACCGGCGTGTTTCAGGTCAGCATTATCGCGCCGGCGGGTACTGGCAAGACCAAGACCAACCCAATCACCACCGAACTGGTTGACCTGTTCCCGCTATATGCCAGGGACGCGAAGGGCTTGGTCACCGTGGTGATCATGTCGCCAGTTGACCCAGCGCCCGGCATCACAGGCGATTCAACTTATACCGTTCCAGTTTCGTTCTTGTACCGAGCCGACACCAACTGATCCCGCCCATTGGGCAACCCCACGAACCCGCCATCGAGCGAGTTTTTTCATATCTGCAAAGAGGAAATACCCATGGGCTACAAAATTCCGGACGGCGGCACCTTCCAGCACGGCGCCACCTATGGCCCGGACATCCCATTTTCGGCGCTGAGCAACGCGGCTGAGGCCGTGGCCACCGTAACTGGCGGCACGCTCGCTGCTGGCGATATCGTGATCGTCACTTCCGGCTGGACTCGCCTGGGCAATCGGGTCGTCCGCGTCAAAGCTGCTACTGCTACCGCCGTCACCCTGGAAGGAATCGACACCACTGACCTGCAGGTTTACCCGGCGGGCTCTGGCATCGGCTCGCTGAAGAAGGTGCTGACCTGGGTGCAGATTCCGCAAATCACCGATGTGGCTTTTGCTGGCGGCACCCAGAACTATCTGGACGTGGTGTTTCTGGAAGATAAGCAGGGCCGCCAGATGCCAACCGACAAGGCGGCGGCCAGCCTGGCTCTGACCATTGCTGATGACCCGGGCCAGGCATTCAACGCCATCCTGCGTGCAGCGGACGCCAGCCAGACTATTCAGGCTGCGCGCCTGAACCTGCCGGGCAACGACACGCTGTTCTACGGCGCCTTCACCTCGTTCTCCAACCAGCCGACCGTTTCCCGCAGCAACCTGCTGACCCGGACCGTGAACCTGGCGCTGCAGGGCGAACCGACCCGCTACCTGACTGCGGTGGCATAACCCATGGCAAAGATCAGAATCGCCCAGAACCCGACGTTCAAGGCCTTCGTGTCGATCCCTATCGTTGGGGGCGAGCCCGAGAAGATCGAGTTCACCTTCAAGTATCGGGATCGTCCAGGGCTTGCCGCCTTGTTCGATGAATGGACCCTGAAGCGCGACGAGGCACAGGCCGCCCTCGGCGATAAGCCTACGCTTTCCGAAATCGTAGTCGCTGACACTGAGCAGCAAGCGCAGCAGATCAAGGACCTGGTGGTCGGCTGGGGCTTCGATGACAAGTTCGACGATAAGAGCATCCTGGCATTGGTGAAGTCCTGCCAGGGTGCCGCTGAAGCAGTGGTAAATGCTTACCAGAATGCATTCAGCCAGGCCCGCCTGGGAAACTGACAGACGCCGCCCGCGCACTCTACGCGCCGGCGGCACCCGCTGAACTGATGGGTCTGTTTGGGCTTTCCCCGGGTGACCTTGAAGAGGTGACCGAGGTATGGCCCTGCAACTGGCCAGCGTTTTACCTATTCAACAGGATGTCGACGCAGTGGCGTGCGGGCGCCGGCGGCGCGATCGGCCTCGACTACAACTGCATCCGCGATGTTGCCAGCTTCCTCGGCATCAAGAAAAAGAAACTCGCTGAAATCTTCCCGGACCTGCAGGTGCTGGAAGGCGAGGCCCTGCGCGTCATGGCGGAGGAAAGGGAAAACAGCCCGTAACCACGGGCACTTATTCAAGGTGAGTCGATGAACATTGCAGAACTCGGCGTCAAGATCGACTCGGCCGATGCAATCCAGGCTAAAACGAGCCTGGATGATATGGCGAAGGCCGGCGGCCGGGCCGAGCAGTCCGCCGTTTCGCTGATGAACGAAATGCAGGCGCTGGAAAAGTCACTGTCCACCAGCGCCAAAACCACCCAGGACCTGGCAAAGCAGCGCGACGCTCTCGCTAAGCTGACCAAGACCGGCGCCTATGGCGAGGCCGAGGCAGCGAAGATATCGGCTCAGCTCGACAAGCAGCAGGTGGCCTTGGCCAAGTCGGCCATGGACGAGCAGAAGGCCCTCAATAGTCTGTTGGGCGCCATCGACCCGGCTCGCGCGGCCCTGGCCAAGCTGGATACCCAGGTAGAGCAACTGGGCAAACATCTGGATGCTGGGCGCTTGAGCCAGGAGGATTACAACAAAGCCCTGAGCAATATCGATAAGGATTACGCAAAGCTCGAAAAAACCAATACCGGTTTCGACAAGCTGCGCCTGGGCACTCGGCAAGCTCAGGAAAACGTTGTTCAGTTGGGCAATGCATTGTCTTCGGGCGACTGGGGTAGTGGTGTTCGCGCCGTGGCTCAGTTGGGCGCTGGCGCGGGTGCAGGGGCTGTTGGCTTGCTTGCCATCCTGACACCGCTGGCTCTGGCTACCGCAGCCGTAGGCGGTCTTGCATACGCCTACCATCAAGGCAGTGAGGAGCAAGATAACTACAACAAGGCGCTGATCCTCACAGGCAATTACGCCGGTGTGAGTGCGGGCCAACTGAGCGATATGGCGCGTCAGATCAGCGCAACGGTCGGTACTACTGGCCAGGCCGCAGAGGTGCTGTCGACGCTGGCAGGCAATGGAAAGATTGCGGGTGCGAGCTTCGTTGAAATTTCAGAAGCCGCCTTGGCGATGGAGAAAGCGACGGGGAAGTCTGTAGACGCGACGGTAGCGGAGTTCGTCAAGATTGCTGAGGACCCAGTTGCTGCTGCGAAGTCTCTGAATGATCAGTATCACTTCCTGACCGCCTCGGTTTACTCACAGATTGTTGCGCTTAAGGAGCAGGGCGACACCATTGGTGCAGCGAAGCTCTTGACCGACACTTACGCCGACACCGTAAAGGGCAGGGCTGGTGAGATCACTCAGAATCTCGGCACTATCGAAAGGGCGTGGAAAGGCATCACGGATGAGGCCAAGAAGTCCCTCGACGCGATAAAAAATATTGGTCGCGATGAAGGGCCGGCCAAAAGGATCGCTGAACTCACCCAAAGTGCGGCTTACGCTCGAAGCGTGCTCAAAGCTGACCCGGATGACACTGACGCCCAAAAGAAACTCGCGGCTTCTGAGAAGGAACTGTATCAGCTTCAGCTTATGGTCTTTGTTGGCGGTCAGCGAACCAAAGCCCAAGAGGATCAGGTGCGTGTTCAGCAAGAAGGGATTGATGCCGAGCAGAAGCTCAAGGCAATCAGCGATTCAAACCTGACCAATGCAGAGAAGCGCAATAAGCTGATCAAAGATTACCAGCGGTCAGTCGAAAATCTCCGCAAAGCAAACCCGGACAGTCCGCTCGTCCAGCCAGATTATGTGGCTAAGACGATCCAAAACATTAAGGACAAGAACAAAGACCCCGCGGTTGCTGCCGGCAGCGTGGATCTGACCGGCTTCAATGACGCGAAGAACAAACTCGCGGCCATCGCTACCGACTACAAAAACTACCAGAAGGAACTGGAAGCGGCACAAAAGGCCGGCTTGCTTTCCGAGGCTGATTACCTGTTACGACGCCAAGCTCTCATCGGCAACGAACGCGATCAGGTAACGGCAGCCTACGAGGCCGAGATATCCGCTCTGGAGGCCGCCAAGGGCAAGAAGTCCAACACTGCCGCGCAGAGCATCCAGCTGGACCAGAAGATCGCTGACGCGCGCGCAGGGATGGTCAAAGCGCAGAAGGACGCTGACAGTCAGCTTGAAGTCCTGGCGACCAACGAGACCGGGCGCCTGGCCAAGCAAGAGCGCGCGATCAGCACCTACGTGCAGGCACTGGGGCAGCAACAGCGAGCCCTGGAGCTTGCCGGGCAGCGCGCGGTTCTTGGCGTGGGTCAGGGTGACCGCCAGAACGCACTCAGCGGCGAGCTGAACAGCCAGCAAGACCGGTTTGCTCAGCAGTCGCTGGAGCTGGCCAACCAGAAGTCTGACCCGTCGCGGAACATGTCGGAGGAAGAGTTCAAGCGTAAGTCGCAGGCGCTCGCAGACGCGAATAAGGCTGCCACTGACCAAATTCGGCAGAACTACGCGGATGTGGAGAACGCCCAGGGCGATTGGACCAAAGGTGCGACAGCAGCGTGGGATAACTACCTGGACTCGGCACGAAACGTCGCCGGGCAGACGAAAAGCCTGTTCGGCAACGCCTTCAGCTCCATGGAAGACGCGGTCGTCAACTTCGCCACGACAGGTAAGTTCTCGTTCGCTGACTTCACGAAGTCGGTTCTCGCTGATATGGCTCGTATTGCAACACGCCAGGCGAGTTCAGCATTGCTGAGCAGCCTGGTGGGCTCGGCAGCGAGTTACCTCGGTGGTAGCGCGGCCGGCGGCAACGGACTGGCGGCAGGGTCTGCTGGTGCCGCGTCTTCAAACCTTGGGGCCTCGGCTGGCGGCTATTCCGGTTCGTACTTCCCGCAAGCCTTGGGTGGCGCCTGGTCGGGGGGTGTACAGATGTTCGCCGACGGTGGCGCCTTCACCAACACCATTGTCAGCAAGCCCACAGCGTTCGGTATGGCCAACGGCAAAACAGGGATCGCTGGCGAGGCGGGGCCGGAGGCGATCATGCCGCTAACCCGGACTTCCAGCGGCAAGCTGGGCGTTATGGCCGTGGGCGGTGGCGGCGGGGTAAACCTCAGTCTCAGTATGCCGATCATCCTGACGGACAACGAGGCCGGCCGCCCAGAGGGAGCCGAATTCGACGCCGAGCTGTTCCAGCGCAACATGGAGTCGCGCACCCGGCAAATCGCAACAGAAGAGATCGCCAAGTCTTGGCGCCAAGGCGGCGTAAGCAGCCGAAACGTAAAAGGATGATTTATGGCACTCGAACGATTCACCTGGGCGACGGAGAAGGGCGCGGAAGGGGAGATTACCCAGCGCGTCCGGACCAAAAAGTTCGGCGATGGCTATGAGCAGTCGGTCGAGGACGGTATCAACAATCAATCGGAATCCTGGCCGGTGACCTTCACCGGAATGGATACCAAGATCAAGGCGATCAGGGTGTTCCTTGATCGTCACAAGGGGGCGAAAGGCTTTCTTTGGACGCCACCCCTTGGCGAGCTTGGGCTCTACAAGTGCAACGGCTACAAACCGATTCACCGTGGCGGCCACGTCTACGCCATCACCGCCACCTTCCAGCAAGCCTTTCACCCCTGAGATAACCACCCATGGCACTGATCACGGACATCCAAAAACTGGAGCCCGGCGGCGAAATTCGCCTGTTCGAAATTGACGGGACCGAGTACGGCGCCGATTACCTCCGTTTCCACGGTCACGCTATCCCGCACACGCCAGAGGAATTGCTGGCCTATGAGGGCTCCGAAGAGGATCTGCCCGCCAAGTCGATTATCTGGCAGGGTCAGGAGTACGCTGCATGGCCGGTGCAGATCGAGGGCATTTCCTCGAGCAGCGACGGCACCGCCTCTCGGCCGACGTTCTCCGCTGGCAACATCAACGGTCGAGTGACGGCGCTGTGCCTGGCCTTCGAGGACCTGCTGAAGTTCAAGCTCACTGTCCGCGAGACTCTGGCGCAGTACCTGGATGCAGTGAACTACCCGGAGGGCAATCCAACTGCTGACCCGACCCAGGAAGCGCTGGAGATCTGGTACATCGACCAGAAAACCAGCGAGGACGGGGAAGCCGTGGTCTGGGAGCTTTCCTCCCCGGGAGAGATCGACAACCACGGATTGCCCGGCCGCCAGATGACAACGTTTTGCCACTGGGCCATGACCAACGGCTACCGGGGACCTGACTGCGGCTACACCGGCGCGGCCATGTTCGACGACGAGGACAACCCCGTGGATGACCCGGCCAAGGATCAGTGCAAGGGCTGCCTGTCGTCCTGCAAGTTGCGCTTCGGCGAGAACAACGAACTCTCTTTCGGCGGTTTCCCCGCTGTGTCCCTTATTGCCCGGAGCTGATTATGCGCAAACACATCATTGCGGCCATCCAGGCGCACGCGCAGGCCGAGTATCCGCGCGAGTGCTGCGGCCTGTTGCTGGCCGCCGGCCGGGCGCAGAAGTACTTCCCGTGCCGGAACATCGCCACGGAGCCAAACGAAGAGTTCCGGCTTGATCCCCAGGACTACGCCGCGGCGGAAGACCAGGGTGAGGTGATCGGTATCGTCCATTCGCACCCGGACGCCACCAGCCGGCCGTCACCGCACGACCATGCCATGTGTGAGGCCACGGCGCTGCCCTGGCACATTCTGTCGTGGCCCGAGGGTGACATGCGCACGATTACGCCAATGGGCAGCACGCCACTGCTCAGGCGCCCATTCGTGCACGGCGCCTGGGACTGCTGGCAGGTTTGCGCTGATTGGTATCAGCGGGAATGGGGGCTTGAGTTCGAAGCCTTCCAGCGTGTCGATGGTTGGTGGGAGAGTGCGGAGAACGCCAGCCTGTACGAGCAGCACTACGAGGCCGCCGGCTTTGTTCGCGTCGACCGACCGCAGCGCGGTGACATGATCGTCATGCATGTGGGCCGGACCGTTCACCCGAACCATGCTGGCATATACCTTGGCACCGATCCGTCGCTGCCAGGCGAAGAGTCCGGCACTTTCGGGCCTGGCCCATTCCTACTGCATCACCTATACGGCAGGCCTTCAGAAATCATAGTTTTTGGCGGTCCGTGGCATGACAGAACGCGCCTGATCCTCAGGCATAAAGATGCAAAACAACCATGACGCGGCCGGTCCGGTGGAGCAGGGCATGCAAACCTCGCAACGCTACATGCTGACCATTTACGACCTTTTCACCATTACCGACGCTGGTATCTGCGGCGCTGAGGCGGAAGTCGCCATTCTGGATGGTGGCTTCGAGATTTATCGCGTGAAATTCTCCGGAAAGTGCCAGAGCAAGGATGGATACAGTCGCGCCTACTCAGGAAAACCAGGGCTTACTGTGGGCCTTGTGCCTGGCCCAGGGCGGATCCACTTTGAGGCGAAGGCTGTGATCTAGCATTTTCGCTGAGCGATTCTCTCGAAAAGATGGGTAGTGGCGCCCATGTGGCGCTTTCGTGTTGGCGTTTCAACAGTCAATCTGTCAGTGGTAGAGTCTCTGCCTTATTCAGGGGAGGGATCCAATGACCATAAAATATGTTGCAGCGCTCGTATTGGCGCCCTGGCTGGCTTCATCAGCTCACGCCGAGTGGCAGAAGTCAGAAATCAAAGACGAAATGCGCGGGAAAACCACATCTGTATTCAGCCTAACGTCTAGCCCTATAGCGGGCACAGGCCCAGATGTAACCCTGATGGTTCTAGATAAAAATGATGGCCTGCCCGGCGTCGTCTTGGCGGTGAAGGAGGGGCGAACTGAAGGTTGCCCGGAGGCTGACGGTTCCTATTGCAGCGTAAATGTTAAATTTGACGACGGAAAAGTCCGCGAAGAAAGTTTTTCCACCGCTGAAGGTACGCACTTGGTTCCTTCTGAGGTAGTTGCGTTCGCTGGCACAATGACAAAAGCCAGTAATTTATTTTTAGAGGTCAACCTCAAGCATTACGGACTGCTACAGTATAAGTTCTCCGTAAAAGGTCTTGATGTGCTTGTTGATCGCTCGCCGAAAATTAGAGTTCTCGGGTTCGAGCTTGGAGAGGCATATCCGAATCTTGATATTCCGCTAAGTAGGTCAATAGTTAATGGTTCTGACATCTGCTACGTCGGTGAGAATGTCGAGGGCGTATTTGGTCCGGGCAAAACCAAGAAAGTTCACATGTGCTTTTATGATAATGTCTTCTATAGCGCTATTATCACGCCCGGAACGAAGCCTACTTATGTCGCGGGTGTAAAGTACCTAAATTCCGTGTTTGGCAAGCCAGACCCTGACAGGACTTACCCGTCTTGGCCGAATAACGGTGATAAGGTTATTAGCCGGTCAACAAAGCGCGCCTCGTACCTCACCTTTGGAAAAAATAGATACGAGGACCCATTTATTATTGCGGATGAAGTTATTTCACCGTTAGTTCCAGAGGCTCAAAAACCATGATGCGCGCTTCTATTTTAGCGGTATTGATTAGCGCTGTTATGCTGGCAGGGTGCATGGCCCCCACCATGAACGAGGCTCGGAAGGGAGGCGCATACAAAGTACTTGCCTCGAAAAAGAACGATGCCGCGCTTGCTAAGTGTGTCCAATACGAGTGGCAAAACCAGCCGATCTTCGGCGGCACGCCTGGGGCAACTCTCCAGCCAGGTCGCGATACCGGGTATACGGTTTTCACTGAGGGCTCGCAGTACTTCGTTGATATCCAGCCAAAGGGCTCTGGATCGGAGGCAAAATATTACGTGGTGGTTGGTAACTGGATCGCCAATAAAAGACTGTCTGCGCTGCAAGGCTGTATGTAGAGATACAAAATTCATTCAAGGCTCGCTTCGGCGGGCCTTTTTATTACCTGGATAAAACACATGGCCGCACTGGCGATCAACTATCAACCGCTGACCACGATTCTTCTCTATGGGCAGCTTCGGCAATTCGGGCGTTCCTTTAGGCTTTCTGTTCGAACCCCTGGCGAGGCCATCAAGGCGCTCTGTGTGCAGATCCCTGGATTTGAAAGATTCCTTTCTAATGCAAAGTCGCGCGGGATCGAGTTTGCAGTTTTCCGGGGCTCGAAAAATCTCGAAGAGAAAGAGCTTGGATTTTCCGGGGAAGGGGATATTCGTATCGCGCCAGTCATCACCGGCAGTAAGCGCGGCGGGGCGCTGCAAACCATCATCGGCGCTGTGCTGATTGTTGTCGGCCTTGTCATCACTGGCGGCACGTTCGGCGCCGGAGCACCCTTCGGTTCCGCGCTGATCATGATGGGTGGATCGATGGTGCTGGGCGGAGTTATCCAGATGCTCAGCCCCCAGGCCGGCGGCCTAAAAACCAGCGCTGCGCCAGAGAACACCCCCGGCTATGCCTTCGGCAGCGCCAAGAACACCACGGCATCCGGTAACCCGGTACCGCTCTGCTACGGCAAGCGGCGAGTGGGCGGTGCGATTATCAGTGCTGCCATCTACGCCGAAGATCAGATGTGAAAATTTACCCGCAGCACCGCAGCCGCCCATGAGGCGGTTTTTTATTGCCTGGAGGAAAGCATGGGCGCAGCACGCGAGATTGATATCCACGGCGCCAAGGGCGGCGAAGAGAAACCAAAGACGCCAACGGAAGCCCCGGATAGCTTGCGCTCCGTTGCCATCGCCAAAATTCTGATCGCGGTGGGCGAGGGTGAATTCGAAGGCACGCCCACGGCCAAGGACATTTACCTCGACAACACGCCGCTGCAAGACCCCCAGGGCAACATGAACTTCCCGAACGTGAAGTGGGAGTGGCGCACCGGGGCTGTGGATCAGTCGTATATCCAGGGCATTCCGTCGGTCGAGAACGAGACCACGATCAGCACTGAGTTGCGCAGCGGCACCCCGTGGGTACGAGCGATCACCAATACGCAGCTTTCAGCTGTGCGCGTTCGCTTCGCCTGGCCGGCGCTCCAGTCGGTGGATGCCGGCGGCAACATCAACGGTTACGCGATCGGCTACAAGGTCGAGCTGGCTACTGATGGCGGCGCTTATCAGGAGGTTCTGAATGAGGTCGTGTCGGGAAAGACCACGAGCCTTTACGAGCGCACCCGTAGGATCGATCTGCCCAAGGCAACCACCGGATGGCTGATGCGCATCACTCGCCTGACGCCCAACCAGAACAACAACAAAATCTCCGACACGATGCAGATTGCCGGCTTCACAGAGGTGATCGACGCCAAGATCCGTTACCCGAACACCGCGTTGCTCTACATTGAGTTCTCAGCCGAGCAGTTCCGCAGCATTCCGGCCGTTACCATCGAAACCAAGCTGAAGAAGATGCAGGTGCCGAGCAACTATGACCCGGTATCGCGCACTTACTCAGGCGTTTGGGATGGCACCTTCAAGCAGGCATGGACCGACAACGCGGTTTGGATGACCTACGACATCACCACCGCCGACCGCTTCGGCCTTGGTCGTCGCATCAAGCCATGGATGGTGGACAAGTGGGAGCTCTATCGAATCTCCCAATACTGCGACCAACTGGTGCCGGACGGTAAAGGTGGCCAGGAGCCGCGCTTCATCTGCAACCTGAACCTGCAGAGCAAGGCTGACGCCTGGTCTCTGCTGCGCGACATCTCGGCTATCTACCGGGGGATGACTTACTGGGCCCAAGGCCAGGTCTTCACTCTGTCCGATATGCCGCGCGCCACGGACTTCGACTTCGCTTATACCCGGGCAAACGTGCTCGATGGCAAGTTCACCTACTCCAGCGCGTCGGAGCGTACCCGCTACACGCGGGCGCTGATCAGCTACGACAACCCGCTGAACAACTACGACACCGATGTCACGGCGGTGACCGATCAGAAGCTGCAGCGGCGTTACGGCGACAACCCGCTCGAGATCAGTGCCATCGGCTGCACCCGCGAATCCGAGGCACAGCGCCGCGGCAAGTGGGCGCTGTTGACCAACTCCAAGGACCGGGCCGTAACCTTCAAGGTGGGTTTGGACGGCCGTATTCCGTTGCCGGGGTACGTGATCCCGATTGCAGACGAACTGCTGGCCGGTCGCGCCGTTGGGGGGCGTATCTCGGCGGTGAACGGCAGGGTCATCACCTTGGACCGTGACACCCAGGCCAAGCCCGGCGACCGGCTGATCCTCAACCTGCCCGACGGCAAGTGCGAGGGGCGCACCGTGCAGCTGGTCAGCGGCCGGCAAATCACCGTGACGGTGGCTTACTCTGTGGTGCCGGAGCCAGAACTCGTCTGGGCGCTTGATGCTGACGACTTGGCTATCCCGCTTTACCGCGTGGTGAGCGTGGCCCGGCCAGAGCCTGGAGTGTTCGAGATCTCGGCGGTGCAGTACGACCCAAGCAAGTTCGCGCACATCGACACCGGCGCGCGGCTGGAAGAACGACCAATCAGCGTTATCCCAATCACCGTGGTTCCGCCGCCGGCAAGTGTCACGCTCACTTCGAGCTACGCCGTAAACCAAGGCATTGCCATCAGCACCATGAACATCTCGTGGCCTGCTGTGAACGGAGCGGTCGCCTATGACGTGGAATGGCGCAAGGACAGCGGCAACTGGACCAAGGTGCAACGCACCGGCTCGACCAGCGTCGACGTCACTGGCATCTACTCGGGCGCCTACCTTGCGCGGGTGCGCTCGGTGAGCGCTTTCGAGATATCGTCGATCTGGAAGAGCTCCAACCTGACCAATCTGCAAGGCAAGGTCGGCCTGCCGCCGGCGGTGTCGTTCCTGGCCACCACCAGCGAGTTGTTCGGCATCAACATCAAGTGGGGTTTTCCACCTGGTGCCGAGGACACCCAGCGCACCGAGCTGTGGTATGGCCCGGCAAACAGCTTGCCGGCCGCGGCCAAGCTGTCTGATATCGCTTACCCTCAGGCTGACTACCGCATGCAGCAGTTAAAGGCAGGCGCAACGCTGTTCTTCTGGGCGCGCCTGGTGGACCGAACCGGCAACATCGGGCCTTTCTACCCCGTCGTGAATGGTGTGATGGGGCAGTCCATTTCGGACGCTGGGCCGATCCTTGAGCAGATCAAGGGGCAGATCGATGAATCATCGCTGGCCACAGCTCTAAACGGACGAATCGACCTGATTGATGGTAATGGCCCCGGGTCCGTGAACGCTCGAAATGCGCAGTTAAGAAAGGATCTTGAGGCGCAAATCAAGCCATATGTAGACGCGCTTTTGTGGGACGCCACGAAGGGTTACGCCAAGGGTGACATCGTTCGTCAGGGAAACAAGCTGTACCAGGCCCTGGCGGCTAACAGTGGCTCCCAGCCGCCCAGCGCAAACTGGAAAGACGTTGGCGACATCCTCACTGATGCGAACGCTTTGGTAATACGGGTTGATAAACTTGACCAGAAAATCACGGTAGTCGATGGAAAGGTGAATGCCACTCAGGACCAGCTTAACCAGCTGCAAACAAAGGTAAATGACCCGGTAACTGGCCTGGTGGCTACGGCAAATAATGTCACCCAAGTGAATCAGCGAGTAACCAGCGTTGATAACAAGCTGACCGCGCAGACTGAGCGGATTGACGGTGTTTACGCTGAAATCAACGCCCCTATGGCTGGTTCTGATAATGACCTGGCTGGCGGCACTCAGGGCTATGCAGGCGTGTGGTCTATCCAGTCTGCTGTTACCGATGGCGACTACGCTCAGTCGAAGCTCACTCAAACTGTCGAGGCTCAGGTAAACAAAAACTACGCGACCTACGAGCAGACCACTGCAGCGTTAGTGAACGGCCAGACTGCTCAAGCTGCACAGACCTCGGTTTTGCGTGCAGATTTTGAGGGCAACAAGGCGACAGTAAATCAGCAGATAGCCGTTGTATCAGATGCCACGAAAACCAATGCCCAGTCCATTGGCACTCTGCGCACTGACTTCAACAGCAACAGCTCTGCCGTTCAGACATCGCTTAAAACGCTGACCGATTCGACTGAAGCAAACGCGACAGCAACGCAGAACCTGCAAACAACTGTAGGTGGCCATACACAGCAGTTTCAGCAGCAGGCCAGCATCAATCAGAGCATTGACGGGAAGATAAGCGGTACGTACTCGCTGCGCTACAAACTCGACGTGAATGGCAATTTGTACTCAGCAGGTATCGGGTTCGGGATTGAGTCAGGTCTCAACGGTACGGCGGTATCGCGCTTTGTGATCCAGGCTGACCAGTTTGCGATATATAACGGTAATGTTGGCGCCCAGGGATCAAGCGTACCGTTTGCGGTGAACGGTACAGAAACCTACATCAAGTCTGCTTTCATCCAGGACGGCACCATTACTAACGCCAAGATCGGTAACTACATACAGTCGAACAACTATGTTGCTGGAGTAAGCGGGTGGAAGCTTTTCTTCGACGGGACGTTTGAACTTAATGGTGTAGTTCCCGGCCAGGGACGATCAATGATGACGAATAGGTCTCTACGCTTCTGGGATGTGAATGGAGTCAAGCGAGTTCAGATAGGGGACCTAAGTGAATGACGACAGGAATTAGGATTTGGGGGGCCAATGGAGCCCTCCAGCTTGATGAAAACTCTTTCACGGTGAGGGTCGTTTATTCGACCTTGGTGACAAGAAATCCTGAAAGCCCGAACTCGACACGGAACGTCTTTATATCAATCCCGGAGGTAAACCCGGAAAGCTACACAGCGGTATGCGTACCCAACATATCGTTCACTGGCGATCCGAGCGGGCAGGATGCCAGGAACTCAATGTTCGATGCGCAAGTTGTGCAGGGCGGGGTTATAGTCTGGTTTACAAACAGGGCATTCCCGGCGTCAGCCGCTTTCGGCGTAGGTACTCAGCGACTCTTAGTGATGAGATACAGATGACATACGGTCTAAAGTTCACAAACACATCCGACGTGGTTACTTTGGACTCGGAGTTTTCCAGGTTGGTTATCCTTTATTCGGCAAGGTATAACGCCGGGGCATTCTTTCCGTACCCGATAACGTCTCAAGAGCCTCCACTCATCTTTGTGCGGCCCGACAACACCGCATCGTTCCAGTACATCAGGCTTATTGGGACGCCTGGAAACTGGACAGGATTCTCAAACTCTCACCCGGCAAACTCGCCAGGCACATACTTTCTGGCAGCCTACGCATCAAAGGAAACGGAAACCTACGGTATGCGGCTATGGGACGGCGGATCAAAGCTTCTGTTTGATAGCGGCACGCCGTGCGCGCAATTCACTTTGGTGGCATCTAGCTGGACCCTTGTGTCTCTCACTAATCCATCACCAGGGCGCTACACCTACAGATTTGCAACGCCGGTTAACTTTAGCACCGGTGATTACATGATGATAAATAACGTTGCCATGGATATTCCAGGGCGAGATACATGGTCAAAACTTACGTGCGGCTGGGATTATGAAAACAACAGGATGCTCATAACACTCCAGAATATCGGCGACTTTAGGGCTGACGCGTTATTTCTAACCTTGTTGTTCGCTAAGCCAATAACTTGAGGCGGGTTTTGCTTCGGTATTTGAATCTTTAGATAGCTGAGTTCGCAAGGGTCAGCTTTTATGTTGCGGAGGAATTTATGGCAAGATCGGTTATTAACCTTGGCGTAGCGCCTACCGGCCAGGGCGGCGATACCTTTCGCACCGCTAGCCAAAAGAACAACGACAACTCGGCGGAGCTGTATGCGCGCCAGGCTCTGCTTGGGACGGCGTCTAACGCAACTTTGACGGTGGGTACCTCTGACATAACATCAGGGAGAGTACTAAAGGTCGGAGACTATGGATTCGGCGTTATGCCAGTTTTCAATGACTACGGCGTGGATGTACTCACATCGTTTGGGTACTGCTACATAAACAATGGTTACAACACACCAACAGGTCACCGTTTTGGCTGGCTTTTCTCGCTACCTGTCAGTGACGGTTACGCCATTCAGGAGTTCAGGTCTCAAACGGATGGCTCTGTGCATACCAGGGCCAAGCTTTCCGGGACGTGGCAGGCCTGGCGGATGACCTACAACACCGGCAACACCACTCGTGCCGCTGATGGCACCTTGAAGGCGATCTGATCATGGCAAGAGCAGCAATCAACGTACTCGGCGCTACTGGCGCGACCTATGACTTTGTGACCGCTGGCGCAGGCGTTATCGCGTCTTCGCGAAAATCGGCGGGGGTGTACCAGATCACTGGATGCTTGGGCATGGTGCCGTTCCCACCGATCGATGATGGATGGGGCTACACGGTTAACCAGATCGACAGCCGGGCAGACGTGGATATTCAGTTCGAGGAAGGTGTGCTGACGGTGGCTGTGACCAAGGACGACAAACCGTATGACCTAAAGCACATGATCACGCTGCACATCCTGGTGCCCGATGCGCCCGTTGTACCGATGCCACCTATTGAGGCGCCCTTATCTCTGGAAGAGCCTCAGCCCCCCGTGGACGATATCGACGCCTGATCACTACGCCACCCAAACGCAGCCGCCTCGAGCGGTTTTTTTCGCCTGGAGAAAAGCATGCCGATTACCGAGCAGCAGTTGCTGCAGATCCTCCCGAACGCCGGCCACCAAGCCGGCGTTTTTGTTCCTGCACTGAACACCGCCATGAACCGCTACGGAATCGTGGGCACGGCGCGGGTCGCCGCGTTCATCGCCCAGGTCGGGCATGAGTCCGGCCAACTGCGCTACGTGCGCGAGATCTGGGGACCCACTGCGCAGCAGCTCACATACGAAGGTCGTGCCGATCTGGGCAACACCGTGAAGGGGGATGGTTCCAAGTTCCGTGGACGGGGCCTGATCCAGATCACCGGCCGGGCGAACTACGCGGCGTGCGGTGAAGCTCTGGGCCTGGACCTGGTCAACAAACCGGAACTGCTCGAGCAACCGCAGCACGCCGCGATGTCGGCTGCCTGGTTCTGGTCGACGCGTGGGCTCAACACGCTGTCAGATCAGGCTGAGTTCACGAAGATCACGCGGCGCATCAATGGCGGGCTCACCGGTAAGGTTGATCGCCAGGAGCTGTACGACAAGGCGCTGAAGGTGCTGGCGTGACGCCGGTGCAAAAGCTGGCCGGGATGGTGCTGGCCGCTCTCTTGGTGTTGGCAGTGGGCGCTGGCGCCGGCGTATGGCTCGCCGCGCGTCACTACCGGCCGCTACTCGACACGGCCCAACTCGACCTGGCCAACATCAAGTCTGCCCGGGACAACCTTGAGGCGTTGGCCGGGGAGCAGGGCAGGAAGCTCGGCGAACTGGTGCAGACTGGTGAGCTGCGGCAGCGGAACGCCGCATTGGCGCAGGAGAAAGCACGGCAGGAGGCCCAGCCCGACTATGCGGCAGCCAATAACCTATTGCGGGAGCGAACCGGCGGCGATCCCGCCAAGGCTGCCAGCGCGATCATTGATAGGGAGTTGGGTCTATGAAGACGCTGCTGGTGGTGCTGGCGTTGCTGTTAGCCGGGTGCGTGGGCAGGGAGCCGGAGGTGCGCACCGTCCGAGTCGAGGTGCCCGTGCTGGTGCCGTGCAAGACCAAAGAAGTCGCGGTACCGCCGTGGGCGGCGCAAGGTCTGAATAAGTCCGACAGCCTGGAACTCAAGGTGCGGGCGCTTCTGGCTGAGCGTCGGCAGCGGATTGGCTATGAGCGTCAGTTGGTTGCGGCAGTTGAGGCCTGTCAGTAGCGCGCCCATTCAACTCCATCAAGAGCCGCTGATTCTCTCTGAGCAGGTAGTCGCGCTGTTCGGCGACGAGCTTCATACCCAGGATGGCGGGCTCGGAACATCGCTCTTTGAGCTCTCCGATCTCTGCCATGGCCTTTTTGAGCGCTGCCTGCGCCTCGGCCTTGCCGGTGGACAACGCGTCATTCATCTGGACCAGCCCGGCGATGTTCTTCCGGGCCTTGCGCAGCAGCGCCTGAGTTTCGCTGAGTTCGTCCTCGAGCAGAGAGCACTGGTGCTTGTACATTTCCAGGGGCGTAGGGCAGCCAAGCCACGCTGAGGTGTCTTCGTCGAGGTTCATGTTGGTTTAATCCGAATACTGTATGCGCATACAGTAGTCGAGGTGTAAAAAATTTGGGAGTGGTGTTCGTCGGCAGGACGCCGGCGAGGTGCGTGACATTTGCGTGACTTTCTCACGCACTTGTAAGCTCTTGTGGGCATTCGATTGCAGCGAGCGCCAGTAAAAACAGCCATTTCACAAAGGCTTACGGTGTTACTGCGTGCATGGGGTGCTAGGGGTCGAGTGTTCGAATCACTCCGTCCCGACCATATTCTTCTTTGAAAAAGCCCAATCTGAAAAGGTTGGGCTTTTTCATGCGTCACACTTTCAGGTGGCGTCAGCCAGCCGTGCGTTCGCGCTGTTTGAGGTAGTCCACAAACGGGGTGATGTCCGTGCTGCAGAGCAAAGGCGCGATCGCGCAGACTTCGGTTTCCGACCATTCCCACCAGGCGGATTGCTCAAGGAGCAGGCGCGTGGGTTCGTCAAAGCGCCATCGGATATGTTTGGCGGGGTTGCCGCCGACAATGGCATACGGCGCGACATCCTTGGTGACGATCGAGCCGGCGGCAACCACGGCGCCATTGCCGATGGTTACGCCTGACAGAATCTTCGCATGCGAGCTGATCCAGCAGTCATTGCCGATGGTGACGTCACCTTTGCTGCCGCCGAAGTCGGTGATGTGGGCGAGGCTTTTAACCTTGGCCGGGAACGGGTAGCAGCTGAGCCAGTCAGTGCGATGGTGGCCACCCAAATACACTTCGACATTGCCGGCAATCGAGGTGTAGGCGCCTACTCGCAGGGTTGTGCCCTCATGCCAGTCATGAACCTTCAAGTCTCCGTAGGTGCCGATGCCAAAACTGTAATCGGGGTAACGGTTGCGCAGTTTTTGCGTAGAGCGCTCCAGCGGGGAGAGCGCGCGTAATGCCTTGCGCGCTTTATGTTCGCGCCATTTACGCAATAGCTTCATGGGGTGAGCCTTCTTGCAGAGATTGAAATCAGGCGACATCGTGAGGAATGGGTGCCGTCTATGCAAGACGAAGGTGGAGCCGTTTATTGATCTTCTGAAAATAGTCGTCGAAGGCTGTCCCTTTTTTTCACCTCGCCTGTCATTCCAGGCAAGTGAACAAAATCGAGAGCTTCCCCCAATGCCCGCAGTCTCACCCTTGCGCTTGCGCCCGTTGCTGAACCTCAGCCTGATGCTGAGCCTCTGTGCCAGCCCGTTATTTGTCCCGATCAGCTATGCCGAAGATAGCACTCAGCGCCGCAGCTATGAGGTGCCGGCCGGTAGCCTGAGCGCCGCGTTGACCCGTTTTGCCGGGCTCGCCGGGGTCAACCTGTCGGTGGACCCGGCGCTGGTCAGCGGTCGCAGCAGCGCCGGCTTGTCGGGTGAATACGCGGTGGAGGAGGGCTTTGCGCAGTTGCTGGGGGGATCGGGCCTGCAACTGCAAGCGCTGGGCGAGCAGGCGTACAGGTTGGTGCCGGTGCCGGTGCCGGAGGGCGGCAGCCTGCAACTGGCACCCACGTCGATCCTCGGTATGACGGGGCAGGCCGATGGGGATACCTATGCCGGCGGCCAAGTGGCGCGCCGCGGATCGCAAGGTCTGCTCGGCTCGCGTGACTTTATGGAAACGCCGTTCAGCATGACCACCTATACCGCCGAGGCGGTGAAGAACCAGCAGGCGCGCACCCTCGGCGAGCTGGTTGCCAGCGACCCGTCGGTGCGCACCACCAACCCGGCGGGCGGGCGCTACGAGCAGTTCACCATTCGCGGGTTCAGCCTGTTCAACAGTGATGTGGCTTACAACGGCCTCTATGGCGTACTGCCGACGTACACCATCGACATGGAAATGGCCGAGCGCGTCGACATCCTCAAAGGCCCGAGCCAGTTGATCAACGGCATCTCGCCGCGCGGCAGCGTGGGCGGCG